>OFGX01001808.1_pt1 | contig 12068 bp, 10 predicted proteins | sample 1521831 | NCBI WGS metagenome assembly OFGX01 (sample SAMEA3504080, study PRJEB24116) | mouse gut metagenome | biome: mouse gut; feature: mouse-associated habitat; material: faeces | place: Denmark | collected 2011
TGGAAGTGTAAGCCGAATAAACCCTTTCCTCCCCAACTTGTTTCTTGGTCATGATATTTGTGCAGGAATAGAAACCCTGACTAAGACAGGCTGGGTTTAAAGGCGCGCAGAATCACACCTGCCTAGCCCGGTGCTAGTCTGGCATGCCTAGCCTGGTGCTAGTCTGGCATGCCTAGCCCGGTGCTAGTCTGGCATGCCTGTCATAGCTCAGAGCAGTGCTCAGCTGAGGTGCTGACTCATTTGCATGGGTGAGCTGTCCTTGACCACATCACAATGTTTCAGGTTGGCTATCTGGAAGTTGGGTGTGATGGCACATACCTGTAATACCAGCACCCAAGAGACACAGGTAGAAGTATTGCTGCAAGTTCAAGGTCAGTCTGAATAGTGAGGTTCAGACCAATTTGGGCTGCATTGTGAGACTACCTCAAAAAAAGGAACCAGGTGTGTGGGTTCATACCCACCATCTCAGCACTCAGGAGGTAGAAACAGAAGATAAGAAGTTCAAGGTTGTCTTCAGATGCACAGCAGATTCCAGGCCAGCCCGGGCTACACAATACCTTGTCTCATACAAAACAAAACAAAACAAAACAAAACAAAACAAAACAAAACAAAACAAAACAAAAATGTAGTTTGAAAAAGGGAGCTTGCCTGCCTATCATTTTAGTGCCTGTGAGGTGGAGATGTGAGGATCAGTAAGTAGTTCAAGGTTATTCTTGGCTGTTTAGTGAGTGTTGGCTATCCTAGGCTACATAAGTCCCTGTTTCAAGAAAACAAACCAGGCCACTGTAGGCGCGCTTCCCTGTTCACCTCTGACTCTGAGAATCTGTCGCCATCCACCACCATGGTGAACTTCACAGTAGTTCAGATCCGTGCCATCACGGACAGGAAAGCCAACATTCAGAACATGTCAGTCATCTCCATGTGGACCACGGCAAGTCCACGCTGAACGACTCCCTTGTGTGCAAGGCTGGCATCATTGCCTCCGCCGGAGCCGGGGAGACACGTTTCACTGACATGCGCAAAGATGAGCAGGAGCGCTGCATCACAATCAAGTCCACCGCCATCTCCCTCTTCTACGAGCTCTCTAAGAACGACCTGAACCGCATTAAGCAGAGCAAGGATGGCTCGGGCTTCCTCATCAACCTCATCGACTCTCCCGGCCATGTGGACTTCTCTTCAGAGGTGACAGCTGCCTTGCGTGTCACCGATGGAGCTCTGGTGGTGGTGGACTGTGTGTCTGGCGTGTGTGTGCAGACAGAAATTGTGCTGCGCCAGGCCATCGCTGAGCGCATCAAGCCCGTCCTGATGATGAACAAGATGGACCGGGCCCCTGCTGGAGCTGCAGCTGGAACCCGAGGAGCTCTACCAGACCTTCCAGCGCATCGTGGAAAACGTCAACGTCATCATCTCTACCGATGGCGAGGGTGAGAGTGGGCCCATGGGCAATATCATGATTGACCCCGTCCTGGGTGCCGTAGGCTTTGGTTCTGGCCTGCATGGCTGGGCCTTCACCCTGAAGCAGTTTGCGGAGATGTACGTGGCCAAGTTTGCAGCCAAGGGCGAGGGCCAGCTGGGTGCAACTGAGCGTGCCAAGAAAGTAGAGGGCATGATGAAGAAGCTGTGGGGAGACCAGTACTTTGATCTGCCCTCATGGAGCCTATCTATCTGGTGGAGATCCAGTGTCCTGAGCAAGTGGTGGGTGGCATCTATGGTGTCCTGAACAGGAAGCGTGGCCATATGTCCCAGGTGGCCGGTACCCCCATGTTTGTGGTCAAGGCATACCTGCCTGTCAATGAATCCTTTGGCTTCACTGCTGATCTGCGATCCAACACTAGCAGCCAGGCCTTCCCCCAGTGCGAGTTTGACCACTGGCAGATCCTGCCTGGGGATCCTTTTGTCAACAGCAGCCGCCCCAGCCAAGTGGTAGCTGAGACCTGCAAGCACAAGGGCCTGAAAGAGGGCTGGACAACTTCCTGGACAAACTGTAGGCAGCCTGATACTGCCACATGTTGCACAGTGCCTGCCCATCAGAAGACACCTTGAGACTGTCCCCACAGTGCTCCTCTGGAGGCTGTTGGGGCCACCCTGACATCACTCAGCACTCACTTGGCTACCAATTCTATTTATTTCAGAATTACAAAATAGCGGGAATCTCTCTGCAGGCTGGACTGGCAGGCCGTGGGGTAGGCGGACATGGCTCTTAACATTTTCAGAGGGAAACACGCAGATGTCCAAAAGTCTAAATAAATGCATTCAGAGGTTTATGAGGTCCATGGCCAAGTGGAGCTCCCCCAGAGGGGGAGGTGGGGTAAGTACCTCCAGGAAGGCAGGCAGCCTGCCTTAGACTTGCAACCCGGCTGTGCGAATCATTGGAGTAATAAACTACAGTGGTTGATCTGAAAAAAAAAAAAAAAAAAAAAAAAAAAAGAAAAGAAAAGAAAAGAAAGAAAGAAAGAAAGAAAGAAAGGAAAACAAACCAAAAGAAAAAGAGTTTCCATGATGTCCAGGATGATGCAGGTGGGAAGGGCTAGCTCAGGTTAGAAGGGCTAGCTCAGGTCTCTCTTACCCTGCTCTAACTCAGCCTGCTTCTGGAGGAGAGACAAGTCAAAGAGCAGCAGGAGCTTGCCTTGGCCACTACTCTGTAAAAGCCTTTTGTTAAAAATACCACCTGTCCAAGTAGCTATCTCAGGAGCACTTCTTTCTGTTTTAGGGAAACAAAAGGTTATTCATTGTGAGTTTCTTTTTAAAGTTAATGTAACCTGGCATGGTGGTGTACACTTTTAATCCCAGCACTTGGGAGACAGAGGCAGGCAGATCTCTGAGTTTGAGGCCAGCCTGGTCTACAGAATGATTTCTGGACAGCCAGGTCTAGACAGAAACTCTATCTTAAAAAACAAAAACAGACAAAAAGTATAATGGCCACCAGTGTTGTCTGCTTGTAATTCCAGTGCTTCAGACCTGAGGGGGGTGATCATGAGTTTCATGCCAGTCTGAGCTACATACAGTGAGTTTTGGGTCAGCCTGGTCTACAGAGTGAGTTCTAGGACAGCGAGGACTATAGAGAGAGACTCTGTCTCAAACAAACAAACAAGCAAAAGTAACATGTAGAATGGTAAAATATTGACTTGTTACTGAATTGGGAAGATAAGTTCGTGAGTTCATTAGACTTTTTAAGATTTATTTTACTTATGTGTACGAATGTCTGTGTACATAAGTGCAGTGCCTACAGAGGTCAGAAGAGGGTGTAGGAACATCTAGAACTGGAGTTAAAGACAGTTGTGAGCCACCATGAGAGTCCTGAGTACTGAATCTGAGTCCTGCAGGAACAAGAATGCAGTTAACCACTGAGCCATCCCTCTACTGCCCCTCAGCACCCAGAGTCATTTTTGTTGGCTTAAAAATAAAAAAAAACAACTATTTTATTGAATTCTAATGTCTCTACCTCTCTTCCAACCCTTGCTCCACCGTAAACCTTTACAACCCCCAACACTAGGTAAGAGAGAAAGAAGGCCAGAGGGAAAGGGGGGTCGAAAACCTCTGTAAGCTACTTCCTGCCGATCAGGGGTCAGGGGGTTGGTGTCCTTGGGGCCAGTCCAATCTTTGTTATCAAAATGTCCAGCAAACCAGCAATAGCAAACACAGCCGCAGGGACCAGCAGGGACCAGCAGCAGCAGGCCATCTCCAGAATCCCAAGTCTGTGGCTGGCTACTGTAAAAGGAACATCATAACCACCTGCTGTGAAGTAGCCGCTTACCTCATGCCTGGGGTTAAAACAAAAACATATTTATATAACATATCTGGGTTTTTTAAGAAACAGAAATTCTCACTGCACATTTTTTTTAAAAAAAATTATTTTTAGGGGAATAGAGAGATGACTCAGCAGTTAAGAGCACTGACTGCTCTCTTCTAGAGGACTTGAGTTGAATTCCCAGCAACCACATGGTGGCTCACAACCATCTGTAATAGGATCCAATGCCCTCTTCTGTGTCTGAAGACAGCTACAGTGCACTCATATACATTAAATAAATAAATCAATACATAAATCTTTTTTAAAATTTATTTTTAGTTATGTGCATGTCTATTCTGTATATCTATGCAGAGTCTGTGCAGTGTCTGAGTAAGCCCAAAGAGGACCTGAAATTACAGGACTGTGAGTGGCCTGACCTGGGTGTTGGCAGCTGTCCACAGAGGTCAAAAGAAGGCATAGGGCCTGCTGGGATTGGAATTTCAGATGGCTCAGAACCACCATGTGGGGGCTGGGAATCAAACCCGGGCGCTCTTAAGTGCAGAGCCCTTTCCAGCTTGCTGTCTGTCTGCCTGCCTGCCTGCCTGCCTGCCTGTCTGTCTGTCTGTCTGAGACAGGGTCTCAGACAGTCATCGTTGGACTGGCTTCAACTATGTAGACTAGGCTGGCCTGATGTGTGTAAACTAGTTTGGCCTTTAGACTCAGCAGAGATTGACCTGCCTCTGCCACTAGAGTGCTAGAATTAAACATGTGTGTCACCAAACCCAGCTTCAGTTAAATACACACACACACACACATACACACACACACATATTCTTACTCATTTGTGTCTAGAAAAATAACACTGCATACGATTAAAGATGCAAATAGTTTCATGTTTCACATTGCTTTTGTTGTTTGGTTTGTTGGTTTTGTTTTGTTGTAAAGATTTATTTATTTAATGTATATGAGTACGCTGTCACTTCAGACACACCAGAAGAGGGAGTCAGATCTCACTACATATAGCTGTGAGCCACCATGTGGTTGCTGGGAATTGAACTCAGGACCTCTGAAAGAGCAGTCAGTGCTTGCCATCTCTGAGCTGTCTCTCTAGCTCCTCATGGTATGTTTTTAACCTAGCAAACTGGTGAAGATCAAACATAACACTTCATTCTGTTCCTGCCTGTATGAGAAGCAGTCTCTCAGAAGAGTGTGCCTCTGAGCTTTCACAGAGGCATTTTGTTACTTTGTTTCAGTTATTGCGGGCCAGAGCAGATGGTCATTTCCAGCAGAGCACTGCCTGCTGCCTTCTACACGTGGTACAGAGGCTGGCTATGGCACCAGCAGAGACGGATCCTGCACACAAAAGCAGTGCGTTTCCACAGGTATGCTGTGCAGTTCCCGTGTGTCTGGGACAGGCAGCTCTGTTGTAGCTCTGGTGACTTTGGTATGCCTTGGCTTTGTGTTACTGGTTTCCCAGCCCCAGTCCCTGGTCCTCTGGGTTTTCAGAATGAGGACCTTTGATCTCATGGAGCAGGAAAAATTAGCCAGTACTTTCTCCTGGGACAACTCTTGGCCATCCTTTTTGCAAGTGTTCTCAGAACAGCTTGTGTTGTATGTGTTGTCTGCTCTTCTTTCATGAGCACAATTTCCTGTTAGTGTTGTAATGAGAGCTTTGATGGAGCCTCACATTATGCTATTTCCCTAAAATGCTGTGCTCCTGTTCTATAAAACACGGTCTTTTGAAGTCTTAGAATAGCAGTTCTCAACCTGTGGGTCGTGACCTTTTCACAGGGGTCTTAGACCATTTGAAAACACAAATATTTACATTATGATTCATAGCAGTAGCAAGATTACAATTATGAAATAGCAGTAGAAATAATTTTATAGTTGGGTGGCGGTCACCACAACATGGGGAACTGTATTAAAGGGTTGCAGCATTAGGAAGACTGAGCACCGCTGTCTTAGAACAATGGTCACCCACAGAGTGACAAAGGTCAAGGAGCCGCAGGGTGGTAAAGTCGGTGGTAAACATCTTCAATCCTAGCACTTAGAAAGCAGAGGCAGTGTGGTCTCTGTGAGTTTGAGGCCAGTGTAGTCTACAAAGTAAGTTCCAGGTCAGCCAAGTGCTACACAGAAAAACTAAAAACTAAAAATAAGAATTGTCTTTCGTTGGAAATGCTTGGCTTCTAGTCAGTTTTTCTCATTTCTGTGTATTTAGAGGGACATTAGAGAAGCAAGTATTTGCTCTCTGGAGGCAGAAGATGTCTCAGCATCGAGAAAACTGCTTGGCAGAGAGAATGGTGTGTAGTCTTCTTTGAATGGGTTCCTGGGGGGCGGGGGGATGATCCATTTTATGCACTTGCCCTGGGGTGCTTCTCAGAAAGTTATACAATTGTGGTCCACCCTGCCAGGTGCAGGAGCCTGGGAAAATCCAGACATTGATGTCTGTTGTCAGCTCAGTTCATGGACAGCTGCTGGGGGAGGATCTCTTTTGCTGGTCACAGATTTTCCTCCAGCCTCTGAACTGTTCTCCTTCTGGATTGTTCTGTTTCCTCCCACCCTGCCTCAGGCTATACTGCAGGCAGAGCAGCAGCTTTTGCGTAGGTTCTGGTTCGTGTGGCACCAGCAGGCAGCAGTGTGTCAGCTGGAGCGACAGCAGCAAGCCATGGCCATTGCCCACCACCACAGTGGACTGCTCAGGAGGGCTTTCTGCATCTGGAAGGAAAGTACCCAAGGATTTAGGATAGAGTGAGTGGCATTTCTACTCCAGAGCTTCTAACCCCCTCAGGCTAGCTCCATGTGCCCACCCATAGTGGTGTGTCAGGTTGGGCTGGTTGTATGTCCTGGAAATTCAGCTTGAATCAAGGACCTTGGAATCTGTCATTGGACTCAGATGCTCTGAAACTCAGCTCCACCTTGCTTCCTGCCTGGGACCCATGTAGCTAGTGGCAGGGTATAAACTGATGAGCCCATTATCAGGTGGCTGGACACTTACTAGTGGGCAGGTTATGACAGTGTTTATCAGACCACAGGGCTACAATGGAGAGTGCATGCAGCCCACGTGTCTGGTGCAAAGATGTTGAAGCCCCATGAGGTTTCCTGAAATTTTCCTGAATCTCTGTGTCCCTACTTGGAAGAGGCCCAGATCATCAGACAGCTCTTCAGAGAATCCTTCACTCCCTGAGCTCAGTAGTTCTGAGGCCCCTTGTGGTCTGGCCCCTGCTGAGCTTCTCCTGTTTCTCCACAGGAGGATGGGCAGAGCACAGGCTGCGCACTTCCACTCTGCGCGGCTCTTGAGTTGGGCCTGGAGCATGTGGAGGGAGGTAAGGCTTTGGCATGGGCACAGCCTGAGTGGGGCTGTTTGTCCACATGACGCAGACAGACAGATGGGTTCCTCCATATGCCTCTGGTCAAGGGCAACTGTGAGGCAGTGATAACTATGTGTGGGGCTGTTATTATCTGAACTTACTGAATGTAAAGTTCCTGTCTGGCCGTTCACAGAAACTCTACTAAGGGTGTAACATTGAAGCCAGTACCTGTCCAGCATTTCCTGTCTGGCACTTGCTCATTCGACACCGACCAACCTCTAGGAGGTTTATATTTATAAATGAGATTGAGGCTCAATTGGTATATTCTCCTTCTGTGAGCTCACAGAATGAAAACCCAGAGACATTGCTGCCGTGAGCCCCTCCTGGCCCTCGGCCCACAGTCCCCACTCTTCCCTGTGTACAGTGCCTGGCCCTGAGGCTGGAAGAGCAGCAGAAACTGAAGTGTGTGGCCCTGCACAGCCAGTGCATCCTGCTTCGCAGGGCTCTGCAGAAGTGGCTGGTAGGGGCCAGCTCTTTCTTCTAGGTCTCCTCACTGTGGGGTAGGGGAGGTTTCTGGAAGCGTTTATGTTCCTCCCCGGAGTGATCTGGCAAGGCTCAAAACATCAGGTGTCCCAGAAAGTGCTGCCTGGGGTGCCAGCCATCATGGAAATCTGGTTTCTATATAAGAGTTCAGGAGTCGGGCCTTGTGAAACATTATAGTAGAGATAGGTGCTGGTCTTGGAATGGAGACCTTCAGCCTCTTCCCACTCTGATAGCTCTGGCCTGGTAGCCACTGTGGTAAATGCACCTCTGAGGCTTACTTGTAGAGGGAGAAGTATGGTCCCAGGGTGGCCTCCAGTCTTCCTCTTCTCCCACAGGTTTACCAGAATAGGGTGAGGAGTGTTCTGCGGGAGGTGGCGGCCAGGGAGAGACAGCACAACAGGCAGCTGCTGTGGTGAGTCTTGAGTCCTTTGGATCTCTCAGGTCGAGGAAAGACCTTCCAGAATCAGGTGTGGGTGGGTGGGGCAGTCCTGCCTAAGATGTGCAGAGAATGGCCTCAGTGCCTCCTACTGCTTAAGTGTTTGATTCTGGCTTCCCCATGGCAAGCTATGCATCTTCATGCTCACCTCAGCATGCTCTGTCTGCCCATGCAGGTAATAGACCCTCACCAGAGGCCCACATAGGAGCGTGTTTGTCGTGTTCTGAGCCTTCTTCCCACCATGCTTCACATCTAACCTTCTCTCCTCCTTGATATACTATTTCATTCCCACTCCTGTGTGCAGCCTGCGGCCTCTCTGTCCCTCTAGGGCCATCTGTAACTCTCACCCCACCCCCACTCCTTATAATTCAAGTTTCTGAACTCCTGCTCCCTCTCCCTTTGTATTTGTTTAGCACATGCTGTTCTGGCTGTGTGTAGGTCATGGGTCTTGTGGACTTTAAACAATCACTCCCCTGAAGTCCTCATGAAGCACCCTCAGATAGCCCAGAATGAGAGAGCAAGTAGGTGCTGGGGTTCATGTGCCTCTTATCTCACTGTGAATCACCTGAATTGTTATCGTCCGCTTACAGCTGTGCTCTCTCCTGAGGACTCGGTGATGGCCACCTGGTCCCACCTGGTACCTGGCACAGAGCAGACACTCAGCATCTGTTGTTGGGTGTCGGCAAGAGCATGAGCTTGAGGGTCATGAGACAGATGCTCTGAGGCACAGTCTTTACTCAGGCATGGGGAGGAGTAAGTGTTTCACGGAAGCCTCCCAGGCCCAAACTGCTGTCACTCTCCTCACCTGACCCATGTCATTACAGGTGGGCGTTACATCTCTGGAGAGAAAACACCATGGCCCGTTTGGATGGAGCCAAAAAAACCTCTCAAGCAAGAGTTCACTACAGCAGGACTCTGTGCTCCAAGGTGAGGTACAGACTGGTTACTAGGGAGCCTGGGGCTCACATTACAGTCCTTATTAATTGACACTTAGTAAGGACCTCCCAGGGTAGGTAACCATTTTTCACACATGCATGTCTGTAGGTATTTTTCTTTGTACTGAGTTAGGAATCACTGTTCATTAAAAGAAAACATGTCATATAGGAAGCAAACTAGTTCTTACCAGAACCAGTATTTTCCATAAGTGTGCAACACTACGCTCAGATAAAGCCTGGAAGACTCAGTATTCTTGAGTATCCTTGTTGGAAGACTGTGCCAGATCTTACCCACTGGCACCCAGACTGCATGATCAGGAGGCCTGTCTGGAAGCATGGTGTCTCCCAAGAGGTTCTTGGTCATCTAGTTTGAAATGACCCAGACTACCTCGTTTCCTTGGCTGGGGTAGGTTTTGGAAATTTCCTGCAAGTTCCATGTTCTAGGGATGAGCAACACATTGGAATATAATACAAGGAAGTGGTTCAAACAGAAACAGTCCCAGAGACTGTCCCTGGGTCATGGTTGTTCTGGAATAAAGCAGACTGTTGGGAACTCTCAGTGACATAGATCTACCTGTTGGTGACCATGCAGTTCCCTGGGGAGGCAGCAGCTGCATTTAGTGAAGACTGGTATCTTCTCAGAAATGTTCAAGACATGCTGGGTGGTCCCTGCCTTGGGAGGAGATGACCAGATCTGGTTAGGTTTAATGCTCTGAAGAGAGAGCACTCAGGTGGGAATGGAGTTTATGACTGGTGAAGCTGGTACCATGCTTCATCTGGTTCCCTGCTTTCTTTAGATGTGTTTAGTGGTACTGGTAAGATGTTCAAGCATGAGGACAGGAGTTCAAATCCCCAACACCCACATAAAGTTGAATATGACTGTGTGTATCTGGTCTTTGGTACTTTATGAGTTCTTTTTCTACCTTTTATCCTTCCTGGTTTCACTCCCTATCTCTAGATAGGAGAGAAAAAAGAATATATATACAGAGATCCCTGAATCTAATTTCTTTCCTTTTGTTTCTTCTTAGAGCACAACTACTGACAAATTGCAACCAACCCCCCTAAATGACTAGCAACCACCAACTTCCTATTAGGGCTCTAGCATTTATTTACCCTCTGAAAAGTTCCCAGAATTCCAAAGGTCACAGGATCTGCAGCTGACAAACCACAACCCTGCTAGAGCATGAGGCATTGTTTGTTAGCTGCTGTAGACAGTCTGAAGCAGCCTGAGACTGAAGCACATTCTAATCACTACATCTGCATGTGTCTGTAACTCTGTCCTGGAGTTAGAGTCAAACTGAGAGGATCCTGGGACTCACTGTCTAGCCAGTCAGCCAAAACAGGGAGCTTCAGCCTCTGACACTTGTCTTAGGGAATGATGGAGAGTGACTGAGGAAGACATTGGATTTTTGGTTCCTCTACACCCATAGACATGTGCATACATATACATGCACACACCCCACACAAAGGGTTTTGTGTTCTCTTTTGAGATACAGTCTTACTATGTAGCCCAGGCTAGACTGGAACTCACTATATAGATCAGACTGGCCTCAAACTTATAGAAATCTACTTGTCTTTGTTACCCAAGTTCTGGGTTAAAAGTGTGTACCACCACACACTACCCACAAAGGGTTTTGTTACTAGGCTTCCTGTATAAGAAAAAATATTCCAGGCAGTGGTGGCGCACGCCTTTAATCCTAGCACTCAGGAGGCAGAGGCAGGTGGATCTCTCTGAGTTTGAAGCCAGCCTGGTCTACAGAGTGAGTTCCAGGACAGAGAGTCAGGGGTGCACAGAGAAACTCTGTCTTGAAAAACAAAAGAGGGGAAAAAAAGAAGAATTAACACAATGCTTAACAAATGATGGAGTATAACCCATGTAACTACTTCATTTCTATGGCACAATATCAAGTTTAAATCCTATCGATAGGAAAGTCTCAGTGTCTGAGTGGTCAGATTTCCCTTTAAGGGACCTGAAGCCCCAACCCAGGACTGAGCAGATGGCTGGATATGTTTGAGAGCCAGCTCTTAACCCTTCAATTCTCACCTCAAGAGGACCCAGCATTGGTCACAGTGAGTCCTTGATATCAAAGTATGAAATGAGCACTGTATTTTCTCTGCCTGTCTGTAGGTCCTAATCCAGTGGCGAGAGGTTACTTCAGTGCAGATATATTACCAACAAAAGGAGGCAGCTGCCCTCAGGGAGGCCCGGAAAGCACTGGACAGGGGTAAGAGAGGCCTGTGGGGACAAACAGTGACGGGAGTGTAAGTACAGGACTCCCTAAGGTTCCATGTGCTCTGCGGGCTCTGTCCATGTGTGCTCATTACCTGGTGCTCCCAAGACCAGGCTCTGTCCATGTGTGCTCATTCCCTGGTACTCTCATGACCAGGAGGCTTCAAACAAGAATTAATTTTTCTCAGGGCCAGAGGCCAGAGGCTCTGGAGGAGAGTCCTCCCTGGGCTCCTCTGGCTCCTGGTTGTTGCCCTCTTTGGTCTTCCTTGTGATGTATATATGTATGTATGTATGTATGTATGTATGTATGTATGTATGTATGCATGTATGTATACACGCACACACATATAATTGATATTATATGCTGTATATTTATATAATATATACATTTATTAAGTGAGCTTTAGAACAATCTTATCCACATAATACCTCAGATGCTCAGAATCCGATACTTGTCCTTGAGGCTGGACCTCAATAGCAGTCAGTCCTGCTGGGTCAGGAAGCAGGGATGACAAGGAGGTTAAGCAGTCTACAGAGTGGGCTGCCTCAGTAGTCCCGTTCTGGCGCTGGAAGCCCAGAAAGTTCCTAGGGAACTGTTCGTTCTTAGTTTGCAAAGCTTGAAATGCTGATTTGCTATGAGCAAAGGACTGAGCAGTTGAAGCACTGTCTTAGTCAGGGTTTCTATTCCTGCAAAGACATCATGACAAGAAGCAAGTTGGGGAGGAAAGGGTTTATTCGGCTTACACTTCCATGCTGCTGTTCATCACCAAGGAAGTCAGGACTGGAACTCAAGCAGGTCAGGAAGCAGGAGCTGATGCAGAGGCCATGGAGGGATGTTCTTTACTGGCTTGCTTCCCCTGGCTTGCTCAGCCTGCTCTCTTATAGAACC
>OFGX01001811.1_pt1 | contig 12054 bp, 12 predicted proteins | sample 1521831 | NCBI WGS metagenome assembly OFGX01 (sample SAMEA3504080, study PRJEB24116) | mouse gut metagenome | biome: mouse gut; feature: mouse-associated habitat; material: faeces | place: Denmark | collected 2011
TAGATTCACACGTAGAGTCTCATTTGCACACTTAAATATGTACATACATAGCATATATATATATATAATAGAAAATACAAACTTCATTATCCTAAAGGAACAAAAATGTGATTTATATTTAAATTATATAAAAAATAAAGAGCAATACAATTGCAAAAAAAGAAAACATGGTAAGTTTTAGTTGACTGGCTCTCATGGACAGACCTAGTAATCATGGGAAACATAAACCAAGGAATACCTGGAAAGCATGGGAAATCTTTTAAGTATGAGAGTTTCTATAATATGGAAGACCTGGTAATCCTATTAAGCCAGAAAGCCTGGTGTTCATGGGCAGTCCCAAGACGCATGGCTGTCCTAGAACCCAAGGACACTGAAAAGCATGGAAGGATTAGAAAGTATGGAACGTCTGAAAAAAACTTCTTTGGCCTGTCATACCTGGGAGGCCTGGAAATCTTAGGTGGTCTGGTAAGCATGAGCAGCCTATAAGCATTGGGAAGCCTGGGATGTATGAGATTCCCAGAACCCATGGAAGACCTGAAAATTATGGAAGGACTGGTAAGGATGGCAAGTCTTATAAACATGGCAGGCCCGGTAAGCCTGAGAGGCCTGGAAATGTCAGCAGGCTTGATAAGGATGAGCAACCTCCAATGTGGGGAGGTCTAGTAAGCATGGGAGTCTTAGAAGCCTAGGAAGACCTGGAAAGCATGGGAGGCCTATTAAGGATGGGAGGTCTGATAACCATTGGAAACCGGGTATTCTTGAGAGGCTTGGGAATCTTAGGAGGCCTGGAATTCTTGAGTATCCTGGCAGCAATTGGAAGGCCTAGGGACCATGGGAATTCTAGAACCATAGAAACGCCTGGAAATATTGGAAGAACAAATAAGGATGTGAGGTCTGGATAAACATCTTATGCTGCTGAGCATAAGATGTGGGGGGAAGCATGGGAGACCTGGCAAACATCAGAGTCCTACTTGGCCTGTTAGGCCAGATGTACATGGGAATGCTGGGTAATATGAGTATCTCAGTACACATAGAAGGTCTCAATAATGATTAGAGTCTTATAAAGCACAGAAGCCAAATGAAGTCTAATATAAATGTGAGGTCTGGTACACAAATGAGGTCTAGTAACTTAGGGAGGCCTAGAGAATATGGAAGGCCTTGTGACCAAGCAGGTTATGGCTCCCTGGAATACCTGTTAAATTTGAGTGACCTGGGATGCATGGGCGTTCTGAGAAAAACTTGCGGCTTGCTAAGCCCTGGAGCCTGGAAAGCTTAGGAGGTGTGATAAGCATTAGAAGCATGGTGAATAAGGACAGGATTACTAAGCCTGGGGATGCTAGAATCCAAAAATGATGGGGAAAGCCCTGGAGGTCTAGAAGGATTGGGAGGTGTGAAAATACATCAGAGGAGTGTTAAGCCTGTGAGGGCTGGAAAAGGACTGCCAAGGATGAGATGGATCCAAGCATGGGGAAGCCTAGTAAGCAGGAGAGTCCTAGAACCTAGAGAAGACCTGGAAACATAGGAGACCTAGTACAAATAGGGTATCTGATGGACACAAAAGGTCTGGTTAGCCTGAGATTCTTGAAAAAGTTAGGAGGCTCAGTGAGCAAGAGAAGCTTAGTCAGAATTAGGAGGCCTAGTAAACACAGAAATGCTAGAACTCATGGAAGATAGGGAAAGCATGGGAGGCCTAGAACTATTTGGCAAAGTTGAATGCCACGGAGGCCTGGGAAACTTAGGAGGCATGGACAGCATGATTAGCTGAGCAAGAACGGGATGTACTACTAACTATGGAAGACCTAGTAACAAAGAAAGACCTGAAAATCTTGGAAGGACTAGTAAGGATGTGAGTTATGTAAATGTGAGAGGCCTGGTAAGCAAGCATAAAATGCACAGGAAGCATTGGAGATCCAGTAACTAATAGAGTCTTGGATGGCAGGTTAGGCCAGGTGTACAGGGGAAGCCTGGTTAGTATGAGCAGCTTAGTATACATGGAAGCTCTCAAAACCATGAAAAACCTAGAAACCACTTGAGGCCTAGTAGCCAAGTGAGGCCTAGTAATCATGTGAGGCCTGGCAAGCAAGTGAGTGCCATTAACCAAGGGAGGCCTGGAGAGTATGGAAGGCTTTGTAATCAGGTGGATCCTAGTACCCTGGTGGCTGTGTGAGTATGAGAGGGTTGGTAAACACTGGAGATGTGGTAAACGTTTCTAGCTTCCTTAGCCTGGAAGGACTGAAAGGCTTTTTCAGTACCTGGCATGCATGGGAGGCCCAGTAATGGTGGGTAACTGGAATATCCATATGAGCCATGGTGTACATGTGAGTACTAGTAGACATAGGTGAAGCCTAGTCAACTTAGGAGGCATCATGAGCACATGAGGCCTAGTAACCAAGAGAAATAAGGTAAAGACCTTGAAAGGACAACTCTCAGCTTCATCTAGAAAATAAAATGAAAACTCAGGATAGCTAAAACGATCCTGAATTAAAAAGGAACTGCTGGGGACTCCATTCCCAGTTCAAATTAGACTACAAAGCTATAGTAGTAAAATCATCATGGCATTGGCACAGAACCAGCCACATTGAACAAGGGAACTATTTATGGGACTTTCAAAGTTGGATACAGTGAATTTTGTACCATGCCATGGTTGTGAACCTATGAAGACCAAAGGTTGTTAGGTTATGGCTTAAAAGTGGTGTGTTCCTGTATCATGTTGACAAGAGGAAGAATTGTGACAGCATCTACAATCATGTGAGAGTCCAGGCTCTGGGAATGCCTGTTGGAGGTTATCTTGATTGCATAAAGTGACTTGGGAAGACCTACCTATCCGGGGTGGCACTATTCCTTGACTCTAATCTTGAACTCTACACAACGGAGAAAGTTATTGATGTACTTGCATTAAGGTGATCTCTTTCTACTGTAGGTGTGATGTGACCAGTTTCTTCAACCTCCTGCCGCGGAAGCCTAGAGACTCAAAGTCTGAGATAATTGAAACTGTTGCCCCTAAGGTGATTTCATAAGGTCTTTTTAAAAACATAAAATCACTGCAACAGTAAAAGAAATTAAGGCAGAGAAATTGATCAGTATACTATGATACAGCTCATACCTTGATAGCAAATGATAGGTATCATGAAGGCCTATTTTCCATTTCCTATCTTGTTTATCCCTTTCAAAAATTGGATTCTTGGTATTTACCCTTACATCAATACATAAATATATTACATAAGTATATATAGTTCTATGTAAATATATTGCATATATAATTCCCTTGCTTATCCAGGATAGGGCATGAAATTTAAGTATAAGATAAATGTCTGTATGTGTGCATATATAGTTAGTTAGACATAGTCAGCAGTAAATGTTTTCCGAACACAAACGACATTATTTAGTTATTTGAAAGCCCACACAGAGAGTAATCTCAAATATTCCCTTTTAACCAATGATTTACGTCTTATAATAATGTCATAATGAATGCATTGGTTCACAACAGTTTCAACAATGGCATGATTTTATTTTGTCTCAATTTTAGCTAGGGCCAAATCTACTTAACAAATTGATTGAGATGTTTTACCTTGCAAATATAGTCTCTTATTTCCATTCCAAGCTTGGATCTCGATGGTAAATTTAAATCAGAAGATTAGGTTTATTTGATTTGACAAATACTTTGTTGGAAGTAAAGGTTTTCTTCAGAAATACATGGAAATAAGGTGATGGAGGGAAGCAGTCACTTCTGGTGGTACTAGACTCCAAAGAATATTGAATTTGTTTTTGGTCTTCTTCACTGTAGTCATTACACAGCCTTCATATTAAATGAACCATTCAATACTTGTAAAATGCTTACAGTCTAATAATTGATAAGATTACTTGTTTTCTGCATTTCCTAGGTTTACAAAAAGGAAATTGCAGAATATACACATAGGGAAGGTTAGAACATCACTATCCAATTTCATTACAATTTGCTCCTCCTTATATTCAAAGGTGAGGATTTTATAACCTGTTGTCTTTCTGAAAGTTACTCTTTTGTTGGAATCAAAACACACCAAAGTTATTCTGAATATGACATTTCGGATATGGTTGTGGCAAGCAGAACCATCACACCTCTGACACCGTTGCCTTAAAATTACACACTGCCTGGTAAAGGTCACACGTAAAGGAAAGCCAAGTCGTCCAACTGACCACTTCCAAGTATATCTTCCATCTTTGGGGATCATTGTACCACACCTCATGGTGCATTCTTCAAGTTCTTGTTCATTGATAACTTGTGGTCCAATTACCCCATATTCTTGTGTTCGCAGCAAAGTCAACCACTGTTGTTTGTAAATGGGTGACAACCATGCCATAGGTATTAGTCGATCTTGTTCAAGAATAGTTGTGGAAGTCAAGTCACAGATGATGTGCTGAAATCTCAGCTTTTTAAACACGGGTTGAAATATTAGTCCTTCTTCACTTTCAAGAAAACTGATGTTATCAACATATGCCATGTGGGTGGAAAGCCAGTTGTTTGCGTGTTGTAAAAGCTGTTTCATGGTTCCGTTCCAGCATGGATTAAGATAAAGGAACATCCATATTTTTAGTGTGGTATATACATCAATCTCCTTTTGCATGACTAGTAAGTCAGAAGACAGTGCTAGAAGATACATCAACTTCAAATCTACTTCCTTGTAAAGTGCCACACTTGGATGTACCATCAAATTGCAAAGAAGCCATTCAAAGCATCTCGTCTTTACAGCTTTTAATCTATAGGTTTCTGCTGCCAAATAATAGGAGCACACAGTGTTCCTGTTGATAGTTTCTTTCATGATTCCTTCACACTGCTGAATTACTCGATCCACCCGAAGCAGGCATGCTGCTGCCAAAACTTGAGGAACTTCCAGAGGTGTTATTGACAAATCCGCATCCGTGTACAAAGCACCAAACACAAAATGCAGAGATCGGGTATCAATATCCTCATTCTTAATGATCAGATTTATAACACCATGGTGTGATTCTCTCCAAGTACCTTTGAGAATGTTAGCAAAGTAGCCTGACTGACATAAAAATACTTTGTGTAAACACCATGTTCTTCCCAGAGCACGGATTTTAATGTCGCTATCATGCCCGTCCAAAAATAAGTTTTGATAAGCATCATTAGATGAGATCTTAACCCTTTTCCAGTAGATGTAGTTGAGAACTTGATGTGGATACATTCCCTGGTTTTGAGGTCCATGAACATTAGAACTTGTTGCCAACTCCTCCAAACTGTTTCTTTTTCGCTTGCGACTGCCAGGAATGTAGCTGGCTCCGGCTATGGCTTCTGGCTGTGGCTCTAACAGACTGGAATCCCTGCATCTCAAGACCCTGCTGACTAAAAGCCCCATTGATGAAAATTCCTAGAACAAGCTCTCGCAGAGGCTTCTTGGTTGAGGCATTGCTGTAGTCTGCCAGTCCTGCCTAGACTTCTCTGGGTTTCTCTACTACAGATTCTGACGTCACAGAGAAGGCAGGGCATTCTTCATTGTCCACATGTGTGTTGCCTGAGCACAGGCCCCGCCTCCTGATAGCAACCCCTCCCTCTCCCTCCTCCTTCCCCTTCCTCCCTTGCACATTTGCCCCACCATCCTCCCATCTCCCTTCCTCCCTCCCTTCCATTATTCCTAAATTCCTTCTTCCTTTCCTTTTCCCATTCTGCTCCTCCTTTCCCCTCACCTCTCCCTTCTCCCACTATTTCTAAATGGGCCACACTATTTTGCTGAAGATGACCTCCATCAAACTGGAGAACCTAGTTCACCTAGTTTTTCAACCTTGCCAGCTGAATTTTCTTTTCCTTAAAGAGAACAACCAGGCCAAATTCATCCTGATGTGTGTTTAAGATTGTACATATTCCAACCCTTGACCCTTGACTATGAGCACTCAAATGTCTGTAGTATTTGAGATAATCACTTACTAACTGCTTTTGCCAATATAAACAGTAAACATTGTTATTGCTAATTTTATTGTTAGCCTCTTTTGATTAGGATTAATGAGAAGTATTTCATGCAAGTAGTTGTATGCCTATGTCAACAATTTCTGTGTATGCTTTGCCTATATATATATATTTCTAAAAGTTCCTTATAAATCTAGTTATTTGTTTAACTTGCATATGTATGCGTGTTTTATGGTTTTGTTTTACTGATTTGCATTTACATATTAACTTTATATGGACTCCTTACTGTTAATAAATTGCAATCTGTAAGAAGCCAAGTCAAATGTTTAAATATTTCTTTTTATTCCTCTGTGCTGGCAATCCATTCCCAGAGCCTGGCCAGCAAAGTCTATGGAGGCAGAGCAAGGTGAACCAATGCAAGACACTCCTCCAAGTGTCTGTGAGGTCATAGTTATATTCTTTCTTAACACCACCTCTCCTCTCACAAGTCTGTCTTAACAAAACATCTTCTAACCTGTATCTCCCTCTGTAAAACATCCTCTCAATTGTGTCTACTTCAGCAAATCATCCTGTCACCCATGTGTTGGCCTCAGCCAAACCTTCTTTCATGTGCATCTTCAGTATCAAAGCATCCTTTCACCAGTGTCTGCCTTAGCAAAACATCATTTAACCTTTCTCTCCCAGAGAATCACCATATAATGTACCCGACTTTCCAAAGAAATCAGAAATCTTAAGTTCATAATAGTTTCAGGGGTAATAAAAAGTCACATTCCTTAATTTGTTTGCTTTTAGTCATGCCTAGATGATATCACAAGAATAATCTGTGAGAAGAGTGAAGGTTTCACCACAATAAATGTTACTAGGAAGTATGATCCTGACAGTGTCAGTATCAGTATTGGCTTGCAGTTGCAACATGAGCGTTTTACCCCACTCAAGGGCCACCTCCTTTTGATAGATTATTATATTGATTCTTTTTTTCTCTAATAGATTCCCAGAAATGCTTAAGTTGTGAAAGTGTTTGTCCTCTCATAAGCCCATTACTTGTACAATCACTAATATGAATATTCAACCTATGAGGAAAATTTAAGTAGAGATAGGGTAGAAAAGCTGGTGGGATGAGGGGATAAACAAAGCTAAGGATATACTTGAAAATCCACATGGAAACTTACTGTTTATAATAAAATTGATAAAGTCTCAAAAGACACATATTTAGCTGGTAGATGGCCTGTATGTCTACATAATACTGCTGCTGAAAATCAAGCGAAAAAAAAAATCCCAATGCCAGGTATGTTCAGGAAGTTCCCAGAAATCTTGAAAATAATACAGGTTCTTCACACTCTTTCTGTTTGCCTACCATGAATATATGATAAGACCCTGCTACAAAAGACAAACCACATCGTGGTTGTAAAATATAGAGAAATTGAGCTGGCATGTAACTGAAAACTTCCTTCCATCTAGTTAGCTTTCATAGTTCTGGATTGTGCTATTCAGGATGCTGGCAGAGTAATGGCATCAACAGAGTTACCCAGATATGAACCTTATGATGTACAATACCAATCTGCCAAGAAAGATGTGTCCAGCTACACAATAGTGACATCACTGTTATAGGGATAGCCAGTGTATCTGTGATTAGATTTGAGGCCAGTTCCACAGGAGGATAGAAAATGCCTTTGGCCCTAGGGGAGAATTTATTACTGTTGTTTATGTAAAGTCTCAAGGTGTCAAGCTCCCTTCTAAGTATCTATGTTTATATCTAGGGGAAATTCTACTTCAAGATTCATTCAGAGAAGCCCTTTTCGCAATAAACTACAGTGAGGAATAATATGCATAACTGCTCAAAGCACGATAATAAGAGATGGCTGAATGGTATTACTATCTTGTTTAGGCATGAACCCTCATGGATCCTCAGAGGAAAAAAAAAGGAGCAGAAAATATATAAAAACTGGACCATAAAGAGGAGGGCTATGGAATCTGTTTTCTTCACTACAGGACCACCAGTGCAGTCACGACTTCCCAACACCTGTGAGTATATGTAAAGTCTACCCATGACTAAAACCTCCCCACAGTAAATAATGGGCCAGGGAAGGACCCTTTCAACTTTTCCCTCCTTTGGTGAAATATTGGTGGGTTCTGAGGGAGAGAGAATCGTTATCTTCCATACATCCAGTGATCCAGATCCAGTGTCCTGCATCTGGCCTCCAAGAAAGAGTTTTGAGCTCATGGTCATACTGATAATCCTAGTTAAACTCTAGGATTCTCAAACACAAACAAACAAAACCAATGTCTGAAACAGAACTAGGGGGATTAAAAGGTTTGTAGAAGTGGGCAGGAGTCTAGATAGGTTAGGGAGATTATAGAAATCTGAATATCATTTATACATGTACAGAATGTCAATGTCACACTTCATGATGGAATTAAATGTTGTTTCGTGGTTGCCACAGGATTCCATTACCCAAGAAGGAAGGCTAAACAAAAGCCTAAGGGCAGCAGAACTGCTTATTGACAATAGTGATGACCTGGATGCTTATAGCTCTTGTCTGCTGAGGAAGAGAACACATCAGTGGCCATCTCTTGCTGGAAGTCTAAGGCAACATAGCACAGCTTCTCTCTGATATTAGGCATGATTTCCCTCCCAGCTTTTTGGTGAACTATAGCCACATGTGGTCATGAACTTCATGTAGTAGTCTGTCAGGTACAGGCCAGCTAGGTCCAGACACGGGATGGCACAAGGAGAGCAGAGATATGCACATTATCTCATAGATGTGCACATTCTGTGTGACCCCATCTCTGGGCTCCATCAAAATCGCAGTGGTATGACCAGAGGCCTAGAGGAACAGCACAGACTGGATGGCTACTTACATGGTTGTGGTTTTATAAGTCTCAAAAATGATGTGGGTCATCTTTTCACAGTTGGCCTTAGGGCTCTAGGGGGAATGGTGAGCAGCACAGTGTTCCTTTGGAGGACCACATGCAGTTTGTTGTAGAATGTTTGGTGCCAGATCTTCTCCATATTGAACCAGTTCGTGACAATGTCATGACCAATGGGGGTACTTCAGGATCAGGATGCCTCTCTTGCAATGGGCCTCAGTACCCACAAAGGTGTCCTTCTGTCTCTTACCCACCGTGATGCCCTGGTGCCTAGGGCAACCCCATAATGGAGGGGTAGATGGCCCTGGAGCATCATAACCAGCAAACCAGGCATTTGCCAGACCAGAACCATTGTTGACAAGGAAGGCAGTTAAATCATCATCCAGGGAGAACTGGTGGTCAGTGTGAACCTTCAAGAGAGGAGCTGCTAGAAACCTGTGCTAGTGGGAGGAAACAGACTAGACAGTCTTTATCCATGTTCTCTTTAGGGGAATCTAGGTTGTTTCTGGTTTCTGGCTCTTGTGAACAGAGCAGCAGTGAGCACAGTTGAGGAAATATCTCTTGGGTAGGATGAAGTATCCTTTGGCTATGTGCCCAAGAGTGGCAAACCTCAATTTTGGGTAGATCTTTTCCCATTTTCCAGCGAAACTATCACACAGACTTTCATAGTACCTGTGTAAGTTTCACTCCCACCATTGATGAATGTGCCCCTTACTGTATCCCCAGGATGAGCTGTCCCTTGCGTTGTTGATCTTAGCCATTCTGACAGGTGTAAAATGAAATCTCAAAGTAGTTCTCATTTGCATTTCCCAGATGGCTAAGGATGTTGAACATTTCTTTAAGTGTTTCTCAACTATTTGAGTTTCCTCATTGGAGAATTCTATTTAGATCAACATCAAATTTTTAAGATGGATGATTTGTTTTTCTTGACATCTTCAGTTCTTTATATAGTTTGCATATTAGTCCTCTATCAGATGTGGAGTTGGTGAAAATATTTTCCAATTCTGTAAGCTGCCTTCTTGATGGAGCGATAGTGTCCTTTGCTTTACACAAGCCCTTTTGTTTCATGAGGTACCATTTATTAGTTTTTTTTTTTAAGTCTCACTTCCTGGCCTAAAGGTGTTCTGCTTAGAAAGTCTTCCGTGCCAATGAGTTCAATGCTATTCACCACTTTCTCTTCTATCACACCAGTGTCTCTGGTTTTATGTTTAGGTCTTTGATTTTCTTGTGGGTTTCTTTTTTGGGGTGCAGGATGCTAAGTGGATCTATTTGCATTCCTGTGACCAGCACCATTTGCCAAAGTTGTCCTTTTTGCAGTGTGTATTTCTGACTTCTTTATCAAAAAGAAGGTGCCCATAATTGTAACGATTTCTCTATGTCTACAATTATGTTTCATGTTCAATAAATCTGTCTGGTTTTGTGTCAATATAATTTTGCTTTTATTATTCTAGATTCAAAAACAGAATCCATATGTCTTCAGCATGCAAGAAATACTTCCTCTGTATTATAACTTGAAAGCAGGGATAGGGATACTTCCAGCAGTTCTTTTGTTGTTTGGGATTGTTTTAGCTCTATTGGAATTTTGGTGCTTCCATTTGATGATGCGATTTGTCCTTCCATCATCTGTGAAAATTTTGTGTTGGAATTTTGATGGGAATTACACTGAATCTGTAGATTGCTTTGGCGGGATAGTAATTTTTAGTTTGCTATTTTTATTAATCCATGAATATAGCAGATCTTATCATATTCTGATATCTTCTTCAATTTCACTCTCACTGTCTTGAAAATGTTATCAACACATGTGGTATATATATAGAATAATTGTCTAATTCTTTTGATATTTCCAATTTGTTGGAGTCCAGGTTTTTCAAATATATTCTTATGGTTATCTGGATTTTCTCAGTGTCTGTTCGATTTATTTCATTTGGATGTACTCTTTGACTGTTAGTTATTTTGGATAAAGATTTGTTGATATTACTGATTTTCTAAATAAACTCTTAGTTTCATTGATTCTTTCTGTTGTGCTCTTTCTTAAACATAATTGATTTCAAACCTGATTTGATTATGTCTACCTTCTAATCTTTTGTTTGCTTTTTAACAAAATTTTTATTTGATATTTTTTCATTTATATTTCAAATGCTATCCAGAAAGTCCCCTATACCCTTGCTCTGTCCTGCTCTCCAACGCACCCCTCCAACTTCCTGGCCCTAGCATTCCCCTGTACTGGGGCATATAATCTTTGCAAGACCAATGACCTCTCCTCCCAATGATGGCCTACTAGGCCATCTTCTGCTACATATGCAGTTAGAGACACAAGCTCAGGGGGTACTGGTTATTTCATATTGTGGTTCCTCCAATAGGGTTACAGACCCCTTCAGCTCCTTGGGTACTTTCTCTATCTCCTCCACTAAGGGCCCTGTGTTCCATCTAGTAGATGACTCTAAGCATCCACTTCTATATTTGCCAGGTACTGGCATAACCTCACCTATATCAGGGTCATGTCAGCAAAATCTTGCTGGCATACGCAAATAGTGTCTGTGTTTGGTAGCTGATTATGGTATAGATCCTCAGGTGGGGCAGACTCTGATGGTCCTTCCTTCCATGTCAGCTCCAAACTTTATCTCTCTAACACTTTCCATGGGTATTTTGTTCCCCATTCTAAAGAGTGGCAAAGTATCCATACTTTGGTCTTCCTTCATCTTGAGTTTCATGTGTTTTGCAAATTATATATTGGGTATTCTAAGTTTCTGGGCTAATAAGAACTTATCAGTGAGTGCATATCATGTGAGTTCTTTTGTGATTGGGTTCTCTCACTCACGATGTTATCCTCCAGATCCATCCATTTGCCTAAGAATTTTATAAATTCATTGTTCTTAATAGCTGAGTACTACTCCAGTGTGTAAATGTATCACATTTTCTGTATCCATTCCTCTGTGGAGGGACATCTGGGTTCTTTCCAGCTTCTGGCTATTACAAATAACGTTTCTATGAATATAGTGGAGCATGTGTTCTTATTGCCACTTGGAACATCTTCTGGGTATGTTCCCAGGAGAGGTATTGCTGGATCTTCTGATAGAACTATGCCCAATTGTCTGCGGAACTGCCACACTGATTTCCAGAGTGGTTGTACAAGTTTGCAGAAATGGAGGAGTGTTCCTCTTTCTCCACATCCTCGCCAGCATCTGCTATCAACTGAATTTTTGATCTTAGCCATTCTGATTTGTGTGAGGTTGAATCTCAGGGTTGTTTTGATTTGCATTTCCCTGATGATTAAGGATGTTGAACAT
>OFGX01001813.1_pt1 | contig 12048 bp, 2 predicted proteins | sample 1521831 | NCBI WGS metagenome assembly OFGX01 (sample SAMEA3504080, study PRJEB24116) | mouse gut metagenome | biome: mouse gut; feature: mouse-associated habitat; material: faeces | place: Denmark | collected 2011
TCCTTGCCTGGATCAGTTGGAGTAACTGTTGGAGTTGATGGAGTGTAGCCTGGAATAGTTGGGACTGGTTCATTTGGTGTTACCTTAGTTGGATCGGTTGGATCATTTGGATAACTTGGAGTTGGTGCATCTGGAATTGGAGTTTTTCCATCTGGACCAACTGGAACTATCTTACCAACCTTCTTGTATACAACTGTAAAGATTCTATTTCGCTGAGCATCAGAAGCTTCAGGAGTAGTAGTAAAGCCACCCGCAGTATACTTGCCATTATTATTGGTATAACCAGATACTGCAACATAACCATCAATTACAGGAACATCTGCAGCGGTAAAGTCATGGCTAGTAGCGTTCCATTTACCATTTGAAATTAAAGTATTGGTTTGCTTGTCATAAGTATCACCAGAATAGCTAAATTGGAAAGTTTGGGAAGCTGAAGCATGAAGTTCATTTCCTTGATCATCAACATACCTTACAACTTGTGAAGCATCCTTTTGATCTTTATTTCTAATTTCTTCACCATTCTTAGTGTAAGTTACAGTAGTTTCACTAGTTGGATTGTCTGGAGTTACTGTTGCACCTTCAACTGAAGTTTTATCTGCATGATAACCATCAATTGTTGGAGAAGTTACATCATTAAACTTATGACTTTCCGGACTCCAACCCTTATCTTCAATTTGCTTACCAGTTACATTGTCAAAGACTAATGTATGTTCAAATTGAGTATTTTGAACATTATCATCGGCTGCCTTAGTACCATCACTATATACATAATGAACAGTTTGGGAACCATTCTTAGTTAAACTCTTAGCATCTGTACCATCTGGCCACTTAGGACCATCTGGATCGTTAGGGTTGATTGGCTCACCTGGTTTCCCTGGCTTACCTGGAGTAATGGTAGTTGTATTATGAATAAAGTGAACTTCATAACTACCACCATTTTCAGGCATAGTTGTTACATTAAAGTTATCACTTACCAACTTAAAGCCTTTATTCTCAAGTTCAGTAATTGAAGGTTGAGTAGAGTAGTCCAATGGAGTACCCGGCTTGCCAGTAATAGTCTTATCATATGAACTTAAGTCTTGCTTACCTTCACCCACCGTATCATCGAAGTACTTAACTGTAACAGTTTGGTCTTCTGGAGTAGGAGTTGGCTTAGTATAAGGAACATTAGTATCCTTAGTTGGTACTTCTGGGGTTACATTTGGAATATTAGTAGTCCAGCCTGGTACATTTGGTGTTGGCTCGTTTGGTGTTACCTTGGTTGGATCGGTTGGATCATTAGTGTAACTTGGAGTTGGTGCATCCGGAATTGGTTTTCCTGATGGATCTACTGGAATGATCTTACCGATCTTGTGGTAAATAATTGTAATTTCCTTATTTGGATCAGTTGGAGTTGAAGTTTGACCTTCATAAGTTCTTTTTTCTGCAACATAACCATCAATTACTGGAGCATCAACATTTTCAAACTTATGACTATCTGCATTCCATTGACCAGTTTGACCTGACTTAACAAAAGTAAAAGTGCCATTAGTGCTATCTTCACGAAGAGCAGTATTAGTGTCTCCATCAATATAATGGACAGTCTGTTTACTATCAACAGTTTGATCTTCTGGGGCTGGCTTAGTATAAGGAACTGGCGTATCCTTACCAGGATCTGTTGGTGTGACTGTTGGCACACTAGGAATATAACCTGGAACATTTGGTACGGGTTCGTTTGGAGTTACTTTAGATGGATCGGTTGGGTCTGTTGGATATTGTGGAGTTGGTGCATCTGGAATTGGGTTTCCTGATGGATCCACCGGAATAATCTTACCATTAGGAGCATAAGTTACCGTTACGGTAATATCTCCACTGTCTTTAGTCAAACCAGTAATTGCTGCAACATTATTACCATCACGGTGACTTGAAACGTCTACCAAGTGATAATTTTGTTCTACTGGAGAAACAACCATATCAAATGAAGTCTTATCGCTAGTCCAAGTAATTTGTGGAGTTGCGGTATTATTTTCATCGATTACCCACTGACCATTTTGTTGAGTAGCATTAACTAATTGACCAGTAACCTTATCTACATAAGCAGTTCCAGTGAAAGTAGCAGTTTGCTTAGCATTAGCAGGAACAGTAGCAGTAAAGGTTGAACCATCATTATTTACGTAGTTAACAGTTAAGTTAACTTTTTTAGTTAATTGATCAGGTTGAGCTTCTGCTGGAGTGTTCTTTGGCACATCTGGTGTTGGTGTATCTGGAGTTACTGGTTGAACACCATGTTTCATATGAACAGTTACCACTACATTCTGGTTACCTTCAATAGTAGAAGGAATGGTACCATCTGTTGTTACATACACATACCCTTGACTTTCAAGGTTAGTAATAGTTTGGGTAGTAGTATAAGTAACAGGAGTACCGGCATCTACTGATCCAGTAGTGTATTGAGTATTTGGAATAGTGGTATTAGTTGTATCATCATGGTAGTTAACAGTTACAGAACCCTTTTCCGCTGCCTTTTTGTAAACAACTACAGTTTCATAATTGTTTGGAATTCCAGTAATACCCTTATCTCTATAAGCTGCTGAAAGCATCCCATTTTGAACAACATCATTAGCTGCATCTAAAGTAAAGTTAGCCTTTACACTTGATCCATCGCCGCCAACGGTAACACCTGGGGCATTAGTTGATTGAATAGTTGCAGTGTAACCCTGTTCCACTGGAGAAGTCACTGCAGCATATGGATTAGTAACAGTTTGGCCTTGATCATTGGTCATCTTCCAACCAGAATCTTGAGTTACTGAATATCCACTTCGGATATAATCTAAAACTTCATCAGCACTGTGATTTAAAGCATAATCTTGAACTGTTTTAATTTGATCGGCAGTTAAATCAAGAGTTAAATCACGAGTCAAGTTTAAATCTTGAGTTACAACGAGGGGTTGACCATTTGCATCAAGAACTGGAGAACCATCTTCGTATACATACTTAATAGTATTAGTATGAGTACCCTTAATTTGAGTTGAAGTTTCGTGAGGAATCCAAATTTGGTGACTAGCACGCATCGTAGAAATACCATAAGCTGGACTATTTTGTAATCCACTTTGAGTTGGATTAGTTTCATTGTCACGAATTTGGTTAGCACGAATGCCACCAACTAAGCCTTGACCATTAATGGATAAATCTGGATTAGCACCATTATTATAAATATCACCGGATGCGAAACCATGCTTATTAAATTGAACGCTATTTACATCTGTCCAAATTTGTTGAGCACCATTTGATTTAATTTGTTGGTAAACAACATAATCAGTACCACCAATAGTTAAAATACCTTTGGTACCACCCATATAGATCAAGTTAGCGGTATATTGACTTGAAGTTGAATTAATGTCAGTACCACCAACACCTGCCATCCAACCAGTAGTTGCACCACCAGCAGAATAACGTTGCAAGTTAAGAAGTAATGGATCTTGAATATTAATTCGTGAATTTGGATTTCCTAATGGGAAGGAAATTAATTCGGCATAGAAGTTGGTGTTATCATCACGAATATCGACAATTGCACCCTTCTTAGAAGTAAAGGCAGCGTTAGTATTTGCATTACGTGAATCTAATTGAACTACATCATCCCATGGATTATCGCCACGACCTTCAAGAATAACTCTGAAAGTAGCGTCTTCACCAACTGTAATATTACCGGCTTCGTTTACTCCGATATAGTTATAACCATCATAACTACCTGAGGTTCCAGTCTTACCTACTGAATGGAAGTAAGTTACAGCGTGGTCACCAATATTAATATTGGCATTATTTGCTAAATCAAGTGCAACACCACGACCTCTGTTTTCAAAGTGAACATTAGCGTATTCACCCACGTTAAAGTTAGAGTTATCACCTAAGATAACCCCATCACGACCTGTAAAGTTAAAGGTTGAGTATTGGCCTAAATTGATTTGGCCAGAACCATTTGGTCTAGATTGAGCTGTACCATATCCACCAAATCGATCAGAATCTTTAGAAACTGGTCTAGTTCCCGTCATTGCAATACCTTGACCACTACCAGTATTCAAGTTAAGAGTAGAATTACGTCCAGTTGTTACACTACCATTACTATTAGCATAAATACCTGCTACGTGATAACGTTCAGTACTACTTGAATTATTACTTAAGTTAATGTTTAAAGTAGCATTATCTCCGACATTAACACTACCGCCACTAGTTAAGTTAATACCATCATTAATTTGAGAACTATTAATATTTAAAGTAGCACCATTTTCAACATTAACTTGACGAGCAACAATGTTAGAATTTGAATAATTATTTCTATTTCCCTTGTAACCTTGGGCACTAAATTGATCGCTAGTTGGTACAGTTTGAGTATTAACATTAGAAGTAACAGTACCTTGAATATTAACAGTACCGTTACCCATAATTGATCCATTAATAGTTAAATCTTTAAGGGTCAAATTACTATTATTAGTAATAGTGTACTGTCCTAAGTTAAGAGTTGATCCATCAGTACCGCTAATAGTTGCATTTCCATAAACACTCACATCGCCATAAGCGGTAATATTACCATCAATATTAACTTTTTTACCAGAATTCAATGCACTTTGGAAACTGTTCCAGTCTTTAACAGTTACGGCATCATCATTATTAGAACCAGTAGAAGTTGGAACTGCCATTAAATTTAATCCCAACATAGCCAACTTACTTGAAGCTAATTCTTTACTTGGATCAATACTTCTATTTTGAGCAGAAAGAGCATTAATGGTAGCTCTATCTACTAACGCTTCATTACCCTTAGTCAAATTAGCCTTAAGGGCATCAGCAGTTAATCCTGAGGTCAAATCACCAATCTTAAGTTCTTGAGTCTTATTATCTTTTTGTGAATCTTGATTGGACTTAGTTGCTTCAACAACTTGACCTAATCTTGCAGTATCTGTAGTTAAATCATTTTGACTAACTTCAGTATTTTTACCAGCTTGAGCAGCTTTTTCTAATTCTTGACCCACAGAAGCGGAATTTGTTTCTGAATTTTTCCCATCTTGAGCTGCATTGTTAATTGCTTTTGTAGTTTCCTTAGCAGCTTGAGTTTGAGTTTGCTGTTCAGCTTGCTTATTTTTAGTGTTTTCAGTTGCATTAGCTACATGAACGTCTGCAGCCTTTTGAGTTGCATCTTTCTCAGTAGCTTTTTCAGCAACCTTATTATTAGTCGTGTCTGATTGTTTAGTCCCATCTAAATCATTAACAGACTTTTCAGTTTGTGTTTGTGCAGAATTTGCATTAGCTTCTTCAGTCTCTACTTTAGCAGTATCACTTGCTTCTGAAGTTTGAGCTGCCTTTTCTACATCATTCCCATTAGTTACAGTACTACTATTTGTAACATCATTTGAATCTGACTTCTCAGTTGCGTCATTATTCTCTTCAATCTTATTTTGATCAGCTGCAACTACCACCTTATCAACATTTTTAGTGTCGACTGTAGCAGTGTGTGTACTTTCTTGAGTATCAGCTTCACTATTATCTTTTATAGTATCAGCACTGGCGACATTTGCATTATTTCCAAGCCATAAAGTAGTCCCAAGAAGAACAGAAGCAGCACCAACTGTCAATTTACGAATCCCAAAATGAGATTGACGTTCAGCAGTCTGTTCAATTCTTTGGATACGATTGTTTTTTGAAACCATAGTGTTTCAGCCTCCAATTCCTATTACGAACTGTTATGTTTTTAAGTTATTTTATTTTTTGCACAACTTAATAATAACATGTATTATTTAATATGCAATAACTATTTTTTAAAAAGTGTTTATTTAATTTTTTAATATAACTTTTTAATCCAGACCATACTTTTGCTATAAAAATGTTTGTGCACCAATCTTTATATGGCGCCAAAAATAATAAACGACCCAAATGTTTTCGTTTTAAGAAATGCATAGCACTTGTTTCAAATGTTCAAAATATAACAAAAACTAATTACCCACTTTTTACTTTATAATTTTATTTTTGTTATTTTAAACACAAAAATGCCCCATAATCGTTAGACTAAATCTAATAATTATGAGACATTTCAAACTATATTTTTACCTTATAAAACTAATCTTCTCGCCGTTTCTTCACGCCCATAAGCCCTAACAAACTTAAACTTGTTGCGACTGCTCCAATCATAATGGTAGAATCTGAATCTTTTTCACCTGTTTTTGGTAATTGTTTATTGTCTGAATTGCTACGCTTGTAATTCATTTCATAAGCTGTATTTCCAGAACCAACAATTTCAGTCTTTGGAGAAATAACATTTCTAGAAGGAGCTGTTATTTCTTTATCAATATTTGTGAAATTATTTCCTTTCAAAGAATGAGGTGCACGATTCTTATCATAATAATTATCGTTGCTCTTTTGTTCAGAAGATTGTGGAACAAAACTATTTTCATCATTTAAATCTGAAGATTGATATGATGGAGATTCATTATCATCATTAAGATCTTCACTGTTATCTTCAGTAGAAGTGGGTTGAGAATTGCTACTACTTGGGATAGTTTTCTCTGTGTTTACAGTAGAAACTGATTGATTAGAAGATTGTTTTTCATTCGTAGTACTTAATGGTTGATCTTTAATTGCCGTTGAATCAGTTAAAGAGTTATTGGAAGAAGTTTGACCATTATTTGGTGTGTTTCCAGAAGTATCATTACTTGATTCGGAATGATTTTGAGTGGAACTCGTATTATTGACTTTTTCAACATAGAGAGTGATGGTAGTTGAACCTTCGGCAATTTCTGTTGGAATATTGATATCTGGGTTAACCACTTTATAACCACCGGATTGGAGTTTACTAATCAAGCCAGACTTGTCAAAGTTAACCTTAGTTCCAGCCTTTTCTTCACCAGAAGTATAGCTATATTCAGCTAAATCTTGTTTACTATCACTATCGTGAACTGTAACTGTTAAAGATCCCTTCTTTTCTTCTACTGGCTTTGGTTCTTCTGCTTTTTCTACATAAATCGTGATGGTGGTTGTGCCTTCAGTAATTTCTACTGGAACATTTACATCAGGGTTAACCACCTTATAACCAGCAGATTGAAGTTTACCAATCAAGCCAGCTTTGTCAAAGTTAACCTTAGTGCCAGCCTTTTCCTCACCAGAGTTATAAGTATATTCAGTTAAATCTTGTTTATTATCACTATCATGGACAGTAACAGTTAATGACCCCTTCTTTTCTTCTACTGGCTTTGGAGTCTCGGTCTTTTTGACATAAATAGTGATATTAGTTGGACCTTCACTAATTTCTGATGGAATATTTACATCTGGGTTGACCACCTTATAACCTGCAGCTTGGAGTTTATTAACTAAAGCGGTCTTATCAAACTCAACCTTTGTTCCAACCTTTTCCTCACCAGAGTTATAAGTAAATTCAGGTAAGTCTTGCTTACTATCACTATCGTGAACTGTAACTGTCAAAGATCCCTTCTTTTCTTCTACTGGTTTTGGAGTTTCGGCTTTTTCGACATAAATTATGATGTTGGTTGAGCCTTCCACAATTTCAGCCGGAATATTTACGTCAGGGTTAACTACTTTGTAGCCTGTAGCTTGGAGTGCACTAATCAAACCCTCTCTATCAAACTCAACCTTAGTTCCAACTTTTTCTTCACCAGAAGCATAAGTATATTGAGTTAAATCTTGCTTACTCTCACTATCATGAACAATAACAGTCAAAGATCCCTTCTTTTCTTCGACTGGCTTTGGCTCTTCGGCTTTTTCAACATAAATAGTGATATTAGTTGTACCTTCCACAATTTCGCTTGGAATACTAATATCATCATTGACTACCTTATAACCTGCAGATTGGAGTTTACTGATCAAGGCAGCTTTATCAAAATCAACCTTAGTACCAACCTTTTCCTCACCAGAATTATAAGTATATTGAGTTAAATCTTGCTTACTATCACTGTCATGAACAATAACAGTCAAAGATCCTTTCTTCTCTTCTACTGGTTTCGGAGTTTCGGCCTTTTCTACATAAATCGTGACGTTAGTTGGGCCTTCAGTAATTTCTGATGGAATGTTTATATCTGCATTAACTACTTTATAACCTGCAGATTGGAGTTTACTAATCAAACCCTCTCTATCAAAATCAACCTTTGTACCAACTCTTTCTTCACCAGATAGGTAAGTGTACTCACTTAAATCTTGCTTACTATCACTATCGTGAACAGTAACAGTCAAAGAACCCTTCTTTTCTTCTACTGGTTTTGGTTCTTCAGCTTTTTCGACATAAATGATGATGCTGGTTGAGCCTTCAGTAATTTCTGATGGAATATTAATATCATCATTGATTACCTTATAGCCTGCAGATTCTAGTTTATTAATCAAGCCGCCCTTATCAAAGTTGATCTTAGTGCCGATCTTTTCTTCACCAGAGTTATAAGTAAATTCAGGTATATCTTGCTTATTATCACTGTCATGAACAATAACAGTCAAAGATCCTTTCTTTTCTTCTACTGGTTTTGGAGTTTCGGCCTTTTCTACATAAATGGTGATGTTAGTTGAGCCTTCAGTAATTTCTGATGGAATATTAATATCATCATTGATTACCTTATAGCCTGCAGATTCTAGTTTATTAATCAAGCCGCCCTTATCAAAGTTGATCTTAGTGCCGATCTTTTCTTCACCAGAGTTATAAGTAAATTCAGGTATATCTTGCTTATTATCACTGTCATGAACAATAACAGTCAAAGATCCTTTCTTTTCTTCTACTGGTTTTGGAGTTTCGGCCTTTTCTACATAAATGGTGATGTTAGTTGAGCCTTCAGTAATTTCTGATGGAATATTTACATCACCATTAATTACCTTATAACCTGCAGATTCTAGTTTATTAATCAAGCCGCCCTTATCAAACTCAACCTTTGTACCAACCTTTTCCTCACCAGAATTATAAGTATATTGAGTTAAATCTTGCTTATTATCACTATCATGAACTGTAACTGTTAGTGACCCTTTCTTCTCTTCTAGGGGCTTTGGAGTTTCGGCTTTTTCGATATAAATGGTGATATTAGTTGGGCCTTCACTGATTTCTCTTGGAATATTTACATCCCCATTAACTACTTTATACCCTGCAGATTGTAGTTTACTGATCAAGGCAGCTTTATCAAAGTTAACCTTTGTACCAACCTTTTCCTCACCAGAAGCATAAGTATATTCAGCTAAATCTTGCTTACTATCACTATCATGAACAGTAACTGTCAAAGATCCCTTCTTTTCTTCGACTGGCTTTGGAATTTCGGCTTTTTCGACATAAATTATGACGTTAGTTGGGCCTTCCACAATTTCACTTGGAATATTTACATCCCCATTAACCACCTTATACCCTGCAGCTTGGAGTTTACTAATCAAGGCAGCTTTATCAAAGTTAACCTTAGTACCAATCTTTTCCTCACCAGATGTGTAAGTGTATTCACTTAAATCCTGATTGTCAGTATTATCATGAACCGTAATTACCACAGAGCCATTTTTAGTTTCATCTGGTTTATCATCAGGCTTCTGCGCGCGAGCATCTTTAACAGCTTTAATAATTTCCTGAGCCGAAGTATAAGCATCCTTAAGCACGCTAGGTCCGTAATGAATAACATCAATAAGTAATTTTGGAGTATTACCTGTTACTACATCCATTACTAAATTACTTACTCCAGGATTAGTTATTGCACGATTTACCGCATTTTTGGCCGCAGTTTTTTCTTCATCGGTAAAAGATGGAATTAAATTCTTAAACTTATCAAACCAACTCGTAGGATGATCCGTATCTGGTTTAGTATGATCTCCCTGTTGTCCCTTGTCACCAATAATTTTGTTAATAATATCTTGTACATTACCAAAGTTCTTAGCTAAAGTTGGACCAGCTTTAATTAAATCAGGAATAATATTGGCAGTGTTTCCTGAAATTAAATCTTTAGCTAATTGTTGAACTGCTGGATCCTTAACAGTCGATGAAATTCCTTGAACAATTTTGTTCAATTGATCCATATCCACTTTAGGTAAATTAAGTTTTCCTAACTTATCTAGCCAACCAATGCTATCCGTATTGCCAGTAACTTGTTGAATAATATCCTTTACATTATTCAAATTTCCATTTTTACTTGCATTAATAATATCTGGCAAAATCCCAGCGGTATTACCAGTCATCAAATCTTTGGCTAACTTTTGAATAGCAGGATCTTGTGCAATATTAGTTGCATCTTGTGCAATTTTTTCCAATTTGGCAGGATCAATATTTGGTAATTTTAAGTCTTTTATCTTATCTAAAATTGCACCACTATTCTTATCACCAGTAATTTCTTGAAGAGCATTTTGAAGGTTACCAGCATTCTTTGTAATAACTGGAATAGCTTTAATTCCATCAGAAACTAATTTAGCTGTATTCCCTGTTACTACGTCCCCCATCACATTTTTAATAGCAGGATCTTGCAAAATTGATGACACGCTATTAAAAGCATTAAGTGCTTTTTCTGGATCAATCTTGGTAATATCTTTTAATTTATCCAGACTTGCTCCCGCGTTTTTATTACCTGTAATCTGTTGAGCAATACTTTGAACATCATTTAGGCTATTTTCAATTTGGTTTTTTGCAGAAATAGCTGCCATCCCAATCTTAATTGGATTACCTGAAGACAAACTATTAATTAAGTTTTGAATTTGGGGATCCTTTAAATTATTGGATAAATCTTTTACAGCACCGCTAATCTTAGTAGGATCAATATTTGGTAATTTAAAATCCTTTAACTTACTAATTAAATCACTGCTACCATAAGTTTGGGCAGGATCTGTCGGATCCTTTTTAGTTTCATCATTAGTTCCTGTCACTTGCTTGATGATATTTTGCATTTCATCAATGCTATCAGTGAGCTTATCTTTTGCTTTGAGTCCATCAATTAATAAAGAGCCCGTTTTTCCAGTAAGCAAGTCATTTGCGAACTTCTGCACATCAGGATCACTTAGATTTGTTTTAACTTGGTCAATTGCTTGCTTAACTTGTGATGAATTTAACTTCTTTATATTATCTAAAATACTGCCAAAACCATTTTGTTGAGCAAAATTTACTGCATATAAATTGGCAGCAATCTTAGCTTCATTTTCAGCTTTTGGAGTTAACTCAAAAGTTGTTATTCCCGTTTCAGGAATAGTGATGTTGGTATTTTCAACAATATTTTTATTTTCAGTTTCATCAGACGGATTATCAGCTTTACTAGAGGAAACATTATTTGTCTTTACTCCCTTTAAAGCAACCTTTGATAAATCCGTAGCCTTCTTTAATTGCTTCCCAGCTTGAGCAGCTTGATTAATTTTTGTTGCTTCATCTGATGAATTATCTTCGTGGGTAACTGGAGTTGATTGTTGGGTATTTGTTATTGCATGTTCAACTTGAGTTTGGGCAGCTTTTTCTAAATCGGTAGTATTATCTGGTGATTGCTCTGAAGTAGCCTGCGATTCAGCAGTTGGAGTAGAATCAGCAGATTTTTCACTATTATTCTGGGGAGTACTATTTACTGCATCGTTATTATGCGAATTGGAAGTATTAGCTTTAGGAATTGAAGGAGTGGTAGAATCAGCATTTTTAACCACAACCACTTTCTCCGTCTCACTTATTCCAGATGAAGTAGAGGTACTGGTTTGTTCACTTGCTTGATCTAAATCGCCATTATCGTTATTTGTATCAGCCTTGGTAACATTGGCATTACTTCCAAGCCAAAGGGTAGTACTTAACAGCACAGAAGCTGCACCAATTGTCAATTTACGAATACCAAAATGGGACTGTTTTTCTGCATCCTTTTCTATTCTCTCTATACGGTTATTCTTCGAAACCATATTTTTCCTCCAAAATATCAATAATTTATGAATGATAAAAACACTACTATTTATTATCAATTATAGAATAACATTTATTATTTAATTTGTAACTATTTTTTTATAAGTAGTGTATACAAAAAGCAAGATGCTCTTTGCATCTTGCTTTTTTCTTAACTAATTTTCATTAGTCTTCTTTTCTCCGGCGTTTCTTCACACCTGCAAGTC
>OFGX01001814.1_pt1 | contig 12042 bp, 10 predicted proteins | sample 1521831 | NCBI WGS metagenome assembly OFGX01 (sample SAMEA3504080, study PRJEB24116) | mouse gut metagenome | biome: mouse gut; feature: mouse-associated habitat; material: faeces | place: Denmark | collected 2011
TAGAATTTCTGTACCATCTGGGGCAGCCCCCAGGTGCCCAGGGAGGTGAGGATCACCACAAAGAGCAGGTTCAGAGGATCCGGTCCCAGGAAAGAGGCGAAGATCCCCGGAGTGGAGGAGACCGTTTCGTCCGTAACTCTGGCAAGGCCCTCCAGGGCCTCCATCAGGCCCCCTTTGCTCTTCAGCACAGCCGCGATGACGGTGGCAATGCCCCCCAGCATGATAATCCCCTGGAGGAAATCATTGATGGCGGTGGCCATGTATCCCCCGGCGATCACATACACCGCTGTCAGCACCGCCATAAGCAGGATGCAGACAGAGTAATCAATGTTGAAAGCCATGCCAAACAGCCGGGAGAGACCGTTGTACAGGGAGGCGGTGTAGGGGATGAGGAAGATAAAGATAATGGCGGAGGCGCAGAGCTTCAGGGCCCGGCTGCCGAACCGCCGGCCAAAAAATTCCGGCATGGTGGCGCTGTCCAGGTGCTGGCTCATGACGCGGGTGCGCCGCCCCAGCACCACCCAGGCCAGCAGGGAGCCTAAAATGGCGTTGCCAATCCCCGCCCAGGTGGCGGCCAGGCCGTACTTCCAGCCGAACTGCCCGGCGTAGCCCACGAAGACCACCGCCGAGAAATAGGAGGTGCCGTAGGCGAAAGCGGTCAGCCACGGCCCCACGGAACGGCCGCCCAGTACGAAGCCGTTGACATCCGTGGCGTGCTTGCGGCAGTAAAGGCCGATGGCAATCAGAACTGCGAAATAGATAATCAGTAAGATGAGTTTCATGTCTTTCTCCTTTTGCAATTTAAAGTGTTAAAGCAACTATAGCATATATCCACCTGATATGCAAACATTTCTTTTCTGTTCTTTAAGAAATATGCTTTTCTGACAGATTTCGGAGCCATATTGATTGTTGACAGTTCCACGCCGGGAGCATACAATGAAAAGGAAACAGCGGATACAAAAAGGATACATACCGGACGGATAATTTATGCAGAATGCATCCGTCTGCCCATGTAGAAGCCTGAAAGGTGCCGTGGGCAGACATGCCATACAGAACAGAAATGAGGGGTTGTTATGCTGAGGATATTGATTGCGGAGGACGAGGAACCGATTGCGAATCTGATAGGGATGAACCTTCGCAGGGCGGGGTACGCCTGTGTCTGGGCGCCGGACGGCGAGAAGGCGGCAGACCTGATGGACAATGAGAAATTCGATTTGCTGCTGTTGGACGTAATGCTTCCCGGAATCAACGGTTATGAGCTGATGGAGTATGCCAAGACTTTGGAGCTGCCTGTCATCTTCCTGACGGCGCTGGGGAGCACGGAGAACAAGGTGAAGGGCTTGAAGATGGGCGCTGACGACTACCTGACCAAGCCCTTTGAAATCGTAGAGCTTCTGGCCAGGGTGGAGGCGGTGCTGCGCAGATACCACAAGACGGAGACCCTGATCGAGGTGTTCGACGTGGTCATCGATACCGCCTCCCGCTCCGTGACCCAGAACGGGGAGCCTGTCCTCCTGACCATGAAGGAGTTCGAGCTTCTGCTGCTGTTAGCCAGGAACCGCAATATCGCCCTGTACAGGGAGACGATTTACGAGACCATCTGGGGCGGGGAGTACATGGGCCAGAGCAGGACAGTGGACCTGCACATCCAGCGGCTGAAGAAGAAGCTGAACTGGGACAGCGAAATCGCGGCGGTCTATAAGGTGGGATACCGGATGGAGGGTGAGGAGAAGTTCACGAAATAGCGGGAGGATTCCTGACAGATGAGATTTGCAGACAAGTTGTTCCTGGCCATGACCGCTCTTTTGACTTTCATGTTCGCCCTGTTCGGCATCTGGATGCTTTCCTCGGATTTCTCCCAGCTTCTGAACAAGGAGATCGAACAGGGGAATAAGGACAGCCGCACCTTCCATTTCCTTTTTGAGATGGGGTACCAGTCCACGGATGAGTTCGGCGAGGATTATGCCATCAGCAAGACCCTGAACAGCATCATCGGCAGCGTGGAGCGCGATGGGAGCCATCTGTATGTCATGCGCGGAAACGGCACTTGTTTTTACGGGGAAGACTACCTGGAAGACATGGGCTTCCGGGAGGAAGTGGACAAGCTGACAGATTCCCTGAACGAAACCAACACCTATGGATATTGTGTCCGGCAGATTGGCGGTGGATATTACATGTTCACGGCCACGGTATCCGACATCACGGCGGAGAATGTCTATCTGGGAATGTGCCGGGATCTGACGAATATCTATGAGGGCAGACAGGAGCTTCTCTCCAGATACCGTATCGCGCTCCTGTGTCTGCTGTCCGCAGGGGGCATCTGCATCTATCTGCTTTCCAGGTACATCACCCGGCCGATCAGCAGCCTTGGCCGGCTGGCGACCCGGATTGCCGACGGGGACTATGGATTGCGTTCCCACAATGAAAGCCGGGATGAAATCGGAGAGCTGGCCCGGGATTTCAACAGGATGGCGGATCGGCTGGTGGAGGAGATGCAGGTCAAGGTATCGGAGGCCGAGCAGAAGGAGGATTTCACAGCGGCTTTTGCCCATGAATTGAAGACACCTCTGACTTCGATTATCGGTTATGCGGATATGCTCAATTCCCTGAAGCTCACGGACGCGGAGTGCCATGATGCCTATTTTTACATCTACAGCCAGGGGAAGCGGCTGGAAAGCCTTTCCCATAAGCTGCTGGAACTGGTGAGCATGGACAAGAACCCGCTGACCTTCCGGGCAGTGCCCACGAAGGACCTGGAGCAGAATCTACGGATCACCATGCGCCCTATCTGGAAGCAGCGGGGCATCAAGGGGAAGGTGGACCTGGAAAAGGCGACCCTACAGGGCGACTCGGAATTATTGCTGTCCCTGCTCTACAATCTGATGGACAATGCGGTGAAGGCGTTGGACAAGGGGGAGCAGAGTTTCATGCTCATGAAGGGCGTCTGCCTGAACGGGCTCTACGAAATCAAGGTGGTGGACAATGGAAGAGGCATTCCGGCGGAGGAAATCAGCCGCATCACGGAAGCCTTCTACATGGTGGACAAGTCCCGTTCCCGGAAAGAAGGCGGGGCGGGCATCGGCATGGCGCTGTGCCAGAAAATCATCCAGCTCCACGGTGGGATGCTGAAGGTGGAGAGCAGACTGGGGGAAGGTACCGTGATCAGGGTCATGTTTCCCAGGGATATAGCCGCGGCCAGGCGGGAAAGGAATTGATATGACAGACAGAAGACGGGTGAGGACGAGAAAGAGGGGGACGTATTTCCGATATTATATTATTACTGCATCGATATTGACCCTGCTGATAGCGCTTGCCTTTTTTACGCCGCAGATTATTTTCCAGGTGCAGGATATGATTCTGTGCAAGGATACGAGCTTAAGCCGCCAGGAAAACGTGAACGTGGAATCCCTCAGCACCACCTATGAAAAGTCCCTGGAGACCCGGATGACAGACTATGCGGAAGGACTGGCAGGAGACGATGCCTTCTATGTGGCCTCACAGAACCTTTCCGTTAATGAGGAATTGAGCGCATATTTCTATTCGGATTCCTGTATCTATGGAGATTTCATGAGCGCCCTTATTTACGCACGACTGCTGCCATACGATCTCTGGGAGATGGAGTATGCTGTGAGCCAGTGGAAGCAGTATGTGATCTACAGTGATAATTTCACGAAGGGCGTGAATTTCATTCTATGGTACATCGAGCTCCAGGATTCCGCCGGCAGAACCTTTAAGCTTCTGGCAGATGCGGAAGATGGCACCATATACGCCGTCAAGACAGAGGGAAACCCCGTATTCCAGGAACCGGAATTAATGAATGAAAGCTATGAGCAGCGTTACTTTATGGACGAGTTTGGCAGCTCTGCTGTTGAAATGTGGGGGTTCTGCGCCTTGTACTATGCTGCCATAGATGAGACGGAAGTAAAAAATTTCTATATTCTGGCGGAAGAACTGAGTTGGGAGGACGTTTCCATGATATCCGGCAGCGCAATGGTGGATAAAGAGCGGGAAATGGTGCTGAACGCGCTGAATATCAGCGAGGATCGGAGGGAGCTCCTGGAAAAAATACAGTTTTATACGAAAGACAAGGACACGGAAGTCTTCAGGCTTCCATATGGCAGCTTTTCCCTGGAGATGGTGATGAAGCTGCCTACCATGGTAGGAGCTCCCATGGACGCAGAGACATATTCGAACATTACGATAGGAATCCGGGAGATTTATGAAATGATTCCGGAATTTGCATAAAACCTCCCTTGTACCAATATATTTAGAAAAACAATGTGCTTGCACAAGAGGTTTTTGTAAATATGGGGTGCGCGATTCTGGAAATGTTTTTAAGACCGGGGAATATAAGCTTTGGTGGGACGGCTTCCGGCGGTATGGCCGCGTGGCTGGAGGGCCTGATTACACGGCTGGACGACCTGGTCTGGGGGCCATGGATGCTGGCGCTCCTTTTGGGGAGCGGATGCTATCTGATGATTCGGATGGACTTTTTCCCGATACGGAATCTGAGGTTCGCTCTGAGATGCGCTCTGGGGATTGAAGGGGAAAGGGCTGCGGACAGGAAGCGTTCCGAAAGAAGCAGAACAGGGCGGAGGGATTCCGGCACATCTTCCGGAAAAATTTCTTCTGGAAAGATTTCTTCCGGGAAGATTTCTTCTGGAAAGATATCTTCCCTGTCTTCTCTGACCACGGAGCTGGCCACCACCCTTGGCATCGGGAATATCGTGGGGGTGGCCTCGGCCATGGTGCTGGGCGGGCCGGGGGCGCTGTTCTGGATGGTGGTCACCAGCGTCGTCGGCATGGCCACCAAGCTGGCGGAGAGCATGCTGGCGGTGAAGTACAGGGGAAGGAACGACCGGGGCGAGGTGGCGGGCGGCCCCATGTATACCTGTCTGAACGGCTTCCCCAACCGGCGGCTTGGGAAACTATTGGGAAGCTTGTTCGCCCTGTTCGCCGTGACGGCTTCCTTCGGCATGGGGAACATGACCCAGTCCAATTCCATCGCGGACGCCCTGTGGGTTGCTTTCTCTGTGCCAAAGGCGAAGACAGGGCTTTTCCTGACCATCCTGACCGTGCTGGTGGTGATAGGGGGCATCGGCGTCATCGGCAAGGTGACCCAGGTGCTGGTGCCTTTCATGGGGGTATTCTATCTGTGCGGGGCTTTTGCCGTGATACTGGTGCACTGGCGGAACGTGCCCATGGCGGTGGGTGGAATCATGACGGCTGCCTTCTGTCCCCAGGCTGTGTCCGGCGGCATCTTCGGCAGCGTCACGGTGACAGCTTTCCAGTCCCTTCGCTGGGGCGTGTCCAGAGGGATATTCTCCAACGAAGCGGGGCTGGGGGCTTCCGGCATCACGGCCGCGGCGGCGGACACGGAGGATTACATAAAGCAGGGCTGCATCAGCATGACGGGAGTATTCCTGGACACGGTGGTGGTCTGCACCATCACGGGGCTGGCCTTTGCGGCATCGGGCGTGCTGGGTACCACGGACGCAGGCGGAAAACCATTGACCGGCACGGCGCTGACGCTGGCGGCTTTCCGGACGGCCCTGGGGGACTGGGGCGGGAGCTTCATCAGCGTCTGCATCGCCCTGTTCGCCTTCGCCACGGTGATTGGCTGGGCCTATCAGGGGGAGAAGGCCTTTGAGTTTCTGCTGGGGGGCAGAACGAAGTACAATCTGTGGTACCGATTCGCCTATGGGCTGACGGCTTTTCTGGGGTGCATCTGTTCTCTGGAGACAGTGTGGAACTTCTCGGATATCTGCAATGCGCTGATGGCGGTGCCCAACCTGATCTGCGTGCTGGCCCTTTCGGGGAGAGCTTGCCGGGAGATACGGGATTACCCGGTGCCCGGGGCTGGGCGGAAGCCGGGGAACCCGCGGTAGATTCCTGATTATCTGATTGTATGTCATGAAAATCGTTGGAAAAAGTTGCGGTTTGCCAAAAAAAGTCTTTTAAAAAAGTTGTGGTTTTCCGAAAAAGTCATCCGAAAAACTTGCTGTTTGCCCAAATAAGTCGTTTAAAAAAGTTGTGGTTTGACGAAACAAGTCGTTGGAAAAAGTTGCGGTTTTCCGTAAAAAGTCCCTTGAAAAAGTTGCCCGTTTCGTGTATGCTTTATTCTAGGTTAGGTTTCGGAGGGTAAAGCATTATGTTGAAAAGGAAAATGGAGCAAATCCTGGATAACTGGAAGAAAACAGCTAATCATAAACCATTGATTGTCAAAGGATGCAGACAGTGCGGGAAGACTTATTCTGTGGTGGGCTTTCTGTTAAGAGAGACCTGAAAAAGAGCACTGGCCAGATGCTTCTAAGAGCACCTGGCCAGTTCGTAATAAAGCCCTTTCTTCGCCATCAGTTCCTCATGGGTCCCCTCTTCGGCAATCCCCTGATTGCCGATGTAGAGGATGCGGTCAGCATTCCGGATGGTGGACAGGCGGTGGGCCACGATGAAAGCGGTCTTCCCTTTCAGCATCACATCCAGCGCTTTCTGGATCAGCAGTTCCGTCTCCGTGTTGATGGCGCTGGTGGCTTCGTCCAGAATCACGATGGACGGATTCTTCAGCACAATCCTGGCAAAGCTGATCAGCTGCCGCTCACCGGCGGACAGGCCGCCGCCCAGTTCCTCCAGCATATGGTCATATCCGCCGTTCAGCCGCTGGATGAATTTATCCGCGAATATCATCCGGGCGGCTTCCTTGCACTCCTCATCGGTGGCGTCCCATCTTCCGTACCGGATATTGTCCAGAATGGTCCCCTTGAAAATTCAATCATATCACAAATGCAGGATGGGTCAATCGGGCAGTCAAACATGGTTTTTGATATAGCCCGTTTGGATTCCGTCCTCTCTTCATTGTACAATGCGTTTTTTCCAGGGAGCTTATGATTCTTTTGTCGTTGCCTGTTTACAGGGGCTTTTTCCTATGTTACAATAAATTAGGAATTGTCGGAAAATAACTGATGCAACTTGTTTAGGAGAAAGCCCAGAAATACAACGAAAACGGCTATAAACTCGCATCAGTTATTTGTAGACAATTCCTTATACAGTTAAAATTTCCGGGTAACCTGACTACATGATGCCAGCCATATATGTTTAGCCAATGCAGTATGGTGAGTTCTGGCGTTATGTAGTATAACTCCCTTTTCGGAATTGTGTACCCGCTGAAATTGGGTTAATAAATATACATTGCATGGAGAAATTAGGAAGAATGGGCAAAACAGTGACAGATTCGAATGAAGCGTTTATTGACAGTTTGAAGATTGAGGATGTGCCGTGGGGCAGACTGACCACCGCATACGGGCGGGCAGGGGATCTTCCGGAATATCTTGCCATACTTGGCGGGATGGAGGATCGTGAAGAGATGGAAGATGCTTTCGGGGAGATTGCAGACTGCATCGAGCATCAGGGGACATTGTGGCATTCCACACCGTTTGCGCTGATTTTCCTTGTGCGCATTTACCGGGAGGCGGAAAAGCGGGAGGGATGCGATGATGCCGACTGGCTTGTGGAGGAGCTGGAGGACTTGTTTTTCCTGATTGCCACATGCTTCCACGACTATCAGGAGCTGGCGGAAGACGAACCCCTGCCCCTGTTTGCGGACATGCTCAGGGAAGAATATCTCTGGCCGGAAGATTTCAGCGAGGAAGAGGAAGAGACCCTCTGGGCAGAAGGCCCCTATGAGGGGGATTTATTTGCAAGCATCTATCATTACTCTTATGAACTGGTGAAAGAATTTGATCAGTAGGACGATGAGATGGCCTGATCAAGGGAACAAAGATACTACAAAAAGAAAGTGATTAGTAGGACGATGAGATGGGCTTGATTAAGGGAATAAAGACACTACAAAAAGAAAGTGATTAGCAGGACGATGAGATGGCCTGATCGAGGGAACGAAGACACTACAAAAAGAAAGGTTGGATGATCAGAGATGGAACAATTTTTCGCAGATTTACAGCCCACCATTGAGAACGCGGTACGGCACGCGATGGAGAAGATTCATCGGGAAATCGGGAAGGAGCACATCTACAGTGCGGCCTTGGTCACCGACAGTGATTGCATTACCCTTTTCCTGGCAGTGAACACCGAGGAGGCCCTGGCAAGGCGGGACGAATCGGATCGAACGCCGGAGTATCTGGCGGAGTTGCGGAAGTACTGGCCCGAGGAACTGGTGAGCCGGGTGGCGGACGGCTCTTTCAGCCTGAACCGCTATATTCCCGACGAGTGGGGCTATTCAGATGGGACTGACAGTGAACTCAATCAGGTGAGCCGGCAGCTCTACGACCAGGAAGACTACGGGGAGATTTATCCTCGATATTCCGAATATTGGAAGTCCTGAATTCGAAATCACAAAGCTGATAGAAGAGTATTTGGGTAGGCAAGATCGATTTGATTTAACGGTAGAAGAATTTGAAACCATGCTTAACGCTTATTTTGTAATCGACAAAAAAGAAATAGTGGGACCGATGATACAGTATTTTTTGGTTTCTAAAAAGTAATGGACAGAGTCGGATGTATGCGAAAGGGGGCAGGACTATGGGCAGGCCTATTTCCATTGGGGCACAGAGTTTTGAATTTATTCGGAAAAACGAGTGTTTCTTTGTGGACAAAACAGATTTTATAAAAGAGTGGTGGGAGAATACGGACGCAGTCACATTGATTACCCGTCCCCGCCGTTTTGGAAAGACATTGAACCTGGACATGATGAACTGCTTTTTTTCCAGGACATACGAGGGACGGAGCGAACTGTTTGAGGGGCTGTCCATCTGGAAGGATGAGAAGTACCGAAAGCTCCAGGGAAGCTTTCCTGTCATTTTCCTGAGCTTTGCGGATATTAAGGGGCAGACCTTTGAGAAAACGAAACAGATGATTAAGTACTTACTTGAGAGATTGTACAGGGAGCATAATTATGTAAGGGACGGAAAGGGCATGGATGAAAAGGAGATGGAATTTTTCGATTCTGTTTCGTCCAGAATGCCGGATGATGTGGCTGTATTGGCGCTGAAATATCTGTCGGATTATATGGAACGTCATTATGGTCAGAAGGTCTTAATTTTCCTGGATGAATATGACACGCCGCTGCAGGAAGCCTATGTATATGGGTACTGGGAGGAATTGGTTGGTTTTATCAGGCAGATGTTCAACTCCGCTTTTAAGACCAATCCAAGTATGGAGCGGGCGATGATGACAGGCATCACCCGGGTAAGCAAAGAATCCATTTTTTCGGATTTGAATAATCTTACGGTAGTGACGACGACATCCGAGAAATACTGCACCCAGTTTGGATTTACAGAGGACGAGGTGTTCCAGGCGCTGGATCAGATGGGGATGTCGGAGCGTAAGGCGGATGTGAAGCAATGGTACGATGGCTTTACCTTTGGCAGTCAGCGGGATGTGTATAATCCATGGTCTATTACCAATTTTCTGGAGGAAAAAGAACTAAAGCCTTATTGGGCGAATTCCAGCTCCAACCGTCTGGTCAATCTGCTAATCCGGGAGGGGAACGCCCAGACCAAGACAATTATGGAGGATTTGATGAAGGGCGGTGTCCTGGAGACGGAGATTGACGAGGAAATTATTTTTGACCAGCTCCAGCGGAAATATGGGGCTGTCTGGAGCATGCTTTTGGCCAGCGGGTATCTGAAGGTAGTGGATCGAAAGTTTTCACAGGAGACAGGGGCATTCACCTACCATCTGGAATTGACTAACCGGGAAGTATATATGATGTTCCGAAATATGATCCGTGATTGGTTCAGCGGGGAGGACGTGCCATACAACGGGTTTATCAAGGCGCTGCTTCTGGGGGATGTGAAGGCTATGAATCGTTTTATGAATAAGGTGGCCCTTGCCACATTCAGCTTTTTTGACACTGGCAGAAAACCATCGGAAGAAACAGAACCGGAGCGGTTCTATCATGGTTTTGTCTTAGGCTTGATGGTGGAACTGGCGGGAAGGTACCGCATCACCTCCAACCGGGAGAGCGGGTTCGGGCGCTATGATGTGATGCTGGAGCCCTGTAAAAAGGAGGATCCGGCCTTTGTGCTGGAGTTTAAAGTGCATGATCCGGAGGATGAAGATACCCTGGAGGATACGGTGCAGGAGGCTTTAAAACAGATTCGGGATAAGAACTATGACAGTGAGCTGATTGCCAGGGGAATTGAGGAGGGACGTATCCGCCACCTGGGCTTTGCCTTTGAGGGCAAACGGGTTTTGATTGGCTAAAATCAGCTCCTCAGCGGGATAAGGGATTCAATGGACTGCAGAGAGAAACGGACGGAGGTGCATAAATTGTCGTATAAAATTTTGGTGGTGGAGGATGACTGGGTGATTGCAGGGCAGATGAAGAATCATCTGGAAAAATGGGGCTATGAGGTGGCCTGTGTGGGAGATTTTCGGAATGTGCTGACAGAATTTGCCGCAGCCGCCCCGCAGCTGGTGCTGATGGACATAGGACTTCCTTTTTACAACGGCTATTACTGGTGCGGGCAGATCCGGCAGGTGTCCCAGGTGCCGATTATTTTTGTGTCCTCCGCCGGGGACAATATGAACATTGTCATGGCCGTGAACATGGGAGGCGATGATTTTATTGTAAAGCCTTTTGAACTGGAAGTGCTCTCGGCCAAAGTGCAGGCCATGCTCCGGCGCACCTATGCTTTCCGGGAGCAGACCAGGGTGATGGAGTGGCAGGGGATAATACTGGACTTGACGGACTCCACGCTGCTGACCGGGGAGGAAAAGGTGGAGCTGACCAAGAATGAGTTCCGGATCCTGCAGCTTCTGTTTGAAAATGCCGGGAAGATCGTGTCCAGGGAGGCTATTATGAAGCGGCTCTGGGATAACGACTGCTTTGTGGACGATAACACGCTGACGGTGAATATGACCAGGCTTCGGAAGAAACTGGAGGGAGCAGGACATAAAGCTTTGATTCAGACAAAAAAGGGTGCGGGGTATCTTCTGGGTGCGGAGAAGGATTGATGCAGGAACAGAGTGGCGCCTGGAAAGGAGTAATACAGTTGAGACTGTGGGCTCGTTATTTGAGAGAAAGAAGAAAAATCATTTTCCTGTACGGCATGACAATTTTTTTATTTTTGGCAGTGGGTGCGCTGTACAATATGGAGAATCTGGGCGGTTTTCTCTACGCCGCTCTGCTGGCTTCGGCTGTGTGGATGATTGCCTGCGTGATAGACGGTATGAAATATGTGTGCCGGAGCCGGGAGCTTGAGGCGGCGGCCAGGCATTTCCGCCAGTCTGGGGAGCTGTTCCTGGAGGGACAGGAGGGGCTGGTCAAAGAGGAGGAACTGTTTCTGAAGAAAGTGTGCGCCATGGATCCAGAGCGATCTGCGGAGGAAAATGGGCCGGAGTCGGCCAAAACTTTTCTTCAGGCGGTGGGAAGTCTGCTGTCCATGGTCTGCAGGAAACGGGAGCAGGAGCAGCGCCAGTGGGCGGAGTGGACGGCGGAGTGCAGGGACTACTATGTGATGTGGACTCATCAGGTAAAAACGCCCATTTCCGCCATAAAACTGCTTCTGGAAGGGGAGGGCTTTCATGACAGGGACAGTTACCTTCTGCGGGAGGAGCTGTTTAAGATAGATCAGTATGTGGAGATGGCGTTGAACTTTCAGCGGCTGGAAGGAATTGCCTCGGATCTGGTACTGCAGGAGTATGATCTGCACTCTCTGGTGAAGCAGGCGGTGAGGAAATATTCTGTGCTGTTTATCAACAGAGGGCTGGGCCTGGAGCTGGAGGAGATACGGCAGAAAGTGGTCACGGATGAGAAATGGTTTGTGTTCTGTGTGGAACAGCTTCTGTCCAACAGCATCAAATATACCCCCCAGGGAAAAATCATAATTAAGGGAGAAGGGGCAAAGGAGCCGGAGAAGAAGGCGCTGCTTATCATAGAGGACACAGGCATTGGAATCTGTCCGGAGGATCTGCCGCGGATTTTCGACAGAGGTTTTACCGGGCACAATGGCAGGCTGGAGAAGAAATCCACAGGGATCGGACTGTATCTCTGCCGCCGGATTTTTACCCATCTGGGTATTTCTG
>OFGX01001815.1_pt1 | contig 12042 bp, 10 predicted proteins | sample 1521831 | NCBI WGS metagenome assembly OFGX01 (sample SAMEA3504080, study PRJEB24116) | mouse gut metagenome | biome: mouse gut; feature: mouse-associated habitat; material: faeces | place: Denmark | collected 2011
GTTCTTGTCCCGGTGGACGCACCGCTCTGTCCGGTCCAGGGTGGCCTCCAGAAAGTCCGGGTTGTCGGCGAAGGGCCGGTTCCACCGCTCCACATGCTCCTCCCACACGTTGTTCTGACTGCAATAGAGCTCAGAGGCCCCGTGGCTCTCGTGGTCGGCCTCGTCGATGACGTAGAAGCCGTACTGGTCGCACAGCTGATAGAACATGGGGGCGTTGGGGTAATGGCTGGTGCGAATGGCGTTGAAGTTGTGCTCCTTGATCATCCGCAGGTCGCGCTTCATGTGCTCCACGCTGATGACGGGGCCGGTCACGGGGTCGGAATCGTGGCGGTTTACACCGCGGAACTTGATGGGAGTTCCATTCAGGAATACCTGCATCCCATCTACTTTGATCTCCCGGATGCCCACTCGGTCGGTGATGATCTCGTTCTCGCACTCGACGAGCATGGTGTAGAGATAGGGCTTCTCGGGATTCCACAGGGTGGGCTGGGGAATGTTCAGGATAGCTTGATGGGTATAGTTGCCGATATGCTCCTTCGTGGTCACTTCGGCGGCGTCGATCAGACGACCCTCAGCGTCCAGCAGCCTAATGACAGTGGGAACACTCTCACCGGCGAAGGCGAAGCGAACGCGGACAGTAGCTTTATCCTCTTCCTGCTGGGTGGTCACGAAGTAGTCCCGCACATGGTTCTCAGGACGCTTGATGATGTATACATCCCGGAAGATGCCGCTGGTGCGGAACTTGTCCTGATCCTCCAAGTAGCTGCCATCGCACCACTTCAGCACCAGAACGGCCAGAGTATTTTCGCCCTCACGGATCTTATCAGTCACATCAAACTCGCTGGTGGAGTGGGAGATCTGGTTGTAACCCACATACTCTCCGTTGAGCCAGACATACAGGCAGGAATCCACACCCTCAAAGTTCAGGTAAGCCTTGGGTGCCTTTTCGTCCTTAGCATAGGTAAAGGAAGTCAGGTAAGCGCCGCAGGGATTATCCTGGGGAACGAAGGGAGGATCTGCCGGGAAGGGGTAATGAATATTGGTGTACTGGTGCTGATCGTAGCCATGATTCTGCCAGACGCTGGGAACGGGGATGGTGTCGTAGGCGGAGGGATCGAAACCTTCCTCATAGAACAGCTCAGTCAGGTCATGGATACTGGGGTAGTAGCGGAACTTCCAGTCGCCGTTTAGCAGCTGGAAGCGATCGGAGCGTTCCCGATGCTCCGCAGTGTCGTCCAGGCGGTTGGACGCGGGGATGAAGTAGGCTCGGTTGGGCAGAGCGTTTTCAGACTGGATCAGCAGGTCTTCAAAATAGGCAGGGACGATCATGTGGGGCTTCCTCCTCGCAATGAATTCTGTGTGTATTATCCCGGAAATTTTCTCCTTTTTCTATAAACTGCATTGGACAAAACATGCACAAAATGATACAATTAACAAAACAGCACATCAGCACAAAAATGTTGTGACCGAAAAAAGCCGGGAGGGATCCGCATGTATGTCAACTCAGGTTATCTGTACAACACCCGCGTACCGATCAAGGACAAGTCCAAACCGCTGTTGGTGGGCAGCTGCGGTACCTACCGGCTGAGAACAAAGCAAAAACTCCCGACCTGGCATCCCAGGGGCCGTTTAGACTATCAATTGTTGTATGTGGCCTCCGGAAAGACCCACTTCTTTTTCAACGGGCAGGAGGAAATCGTACCTGCCGGCTACATGGTCCTTTATCAACCGCGCCAGGAACAGCATTATGAGTATTACGGAGAAGAACAACCCGAGGTCTATTGGGTACACTTCACGGGAAAAGATGTAAAGGCAATTTTGAAGCATTTTGATATTCCTACAGATAAAAATGTTTTCTTCTCCGGGGTTCCCTCTGCTTATCAGCACCTGTTCAAAGAAATGATCCGGGAGCTGCAAACCTGCCGTACTGGATATCAGGAATTACTGGAAATGTATCTGCGGCAGATTTTTCTGCTGATCCAGCGCACACGCCAAGAGAGCAACCCTACCATCAGCACTTACCTACAAAAGGAAATGGAGTACGCCCAACAGTATTTCCAAGAACACTATAATGAAGATATTCAGATCAAGGACTATGCGAAATCTCGTAGCATGAGCGTAAGTTGGTTCTTGCGAAACTTTAAGAAGTTTATCGGCCAGCCTCCCGCACAATATCTCCTAACTATCCGTATGAACAATGCCGTCAGTCTCTTAGAAACAACTGACTACAATGTGGCAGAAATATCCGCAATCATTGGTTACGACAACGCGCTGTATTTCAGCCGCCTCTTCAAAAAGCACAAGGGCGTGTCGCCCTCGGAGTACAGAAGGCTTTTCCAGAAAAAGAACAGTCCGGATCGTGGCATCCATACATCTCCATGATCAGATAGGAAAAAGAAAAGACTGCCATAACGACAGCCTTTCCCATTTGATTTCTTATTCAAGAACCATCTTTGCACATCCATAGATTCCCGCGTCATTACCCAGCGTGGCAATTGCTGCTCCGGTTTCTTTCGATACATGGAAGGCGTACTTTCGGTAATATTTCAGTACCGCGTCGGTCACGATATTTCCGGCCTTGCTCATGCCCCCACCGATAATGAATACATCCGGATCTACTGTGCAGGAAATGTAGCTCATGGCACGGCCCAAATAATCGCCGAACCGGTCGATGATTTTCAGTGCCATATGATCTCCTGCCACAGCCAGTTCGCAGATGTGTTTGGATGTAAAATCCTCAATTCCCCGCAGTTTGGAGGGAGTGTCACATTGGGAAAGCATGACCTTGGCCATGCGAACGATCCCTCTTGCAGAGGTGTACTGCTCCAGACAGCCGCATTTCCCGCAGCTGCAGGGCACTATTTCTCCAGGCTCCACCGTCATGTGACCGATCTCACCGGCACCCCCGTTTTTGCCTGCGACGATTTTGCCGTCCAACACCACACCTCCGCCAACCCCGGTGCCCAGGGTGATCATGACCGCACTCCGGCTGCCTCGGCCTCCGCCCTGCCATAGCTCACCCAGCGCCGCTACATTGGCATCGTTTCCCGCAGCAATATTGGGGATGTCCGGAAGCAGCTCGTTCATGCGCCCCTTGATGTTAAAGACACCCCAGCCAAGATTGACGCACTTATTGACTGTGAAGCTGTCGTCCACAGGACCGGGGACACCGATACCGATGCCCACAATCTGAGATGCTGAAATCCCATTCCGCCCCATGCTCTCTGCAATGGCCTGTGCCACGTCAGGCAGAACATGGACGCCGCCGTTTGCGGTACGGGTTGGAATTTCCCACTTTTCCAGAAGTTTGCCGTCGGCATAAAACAGACCGAGCTTTACACTTGTTCCACCGATGTCTGCACCAAACACATAGTTTTGCATGGTATTTCCCCGCTTTCTCATTTCTATTCATTAATGAGTTTTTTATTATGGAGGGTTTTATTTATGTTAAATTCCTCTCGTCAACTCTTTGGCTATACCAAGGACGATCTTGCCGTGGAGACCCTGACTTTGGATAACGGCATTCTCTCCTGTGATATAATTACCTTTGGTGCCGCACTTCGTTCTCTCCGCATACCGGATCGTTCTGGCATCAAGCGTGATGTTGTTCTGGGTTATGATACTCTGGAAGAGTATGAGAGCCACCCGGGCTATCTTGGTGCTGTCGTAGGCCGTGTGTTTCCATGGTGGGTTCAATCCTTTATACCTGCTTCTCTAAAGTCAATATAGTTTGTCTGTCCATTTTATGCTATTACTCAATTTCCCACTGTTAATCCAAACTTCCAATACTTTTACAGCATCATCAAAGGGGATGATGTATTTGTTTGACATCAGTGTATAGTCACCAAAATAATATTCTGTATCTCCTTGGGCATCTTCATTTCCCAAAGAGGTCAGCGTCTCTTCAAAGTCTTCTGATGTGTAAGTCAAAATACAGTTCTCATTTAATCCAACGGACAAGCGTCCTGAACCTTCAACCACCACGTCGGCTGAAAATATGATTTCCATGACAGTTGAAGCTTCTGATTTTATCTTCTGCAAGACGGATAATAATTCGTTAATGGAACATATAGGTATCTCAACGCCATTAAAGCCATCTATGCAATAGACAACTTTTGCATTCCTCATATTGATTTCTTCTCCTCAAACACCTATTTGTCATCTTGATTATACCATCATCTTCATCCCGGTTCAATCCAGTTTCTGAAAAGAACCGTTCACCTTGACAACCCCGTTGGCAAGGTCTACTATAAACGCAGAAAAGCGCCGGCGGGCGCTGTTGAACGGGAGGCGGCTTTATGAAATATGTCAGGCGGATCGTCTACAGCCTGCTGCTGACGGCGGCGGTGAATGCCCTGCCGGTGGGGTGGTTTGCCTCCGGCTGTACGGTGGCGGTCTTTCGTGCGAAATGGCTGTATCTGCCCTTGGCGGCGGCGTTCCTCTGGGTCAATATCCGTCCCATTCCAACAAAGACCGGCCCCACCAGGCGCATCCAGCGGCTGGCGGAGGGCTGTGAGCTGCTGCGGTTGTTCTGCGTGACCGCCACGGCCACTGTCCTGCTCCAGCTTCTCTGGCTGAACGTGCTGCGTGCCGATATTGCGGCGGACAGCTTCCTTGACTGGTGGGGGTATTTTGGGGGCGCGATGGGCCTGCTGCTGGCGGTGCTCCTGCTGGCCGTGGTCTTCTGGAACGGCATGGTCCGGGTCTACCTCACCTCGGTGCAGCTGGGCATCAAGCACCGCGTTCTCGCGGCGCTGTGCGGGTGGATTCCCCTGGTGAACGTCTGGTATCTGGTAAAAATCATCCGTATCTGCGGGGACGAGGTGGAGTTTGAGACCCAGAAGTGGGAGCTGGACGAAGTTCGGGCGGAGAGCGAGGTCTGCAAGACGAAGTATCCCCTCCTGATGGTCCACGGCGTGTTCTTCCGGGACTTCCGCTACCTCAACTACTGGGGCCGCATTCCCAGGGAGCTGATCCGCAACGGGGCCACGGTCTACTACGGCCAGCAGCAGTCCGCAGCGGCGGTGGAAGACAGCGGGAAGGAGCTGGCGGAGCGCATCCGGCAGATCGTGGAGGAAACCGGCTGTGGGAAGGTGAACATCATCGCCCACTCCAAGGGCGGGCTGGACAGCCGGGCCGCTATCGCCCACTGCGGGATGGCCCCCTATGTGGCGACCCTGACCACCATTAACACCCCGCACCGGGGCTGCATCTTTGCCGAGTATCTGCTGGGCAAGGTCCCCCAGGCCGCACGGCTGAAAATCGCCGCAGCTTATAATGCGGCCATGAAGAAGATGGGCGACCCCAACCCGGACTTTCTGGCGGCGGTGACCGACCTGACGGAGAGCGCGTGCCTGGCCCGGAACGAGGCGACCCCCGACGCCCCCGGCGTGGTGTACGAGAGCGTCATGTCCTACTGCAAAAAGGCCCAACACGGCAAGTTCCCGCTGAATATGACCTACCCCATCGTCAAGCACTTCGACGGCCTGAACGACGGGCTGGTGTCGGTGGAGTCAGCCAAGTGGGGGGAGCGGTTCACCCTCCTGGAGCCCCAGGGGAAGCGGGGCATCTCCCACGGGGACGTGGTGGATCTGAACCGGGAGAACATCCGGGGCTTCGATGTGCGGGAGTTCTATGTAAAGCTGGTCGCGGATTTGAAGCGGCGGGGATTCTAAAGCACATACGGGGGGAGGTGCCTATCTTGTGGATTGGACGGCATACCATGAACAGATGGAAATGGGTTGCCTGCCTTATACTTTTGGCAAGTTTCCTCTTATCCGCTTGCAGTGCATTTGCACCGTTAGCGACGGAGGATGAAGTTCTCGCAGGGTTATCGGAACGGTATGGCGGGACAGAATTTGTAATTTTGGAAACAATAGACGGCAGCGAGTATGAGAGAACGGACAGGCCAAAAGCTCAGCTATACCGTGCAGCTCCGCCGGAGGATCAGGAGCATCCGTTTTGGGTACTCTCATATGTCAGGCAATTTACGCGCGATTCCCTGCCATCCTATTATGGGAATGTGTTGGAGGACACCTATGCGTTTGACTATTTTCTGGAGCAGTTTGACGGCTTTTTGATAAAGAATAATATTCATGGCTTTTTTAGAAGTGAAAATACCAGAGTAGATATGTCAGAATATTTATCCCAAAATCAGTTCCATTCTCAAGGTGGGCATTTTCTTGTGTATGTCACACAGGAAAATGCGGCGGATGTTGTTCAGCAGGTCTTTGCATTTATAGACGATTTTTATGAAGTATACCCCTATCAAGAGATATTAGATAACCTGCGGCTTGTCATTTACTTCTGCGACGAAGCGAACCCTATCCAAGATGGAGAAGATGCGCCTAATCTGCATATCAAACGAACAATAGATTATAGGTATACAAGGATATATGAACGAACATTTTTCTATCCATTTGAGAATGAAAAATATAATGATGCGCAATCTGTGCTAAAAGCAATCAACGAATTGTTTTATGGCATTACAGACGAGGAAAGAGAACGGTGACTAACCATGATTTACAGCAAAATAAAATACGATGCACTTTGTTCGTTTTATGATTTGATTGAACATGGGGAAAACTATGTTGTTGCCGCCGAACAAGCTATAAAGCAGGCCACTACATACCACGGATTGAAGCAAATTATTTTCAACATCACTATCATAGAGCGGATATTGCTTCTTAATGTCGTCCTCTCTCCGTATTTGATTGATAAAGGGCTTGTTGCAATAAAAAATTTCCAATCAATATCAGAAAGTGAATTGGAACAGCAAATCAATTCTCCTGTATACCTAACCGAATTGAGCGTAGCGTGTCAAAGAGTTTCCTCTATACTACAAAAAGAATATAACAATGAAGTATAGGCCATTTCTTTTGTTTATGGGGGTGGGTTCATGCCTTTATTCTTTTCAGGGAAAGCAATAACGATTGATGCAGAGGACTATTACGATGCCAAATGGACAGCTCTTGATGGATTTTATCAATATGTTGACGAGGGAGATGATTACGAGTTAGCTATAGCTCGATTTCTTGATGATTTCCGTCTGTCAGGAAGTTTTGACGATATGGTAATGATACTTACATTAGCGTCCAGATTTTATAAATTTGGACATGACTTACCTGATATTTTAATTGCGGAAGTGGAAAAAGTGATTGAATTATACAACCGCCAATACAAAAAAACTTGCAAAAGTTTAGGAGAAAATGAACTTGAAGATTTAGATGCAGATTACCAAAATTCCATAGCTGCATTACAAACAGAGCCGTATATTCCGGGAACATATCGCTGCTGAACTTCAAGTATTTTTCCGTTCCGTCCATATCATAATGCCCAAGAAATATGGACAAGTAGGGGATGGAGTTTTCTGTGGAGCGCCCTGCCTGTTCAGCCTGGGCAAAGGACTTTATGGCGAACAGATGCCGGAGGTTATGCAGGCATTGTCCCCGTGTGTGGGGTTGGGGTTCCTGGTAGATTCCCGTTGCTTTCAGGATCGTCAGGAAACAGTGTGATACGGCATCGCGTTTCAAATGTTCTCCTGGAAGTTGGCTGGGGAAAAGAAAAGCGTTGCAGTCCTGCGCCAGACCCATGGCCTCGCAATATTGGCAGAGCATGGCCGAAAGGGAGCTGTGCATAGGGACAAGACGCTGCTTTTTATTTTTGGCGTTCTTCAGCAGAACCGTACCGTACTCAAAATCAATATCGCCAACGCGAACCTGGAGCAGCTCTCCAATCCGAAAACCGCAGCCGTAAAGCATCCGCAGGATCATAGGAAATTCCACCTGAAACAAAACATTGGCGTTTGGCGCTTTTGGCAGGGGAAGCGTGTCAGCAGCGGCGAATATCCGCTCTATTTCATCCTCGGAGAAGATATACGGGATGTAGGATTCCGTCACTTTGGGAACCCGTGGGATAAATACCGGAACGCCGCAGTATTGCAGATATTTCAGAAAATTCCGCAGGTATCCAACCTTGTCGGCAACAGTTTTCCTTGCGTTGGAGGCAAACAGGCTTTGAATCCAGGCGTTCACTACATCCTCTGAAACGGATTTTTCCGTACAGCCATATGCGGTGAAGAACCGGTCAAAGGAACCCAGGATTCTGCAATCACCGGCGTAGGTTTCCGCGCACACGGTCTTTTTCCGCATCGCAAGAAAATCCGTCAGTTCTTCCTGAAACGGACTGAGAAATTCTTTCAAGCGTTCTCCCTCCCGCCAGAAAGGATTTTTGCGAAATATCCAGTCGCCTTCGGTACTGCAAGCGCATAAACGCGGAGCCGTTCTACATCCAGCTTCGCATAGCTCTTGATTGCGTTTACATCTGTATGCCCCAGGGTGTTTCTCACGACCTCATATGGAACATCGTCATTTACCATGGAACTGGCCAGCGACGCCCGGAATGCGTGGGGGCCGCATTTGCGTCCGCCTGGTACGATACCGGCAGAACGGATGGCGGCAGATGTCAGTTTCCCCAAAAGCTGCACCGAGATATGGGAGAATGGGGGCTTCAAGCTGAGAAAAACGTATTCACTGTCACTGGAGGCCCGTTCATGCTCAAGATAATCCAAAAGCGCCGCCTTGATTTCCGGCAGCATGGGCAGAGACAATGGAACAGCGGTTTTCTGCTGTGTCAGGCAGATCGTGTTTCTTTTGAAATCCAATTCCTCAAACGTCAGGGTGGCAATGTCACCGCCCCGAATCCCCAAACGGGTCGCCAGCAGTAGTGCGGCATAATCCCTCTTTCCGTGTGGCCCTTGCCTGTCCACTGCCGCCTCAATCCGCCGGATCTCTGCTTCCGAATATACCGGGGGCATGGGCTGGGGCCGTTTGAAAAGCGGCACAATGCAGGAATAGTCGCGCTGGGTATATCCTTCCTCCGCAAGAAATCGCAGAAATGTATGGATAGCGGACAGATAGTAGTTGCTTTTCAAAGCGAGGCAAGCACAGGAAACCTCATGCGGCCCAATATCCGCAGCTCCTGTCACCCCTGCATCCTCTAACCCTTTCAGAAAACGCAGGGCCAATTTCCAATAGAGCTGCACACTACCTTCCCGAAGCCCATTCCTTCTGCAATGATCCGCATAAGCCTCCAGAAGCCTTCCCAGCGAGGTTTCCAGAATGATGTCCTCTCGCCGCATTTTCACATCCTCCTTATAATGTTGATTCAGCTCACCGCTGTACCGACATTATAAAGCACAAAAAATAATCCGAGAAGTTTTTGCTGAAAGCCTTGATTTTACTGGCTTTTCGCTCCACTTCTCGGATTATTTTTCTCCTCGGATAATGCGCCCTTTGTTCCAAAGGGATTTTATAAGTCCATCATTGATGGGAGAATTTTGTTGAACATATGGCGCACCTTATCAATCCGGGTGTTTGGGCGGCGTGGCTGAAAAACTGGTTCGCCGCTGGCGATTTGATACCCCTTCAATTCTGTTAAACAAACGCTTCTCCCGTTTGTATAAAAGGTGAGGTCATTGCGGTACTCTTGCACACAGCGGGCAGGGATTTCGCCAGTAAAAATCACCTCGCTGTTTTTAACCTGGGTCGTTTCAATACTCGCGCAATATTTTGGTGCGTCATGATAAGCTCTGGAGAGATATTCCTGCGGCGCATAGAGTGTAAAAGAAAGATATGGTTCCAATAGCTGCGTCCCCGCCTTTTTCAACACCTGCTCCAATACAATAGGTGCCAATGACCGAAAGTCTGCGGGAGTGCTGACCGGACTATAATAAAGCCCATACTCAAAACAGATTTTACAGTCCGTTACCTTCCATCCATACACGCCTTGTTCCAGACCGTAGCGGATACCATCCAATACAGCGTTTTGAAAACTCTGATTCAAGTACCCAACGGAAACTTTGCTCTCATACTGCACTCCGGTGCCAAGGGGGAGAGGGGTGACGGACAGCCCGATGGACGCCCAGAATGGATTGGGCGGCACTTCGATATGAATGGTGTGACTTACCGCTTTCAATGGCCTCTCCATATAGATGACGGTAGGTTCTTTTGCAGTTGTGTTGAGCTGATATGTTTCCACCAGAAGATCAGAGATAATTTCCAATTGTACCCGGCCCAAAAAGGAGAGAATGATCTCATGGGTCACAGCGTCTACTTCATAGCGCAGAAGCGGGTCGGTATCCGCAATTTCTGTCAAGGCGTTTAACAAGCGTTCCCTCTGTTCTGGTTTCTCTGGTGCAATTGTTGTCCGCAGCAAAGGGAGAGGATTGTCGCTCCACGTTTCACGGGGCAGCAGCAGTTTGTTTCCCAGCACATCATTCAGCCGCAAACTGTCGCAGGGTACAATGACGATCTCGCCCGCATGGGCAATCTCTGTTCGGACAATCTCACCCTTTGAGGGGATACGCATTTCCGTAATTTTCAGTTTTTCTTTCCCTGCCAAGGCTACGGAATCCCGCAAATGAAGCGTACCGCTATACAACCGCAGATAGGCAAGGCGTTGGCTCTGGTTTGCGTACTCAACTTTGAACACAGTTCCGCACAATTCAGAGCTGTTCTGCCCGGTGGGTGATTGGAATGTATCTGTGACCGCTTCAATGAGTTGTCGGATTCCCAAGTTTACCTTGGCACTGCCATGATAGACCGGAAACAGAGAGACGCTTTGGATTCTCCTGTTTTCCTCCCGCAGAAGTTCTTCTTTGTCCATTGGTTCTCCGGCAATATATTTCTCCAACAATTCATCACAGTCCGCAATCACGGTATCCCAATTCTCCAGCCCCATGTTTTCCATGATGGATATATCCGGGGAAAGCTGCACGTTCTGCTTAATAATCATATTTGCGGAGAGCTTATCTCGGATAGACTGATACACACCTGGCAGGTCAATCCCGTCCTGGTCGATTTTGTTAATAAAGATAACAGTTGGGATTTTCATTACTTGCAGAGCATGAAACAGAATACGGGTCTGCGCCTGAACGCCGTCTTTTGCAGAAACAACCAAAATCGCTCCGTCAAGAATGGCAAGGGAGCGATAGACCTCCGCTAAGAAATCCATATGCCCAGGAGTATCCACAATGTTGACCTTACAATCGTGCCACTGAAAGGAAGTGACCGCCGTTTGAATGGTGATTCCACGCTGCCGCTCTAAAAACATGGTGTCCGTTCTCGTTGTTCCCTGATCCACACTGCCGGGCGCCTCGATTGCTCCGCTGGTATATAACAGGCTCTCCGTCAAGGTCGTCTTACCTGCGTCTACATGAGCAAGAATGCCAATATTGATGATTTTCATATGATTGTCCTCCATACAAGGCCCAGAAGGGCGCAAAAATCCCCAGCGACAAATACTTTTACCGCTGGGGATGATAGGTAGGACACACATGAAAACTGCGGCCAAGGCTGGCCGTTGTCTATCACGATATGAAATGAAAAGGCAAAAGTATTCTTAAATTGGGTACAAAAACCAAGCCCTCTCCTTGAGGACGTTTGTCTTTGTTCCCATTATCAAATTTTATTTAAGAATACCTTGCCGCATATTGATAAACTCCTTTGCTTGGATTTTTATAGTATAGCATATCAAATTCCCAAAAGCAACCCTGTTAAGATAAATTTTTTCTCTGTCACTGCACCTCCATATCTCTCTCGTGTATACGCCATACGCAACTCTTTTCAAAAAAGAAGTGGACGCGCTGGCAAAGCTGTGGTAGAATGAAACGAAAGAAGGTGAGGATGGTGGAGCTCAAAACGACAATCGCCCAGGGACTGCACGTCACAGATGACAGCGCGGGTTATGATGCCGCCTGTAAGCGTGTCCTGTCTGAAAAGGCAATCCTGGCGCGGATTATGAAGTCCTGCCTGGAAGAATACAAGGATTGCGATGTCAATGATATTGCCGAGAAGTACATTGAGGGCCAACCCCAGGTGTCCGCCGTCCCGGTGCTGCCGGACGAGAGTGGCACAGTCATCAGCGGCATGGACACCGAGGACAAATCGGTACATGAGGGGACAGTCACCTATGACATTCGCTTCCGCGCCATCGTCCCCGGCTCCGAGGAACAAATTGCCCTCATCATCAACGTGGAGGCGC
>OFGX01001818.1_pt1 | contig 12035 bp, 7 predicted proteins | sample 1521831 | NCBI WGS metagenome assembly OFGX01 (sample SAMEA3504080, study PRJEB24116) | mouse gut metagenome | biome: mouse gut; feature: mouse-associated habitat; material: faeces | place: Denmark | collected 2011
TAGCATTGGAAATGTAATTGAGGAAAATACGTAATAAAAATATTTTTTTTAAAAAAGAAGGATTGAAGTATCAACAAAAAACAAAAAACAAAAAACAAAAAACAAACAAACAAAAAAAAAACAAAAACAAAAAAAAAACAAAAAAACAAAAAAAGGGAAAATATCCAACAGTCAAATCAGACCCAGAACGACACAAATGGAATGTTTTCACCTATGTATGGAGTTAGCTTGTAAGGTTTATATATGTTTGTTTTTCATTTAGGGTAACAGAGATGAGCTATCTAGTAAGGAACCATAAAGAAGGAGGAGCTCTTCCAAGGAAGGGGAAGTAGAATATAGTGGTATAAAGGAATGAAGAAGACACTAAAATAGGAGGGTTAAATGTGGAGGGAAATATCAGGCCAAGCATCTGAGACTAGAAAGGTCATAAAACACTAAGTGAAAATCTGCCATCATAAATTTTGTTAAATAACCACAGCAGTAAAATGACTTCTCATGAATCCTAATGGCTCCACCCATATGTTAGTATATATGCCTCAGCCTTCATCAGAGGTGAGTTTCCTACAAAACTGGTAATAATCACAGAAAGACACAACTGGACAATGCACAGAGAGTGAGAGACTCAGAGAATTAAAGATTAAAGAGGATGCCTTTATCGAGCTCTCTCCTTCAAGAATCAGGAATCTATACAAAGAAAAATCAGAAAAATAATCCTGACCATAGGTAGAGATAATGGATAGTATCAATGAATTGTATCATGGGTATTCCATGTTTTTTTTTTTGCCTAATATACACTTAAGAATGAGTGCATATTATGTGTGTTCTTGTTTTTGGGTGATGTTCTATAGGTATCTGTTAAATTCATTTGGCCCATAACTTCTGTTAGTTTCACTGTGTCTCTGAGTTCGATGGTAGGAGGATAAACAGGGAGATGGATACTTTCAGGTCACATAAGATGGAAAATTTAAAGAAAAATTTCTAAGAAAACAAATAAACATGGCTATAGCCTCATCTAATGTAGACAGATCCAATTTGAGGTTCCCTCTTCCCAGGTGACTTTAGCTTCATGTTAAGAAGGCAAACACTTACTAGCACACACAGGTTAACATAAAAGCATTTACAGCCATGTATAAAAACATCACACAAATGAACTAAGATATTATGTGGACGTTCCATGGCATAAATTTCAGAAAGACATAATTTTTTTACAGTTTATCTCAGCTTTAAAGTGTAAATCCTCAAAGGAGGGCCATGGTCCAGTGCTGTTCTCAATAGACAGCTCCTGATTTTCTAGACTCACCTCTTATATTAATCTGTGAAGTCACCTCACAATCTCACATTTCTTCTGCACAGCATTAGAGATGCCAATTAAAACTAGACTTTGGAAGTATATTAATAAGTTGGCCTTATCTTCATATTCCCTGCCCTTAATCATGGGAAACTCGCCCAGACTAGATGTCTCAGCCATTCTCACTGACAGTTTTCCTGATAAATAGGTGTTTGAGAGAAAGAAATTATTTTAAGACCCAACCAGTTTAGTTTATCAGGATATTTGAAATGAAGCTGGCATCATTTGGCACAAAAAATAAAGAGAGTCTCCTGTTTTGTGGAGAACTGAGAGAGAATTAGGGACTGGGGCCAGGAGGGTAAGTGACTATCCTTAAGGAGAGTCAGTCCAGACCTGGAGGCTGGGTCTGACAGCATGCAGAGGAGTGCAGTTCAATTCCCAGCAGCTTCCTGGAAGGAGCACTGTTTCTCTTCAAAATGTGACAGGGATGGCACCCACAAGGGGGCAGAATGCAGTGGTGTTCTAGACTTCTTTTGAGCCATCATGGTACTGATTACCACTCTTTCACTTGCTATTACAGATGAGCAAACTCAATAGGGTGACAAGTATGATCTGCTGACTTCAGAATCTCTAATTGCAAAACCCTTACAGGGCATGCCATTTTCCCTCCATGCTTGGAATAAAAAGAAAGGATTGGGCTCACAGGACTAAGCATCCTCTGACTAGCTTTTAGAGAAGAGGCTGCACTGAAGTCCAAAATTGAGACTTTGGTGTTTACTGAGAGTTTAAAAGCTAAGAACCTGTAACATTTGCTCTGTGGTACTGAAAAATATTGTTCTGAAAAGTGTATGAGAACATAAAGATGAACATGTAGCTTAAGGAGCACCATTACCCTGATAGAACATCAGGCACCTGACATTCATTTAATACACTGAAATACCCTCCAAATCCCAAAAAAACCCTCCTCAAGTGTACATTACAAGTTTCTGCTCCGGCTCATAAGATACAAGTCTTCAAGAAAACACAATATGGCACTAGTCAGAAAAAAAAAGTCATTTATTGATCAACTTGCCTTATTGACAAAAAATATCAGCAATGGGTTGACGTTGCTTAGCACCTACATAAATTTGGAGTAAATAGAAATAAAATTTCAGTAACAGATCAGGAGTACAATAAAAACATTATAATGTTACAGTAATATGGAGAGAAATAACTAGTGTTAAAGAATTCAAATCCCTGTCTAAGCTAGAGATGTGACTCGATGGTAGTGTTTGATTTGCATACATGCTAAACCCACCACCAGAAAAGAAAAACAAAACAGACACCAAAAAAAAGATACTCACAATTCAGTTTATCTGTTTGTTGTGAGTAAATCCACAGCAAATATGAATGGTTAACAACACAGGAAGGTATTAATCACAGGAAGTCACACACACTCACCCTCATGCACACACACACACACACACACACACACACACACACACAAGGAAAAAGAACACAGAAGAAAAAAGAACAGTCCAGTCAGGAAGCTATTGAAGAGAGTCCTTTAAAACTTATGATAAAGAAGATAAAGTGTATTTCTTCACAATTGGTGGTTTCTGGTGGACAGTAATTAAGGATTCATTTTTATAGTTGGTGTTTGATATTTTCTAGGATCTTCTTTTTATAACCCCTAACGCTAGATAGAACAGAAATAAGGGTATATTAGAGAGAGGAATTAGAAAATCTCTGAATTTAATTTCTTTCCTTGTTCTTCTCCTTTAATTATGGCTACTAACAAACCACAACCAACTTGTGTAACCAACCACCAACCACCAGACTAAAAGTACAAGTTTTGACAATAAATCTTGTGCAAAGTTAATGCAGCAGGAGTTCTTCACTAATGGATGTTGTGAGTATGTAAATATAGTATTCCACCAAAGACTTACTAACTCTGATTTCTATACTTCTTGCAGTCAGCTGTTTACTATTTTAATATTAGTCATACCTGTTCTATGCAGTGCCATGTGTGTTGATGAAAATAATTTTCATCTCGGGAACACAAATGAAATGCAAATATTGTGTGTAAATCTCTGTTAGTGTTGCTTCATGAACATGATTTATCCATGGAGTTACAGTACTAATGCTCTGTGCATTCAGTATACTGTGTTTGTGATGATAAAGAGTCTCACCGTCGATAACACACACACACAGGACACACTCAGATCCTTCTGCAGCATAGCTTTAATCCATCTCAAGAGAAAGATGATTAGCTTTTGGGCGAGGAGGCTTAGAACACAGGAAACTCGGTCCTTAAATAGACCACAAGAAGTGTTAGAGACATATTTCACCCTAAGGGCTGCTCACTATCAGCCCATATGACGCCACAGAACAGGAAGGGCACAAAGAATGGAAAAATACCCCAGCACATACACAGACTATTTCTTTACCAGTTAGAACAACGGATGTCAGCGCCATCTTGTAATGGAGATTGAAAGGGCAGCTCCTCACAGTATACATTCAGTGTACATAGCTAGATATTCCTATTTAGTATTTTATGATATACTATACATAACATACAGTGTATACTTAGAAGATGAATCCAGTACAGGATTTTTAAAAAGTTGTGTGAGAGCTTTGTGATAATATATATATATATATCTTAATAGACTTGGCTGAGTTTCTGGAGCCATTTATGTGTTCTTTTCCAATGAATCATAATTTCCTTTTATTCTGTGACTGGGAGAGACAGACTTATTATAAGAAAGAAAACCATTAGCCTGGGATCTCTCCTATTATAAGTATTCCTTGGGTCTGGGTGGCCAATTAGACAGAAACCATGTCTTGGTATACTGGTTGTAATCTGAGAAATTTGTTGCAACCAATCACCCCATCTCTCAGGACACTTGAGTTAATGTAACTTCCTAAAAGGTCTAAAAATTAGAAAGACACACACTAGGTACATGCACACCACACATTCTGACTCTGTCTCTGATTCTGAATCTCCCTTTGACTGTCCCTGTGACTCTGCCTGCCCTTCCTTTTCTCCTTCTTCATTCTCTATCTCAGCCTGTTTCTCAACCTCTGCATCTGTGTCTGCCTGTGTTTCTTCCTTTTCCTCTTCTTTTGCTTGTGCAGCTGCCTATTCATTAGTGCTGAGATATCATGCAGAATAATGTAGTTTTAGAACTGATCTACTGTGGAATTTGTTTTACATCAACACTAGGTGCCTGTCTACCTACTACTAAAACCATTTAATTGATTTTCAATCTTCAATATAATCAGAGATGTATCCAAATTCATAGGGCAACAATTGCTATGTAACTGTCTGATGCTCATCGGTCACTGCACTGTTTTGAACAAAGAGTTTTTTAGTCAGAAGTTTAAGCACAGGCAGATAACATTATTGCAAGCATACAGTCCTGTCTTGATTTCAATGAGGTAAAAATTGGGACCCAAATCTACCAAATGATGTAATGGATTCTTTCTGTTTTCAACTTTCAGGTTTTAAACTGTGTTATCTAGGGAAGTCTGGACAACACCTTAATCAGAGCTGGTAAGTGGAGACAGGAACTGAAGCAAAGACTATGGAAGAACTCTGGCTTACTCTCCTCCAGGTCATTGGGATGTGGGGTCCTAGGTGGTGTAAAACAGAAAAGAAAGAAAAAATAAGTATCAAATATATCAAAATTTTTGACCTACATCCACATTTTGAGGTCCTCTCCTAATAGTATGTGTGATCATTTGGAAATCAAGTTTTATATGGCAATTGGTAAACTGTAGAATTTTCATTATTTCTATTTTATGAATGTTTTACCTGAAGGGGTGTGTCTGCTGCCTGTGCACTAAACTGGACCGTGTAGAGATCAGAAGTTAGATAGTATTAGATCCCCTGAAACAGCACTTACCTGTGGCTGTGACAAACAAGATGGGCCCTGGTAATTGAATCCTGGAACCTGTGCACAGGGGCCAATGATCTTATACTCTAAGCCATGTACCACCTCCCCATTTTCTCATGAGCGAAAAATGGTGTAGGAATACAATCTTTCTCAAAAGGTCCAAATTCATCTAAGAGTAAATTAATTCTTATAAGGCTCTCTTAAAAAATCACCACCACTACAGCAAGAAAAAAATAGATAAAGAGAGAGAAATCTGAATAGGATGTTTGTGATCTGTGGTGAATTCTGACCAAGAGTAAGCTAATACACTATATAAAGCTGTACTGAGAAGCATTAAGAAGGCAGGTATCTCACTCTGAACAGGGCTAAGGTTGTTTCGACTGTATTGGCTTTATTCTTCTGGAGATTCTTGTCAGGAATTGCGAGCATTTACCAGACCACAACAGGAAACCTTCCATATGTCTCCTTTGGTGTCTGGGCATAGGATATGTGAGATGCATCAAGACTGATTAAAGGTCATGTTCCCTAGATGTGAAACTGTTTCCAGGAATACGATGATATACAAAAGGTCAGCTCCAGAATACATAGCATCAGGTCTTTCTTGGCCAATTCAAAATTGGAGCCAAAATCTCAAGAGACAATGTATGTGTTGACAGACTTGCTGCTATCACACAGGTCGTGGCTTCAATTTCCAGCAATTACATTGTGACTGTTTCTCTGTCTCTCTATCTGTCTCTCTGTCTCTCTGTCTCTCTGTCTCTCTGCCTCTCTCTCTTTCCTTCTAACTTCCCCACTCTCTGTATTGCTATCTCTCTGTATCTCAGTCTCAGTCTGTGTTTCTCTCTTTCCCTCTCACTCCCTGCCCCCCCTTTCTTTCTCATCCTCCCTGTAATTCCAGCAGCATATGCTGCTGTATCCTCTTCTGTCCTCTGATGTATTACATATATGAAGTGTCCATGCAAACTGTAATGTTAGCAAACAACCATATCTGCCTTCGCAGATTGAAAAAATAAATAAATAAATAATGTCTAGATTAGGAGTCTCAATCATCTGTGAAAGGTAGGAGAGAGTGATCACTGTGTGTCACCTCATTTAGAAACAGAGTACCCAAGGAATAGAGCCTACTCCCCACACCCATGGAATGAACACCACATGCAAGAGGAGGGATTTTGGAAGAGGAACTCATTCCTGGTCTTTCCAAGAGGAGTGTTTTGGTGGGTGAGCACATCAACAGAACAGAGTTCTCACAGCATGTAATTGCCCCCTCCCACCAGAAACCAAAGTCACCTTGGTGGGACCAGGAGCAGTTCACCTGCCTCTTCAGGTTGCTTTTGTTTAACTGCCTTTGGAGACAACAGTTGGAGCTGCTGCTACCTGCTGGAAAGTTGGCTTCTAATGGGACAATTCATTGGTCTGTAGAATTCAAACAATTTTGGACCCTATGAAAGTAATGGATTGTCCAAATGCTCCCGGACTGAGAATCTTAGGGAAGCTCTAGGTTTTTTCTTAATCTGCAATGTCATTTAGACATTAGAGCAAGCAGAGATGATTTGCTCCTTCTCTTAGGCAATCAGATTTTATCCTGGAAGACAACCGTTGTGAGCCTTGAGAGGGTTTGCTGGAGGAGAAGGGATATTGACAGTGCTCTACCCAACCTGCAAGGCACACAGCTAGACCTTGTTCCCTCTGATGCATAGAAGTGTCTGATGGTATTAGATGGGATTCTTGATGAGGACAGAATCTGAGGAAAGGTTCCTGGTAGAGAAATGAAGTGCAGTTATACAACCTAGAAAGTATATACCATTGATCATTGTGAGCCTGAAACAGAAAGCACCCAAGCATTGGACCTAATGTATGATTGGTGAGACAGATTGAAGAGATTTTGTTTGTTTTGAATTCTCTGTATAGGTATGGATACATTGTCTCATGGGAAGGGGGAGTGTGGATTCCCTGTGGTTACTAAAATAGAAGAAGTTGTAAACAGCCTATGGAAATGTGGCAAGTCCAAGTGTATGCTGTGCATGAGCTGCCAGTGTTCAGAAATGCTGAGCCATCACTTCAGATTCAATAAGATATTTAAAGAAGAAAACCAGAAGAAAAAACTTAAGGGGACTGTTGTGAATTTTAATGAGACATTTTTAATTATTTTTACTGATTTATATAACATATGCCAAATGGTGTGTCCAGTCTTTTAAACATGGCTTGATTGTTCCTTTCAAAGTATCTTGATTATTACTCCCAGAGACAGGATTTACAATCTGTACATTCAAATTCTTATTTGTACTTCCCAATTCCTCCCTGTTTCTTTTGTTTTTCTTCTCTGGAACTGGATATTTCTGTATAGTCCTAGATTTCTGTGCTTTCCTGTGCAGATCAGCAGAGAATTCATCTCTACCTGGTTTTGATTCCCATATCCTGAGATTAAAGTCCTTTCTAAGCAGATCTCAACACCTTTTTTTAAAATTTTCTGTCTCACAGTTCTTGAAGAATAGATGGGGGAGCAGAGAAAATTTCACCCCAAAAAATTGGCAATTAGTGGCTGCAGGTGTGAGGGCCAGTTTTCTTCATAGATTTGGCTCCTCAGAGGCTGCCCATGTTCCAGTGGATGTGTTTCCCTAACCCCACATATGTAGTCAGCACTAAATTCACTCAGTGGTCTTTATTAAAATGTGCATGGAATTAAAGCTAAAAGTGATACAGGAGAAATGGAGAGCAATTCAAGGAGGAGAAGATGGGGATGGATTTACTCAAACTCATTATGTTTATGTACAAAGTTCTTCAGCAAAACATTTAAAACTAAGTAAGTAAGTAAATAAGTAAATAAGTAAGTAATAAGCAAGCAAGCAAGTAAGTAAAAAATAAATATATGAGTAAATAAACAAATATATTTTTATGCAATATCACGTGCAATAGGCATGAAAGTGTGTGTGTGTGTGTGTGTGTGTGTGTGTGTGTGTGTGTCTTTGTGTGTGTGTGCATACATGCATACAGGAGTGTTTGCAGGTATGTAGCAGTTTGATGATTAGAATATCCTTGGCCCATGGGAAGTGGCACTATTAGCAGATGTGGCCTTGATCATTGTGTAGGCTGGCTTTTATCTAGTGCTCAAACTCTGCCCAGTGATGAAGAGAGATGCTTTTCCTTGCTGCTTTGGCCACAAGCTTCCTCCTGTATGCTTTCAGATTAAGATATAGAAAACTTCTTTCCTTCTACATCACCCCTTCTACCTGGATGTTGCCATGCTTCCCACCATGATAATAATGTACTGACCTGACCCTCTAAAACTGTAAGACAACCTCTATTAAATTTTCCTTTATAAGAGTTGCCTGAGTCATGGTGTCTCTTCACAGCAATGAAACCCTATCAAACATAGGCAGAATCTTAGCCTGATTTTTAATGTTTTCAAGATGATTACAGCCAACATGCAAGCACAAAGTAAAGATGATGAAGGAGTCTTATTTTCACATTGTTTCTTTATGTTTGAATGAAAGCTGGGGATTGGAAGAATTGGAGAGTGATGGAAAGGAGAAAGTAAGAATGCAAAGACCTGTTGGGCTCCTGCCACTTGCTTTTGCATTCAATATTTCAAATTTTAAAACAACAACCAACAACAATAACAAACAATGACAGGACGCCCATATAACAGACTCAGAGAGAAGAAACCAAAGGACATGACCTACTTGTACCTCACTTTCCAGCTAATGTCTGGTGTATTGAGCCGATGGATTTTGCTGTCAAACCCTGATGATTAATTCCTAGATTGGGTCCACTAACACAATGATGAATGAAACTGTGGCCAATACGGACAGACTATTGTTTTTTTATCCTGTACAATCAAACCAGTAGGAAAATAACAAGCACAACTCACATATATGTATATTTGTTTTTTCACACTTACAATTGGAATTGTTACTATATATCCCGGTTCTTTGCATTTTATCTCCATTAGTGTGTTGTTTTCACTCCTTACTTGCTACATAGAAAACTGCTTCTTTTACACTATGTTTCATTTAGGGTGCACAATGGAAGCTAAAGACTAACTCCATCCATTACAAAGCAGGGCTCTCTGTCCTTTTTCCTGAATTGAAATGAAACTATTTTCAAAAAGTATTTTACACATGCCTGGTTCAGTTTCATTAAGATTGGGTGTGAAATTTTCCCACAGTCTCAGGTGTCTCAAACTAGTGGAACAGTCTAGCAAGTTTGTGGAACATTTGGGACTGTTCCCTAGCAGAAATAGGTTACTTTGGCATAATTGAGGGAGCTGGCTATTTCTGACCTAACTCTTGGCTGCTTATTCCACAAAAGTGTAAGAAGGCCCCATGCTGGCCCTCAATGAAACAGATCAACATTTTGTTTCCTGCCATGCTGTCCCAGTCATGACAGTTTGTCCCCGGTGAGTGTGTGCTCTAAATATCTCTTCTTGGACATTGATTGTATCAGGAGTTTTGACCCCTTGATATAAAAATAATTATTGTAATTGTAATCTCTGCTTGTGTGTTTTGTGACACATAGAAGGCTGTCAATTTTGCCTACATGAATTTTTACTGTGTGTTTTTTTCTTTCATATTTAAAATTGTTCTCAATTTTCATAAGAGTTTCAGCACAACCTTCACATTTAGGGACACAATCTTCCAAATGGCTACTCCTCTGGATCTCAGTAAATGGGAATGTTCCATAGCTTCATGGCCTAAGTGAGAATTGTCAATTGTTTCTATTTCCATTTTTAGATCATGGATGGTTTTGTTCTGCTCCTTCACCTGTTTGATTGTGTTTTCCTGAATCTATTTAACAGATTTTTGTGTTTCCTCTTTAAGGACTTCTACATGTTTATCTGTGTTCTCCTGCATTTCGTTAAGAGAGTTACTAATGTCCTTCTTAAAGTCCTTCATCATCACTATGAGAAGTGACTTTAGATCCATGTCTTACTTTTAGGGTGTGTTGGGGTATCCACTTGATATGGTGCAAGTGTTGGGTGCTGATTATTCCAAATAACTTTGGTTTCTCTTGCTTATTAACTTATCCTTGCCTCTCACCATCTGGATATCTCAAGTGCTACATGCCCTGGCTACATCAGACTGTCCTTCCTGTGATATTGGTTGTGTCATAACTCTTCAAAGTCTAGCTGTCTCTGTGATCCTGTTATTACGGTATACTGTGATTATGAGATGCTGGGTGTGTCTGACATCCTGGGAGTCAAGCTGCCCTTGGAACCTTGAGATCCTGGTGTGACTAAGCTCCTAGGATCCTGGGATCCTCTGACCCTGGCCATATTAGATCTTCAGGTAGTGGAGCTTCCTCTGGGTGTTATGGGGCTGGCTGCTGAGTTTGCATCCAAGGACTGCTCAGGGCCCTGTCCCAGACAGAATGGATGCAATCCATACCACTGGTCTGGTGGAGTTCCTGCATGCCTGTGTCTTTCTGGTACCCTCTACTCCAGGTGTTGGGGAATGATGTTGTGTCTTCCTCTTGTCTGATCATCGGATCCTATGAATGTTAGATGATTGGCAGTGGAGTTGCCTCCGGGTGTTATAAGGCTAGCTACAGAGTTTGCATGCAAGGTCTACTCAAGGTTTTGGCTCCAGAAATAAAATATTTTTTAAATGATGTTTCTTGTAAACTTACCTGTCTCCAAAAGTACCTGAAATATTTTTACAGGGATTGATTTAATCTCATAAATTGATTAAGGAAAAATGACATCTTGATGATTTTGATATATCCTAACAGGAAAAAAATAATGGACATCTCCCACTAAGTAAAAAATATTTCGGAAGCCAGGTGGTGGTGGCACACACCTTTTATCTCAGTTTTTGGAAGGCAGAGGTAGGCAAATCTCAGTTTGAGGACATTCTAGTCTACAAAGTAAGTTTCAGAATTGCCATATATATTAATAATAATAATAAAATAAATGAAAAACACAGTATTGAAAAGGAATGATAATTTTAAATTATGTACATATGTGCCACATGTCCCTGTGTACATATGTGAATACACTTAAGTTTTTTTTTTCAATTAGATGTTTTCTTCATTTAGATTTCAAATGCTATCCCAAAATTCCCCTGTATGTTCCCCCAACCCTTCCCCTTACCCACTCACTCTCATGTCGTAGGCCTGGCATTCCCCTGTTCGAGAGCATCAATAATAATGGGAACAGAGAGAAGCGGCTGAGCCTGGAAACCAGAGAGGGGGCTAATCATGGCACTCAGTTTGCAGTTTAGTTTGTTTCAAGAAACAAATATACTTTCTATCAATGAGGTTTGTAAATGAACAGGAAATATTTTCATCTCTCAGACTGGAAGGTGTTTATTTTATAGTGTTTATAGATATTTTGGGACTATTTTATTATAAGCAATTAAAGCCAGGTAAGTTTTTACATACCTGTAATGGTACTAGCATGGAATGCTGAACCTCAACACTCTAGACCTTCCTGGAGAATACAAAACATACTAACTGCCTATCTCAAAAATCAAATGAAATGAAATAAAATTAAACCAATGTACCTTTGGTATTTGTATATCATCCCTTTGGAAACTAATAAGATAATGAATCAAAAAAATAAACTTCAATTATTTTATTAGTCATAAACATAATTAGAAATGATAAGAAGGTTAAAAAATCAATACAGATAGGGGAAGGGAGAGACCTGGGTGGGAAATGGGACAAGAAGGAGAATAGAGGAATTTTATCAGGTACTGTGGTTGTGGGAAACAGGACTGAATTGATGAAGACCAGCGAAAAGAATGGAAACAGGCAACTTTGTGAAGGAGGAAATGAGAAAACGCTCTAGAGTATACCAGAGACCTGGGATGTGAGAGACTCTCAGGAATTAAAAAAAAACAAACAACAACAAAAAAAAAACATTAGATGAA
>OFGX01001819.1_pt1 | contig 12018 bp, 5 predicted proteins | sample 1521831 | NCBI WGS metagenome assembly OFGX01 (sample SAMEA3504080, study PRJEB24116) | mouse gut metagenome | biome: mouse gut; feature: mouse-associated habitat; material: faeces | place: Denmark | collected 2011
CCCCAGCCTCTCAAACACCTTAAAATCCTTAGTCTTTGCCATCCCGATGGCTGCCCCGTAAAAATCCTGGCACCAGATCACATAATAGGTATCCTCCACCTTCACCAGACGGGGGTCATAGGCATATTTGGGCATGAACTCATTTCCGTTCCCATCTACAAAATGAATCTTTTCCTCATCAAAATCCCAGTGGATTCCATCCTGACTTCTCCCCAGATAAATATAGGGAACCCCGTTGACCTGCTCCCCACGGAACACGCCGATAAACCCATCCTCATAGGGAACCACCGCAGAATTGAAAATCCTGGCAACTCCCTTCACCGGATTCCTCCCGATAATCGGATTCTCCCGATACCGCCAGACCGGCGCATCCTTTGTCTTTGTCTCCGGCTCCTGCCACGGCATATTTTTGACTGCTGGTGCAATAATCTTCATCCCTATCTCCTCCTACTTATTATAATGGCACGCACCGCTTCGCGGTACCTGCTAAATTTCATTCTTGTTCGGCTGCTTTGCTCTCCGGCACGCACCGCTTCGCGGTACCTGCTAAAAGGTGAATCACTGTGCTTGTAAAGTCGCCTTCCATCCGGGGAAGCAGCAGGCCTCCGTACATCAAAAATGCTCCCTTATACACCCGGCCGGTCAAAGCCTGCCCTTCCTTTGCTTCCGCTCCGATTATCTCAAGCCGATACTCTGCCTCCGGGTCCAGCCCTTTAAGCCGTATCTTCCGGCTGTGCCAGTTAGGCTCTGCCAGCACCTGCACATAAGTCATCAAGGCCTCCTGTTTATCCTTAGAAACTACTTGCCAGCAGTCATACTTATGATTATCCCCCCAGGAGGCGATCCGGTAATAATCCCCTTCCCGGACAAGAGGCTGGAATTGGTGGTACATTTTTACCTGCTCCTCTACCTGCCCTTTCTCCTCATCCGTCAACTTGGTAATATCCAGCTCATACCCAAATGTCCCTGCCATGGCCACATGTCCCCTGGTTTTAAAAGGAGTCACCCGCCCCACCGTGTGATTGGGACAAGCGCTCACATGGGCACCTATGGTACTCAAAGGATACAAAAGAGCGGTTCCCTCCTGAATCGCCAGACGCTCGATGGCATCCGTGTCATCCGAACACCAGATCTGAGGACTGTAATACAGCATCCCCGGATCAAAACGGGCGCCGCCGCTGGCACAGTTTTCCAAAAGCAGCTCCGGAAATTCCCTCATCAGCCGCTCCTGCAGCTCATACACCCCCAGCACATACCGATGAAACAGCTCCCCCTGGCGCTCCCGCCCCAGACAGGCACTTCCCACATCTGTCATCTGCCGGTTCATATCCCATTTCACATAGGAAATCGGCGCACTCCGCAGAATCCTGGCCACTGACTCATACACATAGTCCACCACCTCTGTCCTGGACAAATCCAGCACATACTGGGCACGGCTCTGCACCGGCTCTCTCCCCGGAATGTGAATGGTCCAGTCCGGTCTGGCCCGGTACAACTTAGAATCCGGCGACACCATCTCCGGCTCAAACCAGATACCAAATTCCATCCCCAAAGCCCTCACCTGATCCACCAGATGCTTAAGACCTCCCGGCAGCTTCTTCTCATTGACCTCCCAGTCTCCCAGAGAACCCTCGTCAATATTCCGGTCTCCAAACCAGCCGTCATCCATGACCAGCATCTCAATGCCCCGCCGCTTTGCCTCCTTGGCAATTTCCAAAAGCTTTTCCGTATTAAAATCAAAATAGGTGGCTTCCCAGTTATTGATGAGAATCGGCCGTTTTTTGTGAAGATAAGGACTGCGAATCAAATGCCCCCGGTACAGGTCATGGAAAATACGGCTCATTTTCCCTAACCCCTCATCCGAATACACACACACTACCTCCGGCGTCACAAAGCTCTCTCCCGGCTCTAACACCCACTCAAAGCCCTCCGGGTTAATCCCCATAAGAAGCCTTACACTGCCAAACTGGCTCATCTCTGCCTCTGCCACAAAATTCCCCGAATACACAAAATGCATGGCATAAACCTCCCCCTGATCCTGCCCTGCATCCCGCCCCATCACTGCCAGAAAGGGATGATCCTGATGCCCTGACTCCCCCCGGAAAGAGGAGACCAACTGCTTTCCAAAGGCCAGAGGCCGCCGCACCATATGACGCTCTCTTGCCCAGGAGCCAGCCAGGGTCAGCAGATCCCCCTCCTCCATGTCCATATCCATACAGGCCGACAATGCCCGTTCCAGATACAATGACTTCTCTCCCTCATTGACCAGCTGAACACTGCGGATCACTGCCTCACTGTCCTCAAACACACTGTACCGCAGAATCACCTTCAGTCCCAGAACCCTGTCCCCACAGTCCAGCTCCAGAGTCATCCCGGCTCCCTTCTCTCCTTCCCCGCAGAAGGTAGACGGCAGCCCCGGCAGCTTTGGCTTACCCTCCAAAATCCGATAGCCCTCATAATGAAGCTCACAGCCCCGAAATCCTTCCTCGCTTCTCACACTCAGGCTGCTGTCCCGGTAATCCCCCACCCCCCAGGTAGAATATTCTGCCAAAAATGCATCCGCAAAGGAACATTTGTCCCGCAGATTCTTTGATGGCACAAAGGGAGCCTCCTCTGTCCTCATCAGACATCCGCACCGGTTATCCCCTATTCGTTTCCCAAAATATACATGCCCCACATACTTTTCATCTGCAATCCCAATCACATACTCCATGTTTCCGGCTGTCAGCCGAAACAGCCTTTCCTCTTCCAAATGCTCAATTCTCATGCTATACATCCTCCTGATTCCTGAAATAAGTGACGATTGAAACCATCTGTTACTGAACCACTTCCTGTTTACTTTGTTCACTATTTATTTTATGCATAATTTACTTTGTCTGTAATTAAATTCAATTAAAATACAATTAATCTCATGCAAGAATTTCATTCCTTTTGTTTTCATTATCCAGCCGATATTCCATTGTTTTCCTGAAATTCCCCGTTCTATTTTCTTTCTTTTTCCCTTAAATCCTCCCTCTTTATCAAGATTCTGTAATTTTTCTTTTATTTAATTTAATTATATCTTTAAATTAATTTAATTTCAACATATTTTTAAACCTTCTTTTCATTTTTGTTAGTTTTACACTATTTTCCGCAGGTTTTATAGCCACTATAACCAATTTTGAACCGGAAAAAGTCAGATACATCATGACCACCTTCCTTTTGGCAAAAACGAAAGATAAATACGCACCTGTTGAGGATAGTATGAGCCATATAATTTTCCTGTAAAATATTTCAAGGACTATGTTGCCATAGTCCTTGAATGTAATGTCGTCTTAGAGCACGCTAACATTTTTTGAATGTCCACCTATTGGCAGGACTCTCCTTTAATAATGTTCTGCCAGGCGGAGCGATTTCCTATCTGGTATTTCCGGCTCATCCTGGCTGCTGTCCTCATCTTCGGTTCTGCTTTCCTCCTTCTTTGCAGGTTCCTGATCCAAAATAAGCTCTATTTCCTCTGATTTTGAACCTTCACCTGATCCCGTCTCTGATGACCCGCCCTTTTCCTCTACATCAATACAATCCACGTTTACCTGTGTTCCGTCCATCTCCAGAATGGTCACCGCAATGGCTCCTGACTGTGGATTTCCTGACCATTTGATCGTCATCATGCCATCTGCATCACTTTTAAAAACAATAGGTTCACGGTTTTGTTTTGTCTTTTTGCCTGTATCTGATTTGGCTGCCGCTTTTGCATTAGAGGCGGTTGCCGTTGCATTGGATGCAGTGGCCTTTGGTATATCTTCTTCATCCGAAACGTCTGCTGCCGTTGCATTTGAAGCAGTTGCGGCAGGCGCACCCCATACATTGCTCCCATCCTCCTTCTCTTTATCCGGAATTTTCGCCTTGCCTGTCATATGATCCGCATCTTCTACAATCGCATAGAAATTTCCGTCAGAGAATAAATTCATCTCTACTGCCACCCCAGCCCGTTTTCATACTCATCAGAGTAATCTGCCAAGTTGAGAATAACCGTTTCCGGCTGAGTAAATCCATAAATAGGTTCTTCAGACATAATCATTTCGTCAAGAGAAAATGCCGTTCCTGTCTGCTCTGCCTCCGCAAACAGCAGATTCACCTTCCCGCCTGGCACAGATTTTACCTGGATGCTGAAACGATCCTCTGTGGGTATCACCGTAAACTGCACGGTTTTATCCTTGCCTTCTGCTTCGATCCCTTCTCCTCCATAACTCTGCACTTTCACGCCCACTGTCTCATCAAAGGTCATAGTCACGGTTGTCTCCACTCCCGGCTGGAATAATGCCCCATCCTCCATGTGATCGCTGAAGCTGGTCTCATACGTGCTGTTATCCCCTCCCCATGCCTGGGTAAAGGTAAATAATGCTTCTACTGGATCTGGATCTGCCTTTTCCACAATCTCTATTATTACATTCAAAATCCCCAAAGGAAGCTTGCTGTCATCTCCTGCCTGAATGCTGAATCCATCCCCTGCAGGTACAGTGATAAGGTTCACCCTTACGCCTGTATCTGTTATTTCCTTTCCTTCACCTCCTGAGTCTGTCAGAATCTTCACCTGTGACGTTTTATTCAATACTGCCGTGATCCTCACCTTATCTCCGGTCTCATAATCACTGCAATAATCAGAAATCTTCCCGCTGAAAGTGTCACCCTCTCCGCCCCAAGAATGGGTAAATGTATAAATCGGGGTCACAGACTGCACTACCTCAACCTCTGTCAGATTCACAGAAGCATTTCCGTTCATGTCTGCTATCCACACATACAGATTATCATCTCCCGGAGTAAACGTCTTTGTAAACACCTTGCCTGGCGCTCCCTGAGACTCTGTAATCTCCTCTAATGTCCCATTCTTATGATAACCGATACATCCTGCAACCTCCTTATCAAAAGTCAGCTTCACAGTCACCGGATACCCTTCTACAAACATTTCATTAAATGCACTGAAGCTGGTTGCAAATCGGTCGTTTACTGCAGTAAACTGCTTAATCCTCTCTGTCTCCTGTTCCACCTTTACATTTACCAGCTTTACTGTCCCGTTTCCGTCCAGATCGGCAATCCCAATAGTCAGGCTGTCGTCAGCAGGGGTAATAGAAGCAGTAAAGGTCTTTCCGGTACCGGTTCCTTCCACTCTGGTCCAATCCGGCTTATGGTAATCCACAAAAGCCCTTACATCCTTATCAAAGGTTAAAGTAATCTTGGTTGGTTTTCCTGACTTATATTTATTATTATAAGCGCTGAAACTGGTCTCCCATCCACTCCACTGGCTGCGGAACACTTTTATGGCCCCGCTCATCTGATCAAAAACTCCAGGCTCTGCATACACGACCGCAAAATCCGAGAATTTATTGCTTGCAAATGTAACCGTATCGCTGTTTCCGTCCAGATCCTCCAGATAAGTCAGCTCTCCGTTATGATTTCTTATCACCGCAAAATCATAGTTTGATTTCCTCAGCTCATTAGGTACAGGAATCTTAATTCGGATAGGATCCTCTGTCTCTGATACCCTGATTCTCTCTCCGTCATTTTCCTTATACACTCTTATGTCTGACACCTTTGCAATCTGAATCTGATCCGCCTGGCTGCCAAATAAGTTCTTTATTTGGTCTGTCTCTGCATCTGAACAGGAAGTATTTTCCATCACAATGACTGCCTTAACTCCCTTGTTAATCTCCTCGCTGCTTAAGATTGCCGTAGCGGTTTCTTTCATGGAAGAAGCCAGCGCTCCTGCAATGCGGCTTCCCTCTGTCACCACATAGTCATTAAAATTCCTCTTTCCGGCGATCTCAACCTTAATATCCATGATCTTTACATGGCTCTTGTTCTCAGGCATCTGGCCAATCTGGATATCCATATGATCTTTATCAGGCGTTGCGGTACGGCTGATCGTCTTGCCTTTTATGTATCCTCCGTTATTCCACACTCCTCCGATATCAAAAGCAATGGCTCCTGAAGCGCTCTTATCAAACGTCACGGTAACTTTTACGGTATCTCCCACCTCATAGTCTGAGTGCCACTTGCTGATCTCCGTTCCATAGGTTGCCCAGGACTTCGTCAAAACGGCAATGGGTTCTTCCTTCAGTTCCTTGTCATCCACCACGATCCGTATACTCTTAATCACCATATTCCCGTCTCCGGAACTGATCTGCAGGTTTTTGACCTCCCATGGCACCAGATAGCTGGACAGGAAATCCTGAATATCCTGATAAGAAAATAACGCCGTTCCATTGGATACGTAAGTAGGCGTCACTCCCTGCTGTTTGTTGTCTGTCATGGTAAACTGAAGGTTTGGTTCATTTCCGCCTTCAGCCTCATACTCTACCACAATATAAACCCCATCTTTTAACGCATCGATAATATCCTGCTCGTTTTTCAGAGATTTATCGCCAGATGTCCACTCCCATGGCCCCAGCTCAATATCCTGGGGATATTCCGTTCCCTCTTTCTGTGATACGTCATAATAAGTATTGTTGTTGGAAGAATAATATTTTCCCTCTTTCTCTATTTTGTCCTTCTTGGAATCCCCTGCATCTTCCAGCTTTTCATCTGCAATCCATATATCCAGGATTCTGGCGCTGTTATATGCAGAAAGCTGAATCGAATCCACCTTTGCATCCCAGCTTAAATGCAGCATGCTCCGAAATGCATCCATCCTCATACTAAAGCTGTGAACCCTTGTGGCTTCCTTGTAAGACGCCTTGTAACTCTTTCCGTTTCTCCATTCCCCATCCACAGAAGCGCCCCAGCTAAGTACGGTCCATCCCTCAAAATCTGAAGCAGCACAGGTATACTGGACACAAAGGTATTTCTCGTCCGGCGCATCCAGGATTCTCTCAATATCCGTGCAGACCCATGCCTGATTTGGCGCCCCGTCCTTAAACAAGGAATCCTCCCTCGGAATCTCTGTTCCCACATGAAGGGACAGTTCCTCAATCCGCCCGTCACTGTACGCTCCCAGATTCACATAGCTTACATTACTTTCCGGTGTGATCTTCATCATCCGGCGCAGATATTTCACACTGAAAATCTGCGTTACCTCCTTGGTGGAATCTGAACTGTCCGCACTGTAGCCCGGCCCGTCTACCCACTCTCCGTCAACGGTAGCGCCCCATCCCAGAATACCCCAGTTCTCATGATCCTCAATGCAGGAATATTTCAGGGTGACCCAGTCTGTATCCGCACAATCCAGTATCCATCCGTCATTGGTCTCATACTTTTCATTGGCTTCTCCGGAAAACAGCACATAATCTCCCGGCTTTGTATATTGAGTAGGGGTTAGGCGGCCGCTTCCGCTGCTGTAACTGGAAACCCCCGGCCCCTTTTCCAAAATATCCACACTAACAGAAACAATTCCCACCTTATAGTTAGCCCACATATCCGTAATCTGGATGTTAAGATAATCATTATCCTTGGTGATGGATTTCCCGTCTCCCACCAGGGTGCTCCACTCTCCATTCAGATTCATTCCAAGCTGGCTGGAAACATATTTGCTGTAAGTTACATTCACCCGAACCTTATCCCCCGGTTCATAATCCGGATTAAAATCCGAAAACCTGGTCTCAAATCCCTGCCAGAGCCCGGTAAACTTATGCAGGTATTTTCCTGTATCCGCCTCCCCCTTGCGCACGATCTCCACAGAGATCTCTGTCAGGTTCACACTGGACATTCCCTTTAAATCGGAAATCTGAATATTCAGATAGTCACTGTCCGGCACCAGGGTAATGTTTCTCTTTTTTCCTTCCCCTCGGAAAGAGTTCCAGGCTCCGTCAATATACAGGCCCATTTGGCTTGTTACTGCCTTATTAAAGGAAGCTGTAATTCTCACCTCATCTCCCGGCTCATAGCCATCCACATAATCCGTCAGTTTACACTCATAGCCCACCCAAAGCGCCGTAAATTCATGAAGGCACCTGGTATCTTCCTCCTCAAAAGTCTCATCGTTTACATCGTTTTCCAGCATTTCCTCCCCAAACTTCTCTGGTTGGGCATCTTTCTTTGTTTCCTCTAGAACCGCCTCTGTCTCTGGCTCACTCTCCGTCTGTCCGCCTTCCTCCTTAGCAGCCTTTGTCTCCTGAACCAGACTATTGGTGGAAGCGATGCACACTCCTCCGGAGGTAACTGCCAGGGCCAGACAAAGCACCATGGATAATGTCCTCTTTGCCAGCATACTTCCCCAAAGCCTTGCAATATGCTTCATATTCCTTCCCTCCTGAAAATCCATCCTGCCTATATTCTCTCTTAACGGTTATCTCTTTTTCCTCTCTGCCATTAAAGCCACTGCACAGGCAGCCGCCACCAGAGCAATCACTCCGGAAGCCAGCGGAAGCAGACAGTCTGCAAAGGAAATGCTTCCCTTTGGTTCTGTTCCTGATTCTGTCCCGTTTCCAGGCTCCAGCCCTTTTTCCGCTTCCTTATCCCTTGCTTCCCCAGACGCTTTTGCCCCCTGCTCCATAACTGCAAATTCCGGCGCAGACCTCCCGGAAGCAACAGCCTTAATGTCATCATAGTACAGCACGCCGCGAACCTCGCCATTTTCATCGATTGCCGGCGAATCTTTGATGGCATTCACCCACAGGCCAAAGCCCGACACATCTGCCGCTGCCTCTGACGATAAACTTCCTTTTCCGTTTTTATCCTGAAACTCGCTAAAAGGCATAGTCACCAGCATGGGCTCTGTGGTAGAAGCGTACTCTGGATATTCCTGCAGATATGCCTCATAGGATCCTCCGCCTGCCGTGCTGATCTGAACCACGGTCTTCTGGTTATTGCCGTCCGGCTTTATAAAGAACTGCAGTGCATCACACTTTGACCAGTCTGCCTCTTTGGGAAATTCACATCCCGCCCATCCATTGCAGGTCTCCATATAATCAAACCTCAGCGCATATTCCCCATTATACCGGATCTCGTCAGACAGGCTGATATTCAGCTCACATCCACTGTCCTTGTTGCTGCTCCAGCTATCAAGAAGAAGATTCATAAGTCCTGCATAAGATTCAAAATCATCTACCAGCAACGGATCTTCTGTTCTGGGGGCAATATTGTAGATCACCCGGATCTCCTGAAGCTTTTCCCCATTTACATACAATCCGACTTTTCCGTCCGCCGCTTCTCCCAGCTTTTCCAGTGTTCCTTTGTCCAGCACAGCCTCTGCCTGCTTCCCTTCTGTCTCTGCACTGATAACTATCTGCTCTCCTCCCCCTTCCAGCCTGAACTCTGCTCCTGATACTTCCTGGTTCAGCCTGGCTTTCAAAACCTGTTCCTCCAATACCCTTACCCCTGCCACCGGCTCCGTAATGTACCCGGTAACTTGGTTATAGGGAAGAAGCTCTGCTTTTTCAAATCCGCCCTCAAGAATATCCCTCATCACCTGGGCCTGATCATTGGCAAAAATACTTTTCTTATTGTTATAGGAAGCAATAAAAGAATCTAAAAGCTCATGACCGAACAGCTTCCCGCCATCCCGTTTCTCCACCACAAAAGGCGTATAATATCCTCCGCTTCTTGCATAATTAGACCACAGCATAAAATAACAGCAGTCATACTCCGGCTTTGTCATAATATCCAGCACTTCCGTATACCATTCCGGCCTCCTGTTGCCCATTTCCGGGATTCCTCCTGTTTTCATGGATGACATTCCGGTCTCCGTCACAGCCATCAGTTTTCCATGCTCCTTAGCAAAAGCATCCGTCAGCTTCAGGGTGTTTTCAAAGCTCTGCAAAAAGGTATACCCTTCTGAATCCGGCACCGGATTATTGTCATAGGTGTCAAATCCTACCAGATCCACATACTCATCACCAGGGTACCGTTCTTCATATTCTGCCAAATTGGCGGCCTCTGAACCAGGCCCGTACAGGTACAGCAGATTGTGAACATCTCTCTCGTCTCTTAAATATTCCACGGTAAATTTATACAGGCTTTTATAAGTCTCCGCATCACAGAATGCTTTCCCCCACCAGAACCAGCTCCCTGTGTTCTCATGAAGGGGCCTAAACAGCACCGGGCCTTTCACTTGCTTTGCATAATCCGCTATCACATCCAGGTGCGCACAATATGCCTCATGAAATGCCCCGCCCGGCAGAATCTGATTGGCGCAGTTCCCCGTGAGCACATAAGAATCTGCAGGAGTAAAATCAAATCCGTCATAGCTGTTTGCAAAAGTCCCTTCCAGCTTAATAGTTCCGGAAAAATTAGGCATATGGCTTGACAGGGTAATCATTGCCCCTCTGTCAATCGCCTCATTGCTGAAAAGCGCTGCCGCCTTAATATTTCCCTCATTGGTATCCGGTATCTTAGCCCCCGGATGGCGCTCGTTATATTTGCCGGCAAACCCGCCGAACAAACCACCGCAGTCCATACCCACAATCGCTGCCAAAGAACCGGTCATGTCCTCTGTGTCCGAATCCGACAGCTCTGCCGCCCCTGCTTTCAGCACTGTATCCTCCATATGGCCATATAAAGCGGCGTCTGCCTCTCCCACTGCCTTTAGATATTGATAAAGAGCTGCCACAGAAGGATCTGCCTTTGGATCCGCCAGCCTCAGTTCCCTCTCATAAGGAAAATCAACTCCATTTACACGAAGCGCTCCCTCACTTCCGGAAATCACGGTTTCTGTTTTTACCGGAATCGTTGATTCCACCAGGAATTTCTCCTTTTTCACATTACTCAGGGTAATATTGTCCAGCCAGATTTCCCCGTGATAATCCGTATTTTCCCCAATGATTAAAAGCAGCAGCTTCCCCGGCTTTTCCCTTTGCGTATACTTTTCATCACAGCTCAGGGACAAATTCACCAGTTTCATTCCATTTATTTCCTCTGCCGGCGTCTCCATCACTTTACAGTTCTGATCCCCGAAAATATTATTAGAAAATGCCTTAACCGACAACTGGCCTGTAGTAAATGCCGCCGGGTCATAATAAAGATCAAAGTTCAAAACCTTATAAGGGGAATAATCAATTCCTTCTGCTTCTGCCAGGCAGATTCCGGTCTGGCTGTAGCTGTTATTTACATTTTGGGAATAGTCCAGCTTTAAGCAAAGCATTCCCTTTTCCTCGTCATATTCACAGCTCCCCTCCCCCTGGTAGCTGTCCCCGGCCCAACTGTCATCATATACCCAGCCCTGGTCCCCGTCCTCAAAGTCCCATACCCTGGTCACTTCTCCCGGATCTCCAAAAGCAGTCCCTAAGCACATAAAGGACTCTGTCAAAACCATTGCTGCCAATATTGCCAGCCCTCTGACCTTTTTCTTTCCTCTCCTCACCCCTGCACACCTCCAAACTTCTGAATGTCCTCTTTTATCCTTTGACGGCTCCTGCTGCCATCCCTCCATACACCTTCTTCTGAAATATCAAAAACAGCACTAAAATCGGCGCAATCGTTATCAGCACTCCCGCACAAATATAATTATACTGATTTCCGTATGGACCTGTAAATGTATAAAGCGCTGTGGAGATCGTCTTTAGCTTCGGAGCCTGCAGATAAAGATTGGAAGCATAGTATTCGTTATAGACACTCACACCCTTAAGCAGTACGGAGGTCATAATCGCAGGCTTTAAAAGAGGAAATAAAATCTTAAAAAACACTCCGAAATACGTGCATCCATCCATAATCGCCGACTCATCTAAGGACACCGGCAGATTTTCAAAAAACTGCAGGAATATGTAAATCGAAATAATATCTGTCCCCATCAGCACAATCATATACCCATACAGATGGTTCACAAAACCCAGAGAATACATGATCTGATAGATTGTCACCTGCATGGCAATCCCCGGCAGCAGCGCCGCAAACATAAACAGATTCTGCACCAGCGCCCGTCCCGGAAACCGGAACCGGTTCAGCACATAAGCCAGCATGGAGCCCATAAAAACAGAAGCCGTCAGCACAACCACCAGCACCATTGCCGTATTCAGAAATCCCCGCAGCATATTCGCCTTCTGAAATGCAATCACAAAATTTTCAAAGTTGAGAAATGACCGCGGCAAATCCAAAACCGAAGTAGACGCA
>OFGX01001820.1_pt1 | contig 12015 bp, 12 predicted proteins | sample 1521831 | NCBI WGS metagenome assembly OFGX01 (sample SAMEA3504080, study PRJEB24116) | mouse gut metagenome | biome: mouse gut; feature: mouse-associated habitat; material: faeces | place: Denmark | collected 2011
GCGGCGGCTTTCTCTTTCAGTTCCTTTTGCTCGGCTTCGTAGTCTGCCGAAAGCTCCGTGAAACGCTCGTCTGATATGCGCTTGGTCACCATTCCTTGAAAAACTGTAATGACCGACCGTACCCGCCGCATACTGGACGGGCAGGCCGCCCAGAACGCCGCCACAGCCCCCGCACAGGGCTGGAGTCCCGACAAAGGCATGGAAAACAGAGTATGCCAAACTGACCGCCAAGAGGAAAACGCTCAGTAAGTGTTATAAATCTCGTTCAACAGAATTGACATGCTGGATATAGTTTTCAAAATTTATATCCTCGTCTCCTACAACATAAAACGAAAAAGAATGTCCCTCTGTACAGACTATACAGGCAATCATTATATAACCATCAGTTGTTATGCTTTTGTATATATGTGCAAGAAAGCCTTCTGGATAGTATTTAGAAAAGTGCTTGCATTCCTCAGCTCCCTGTAAGTTTAAAGCCTGCAAAACGATGGAAGATACCGTTTCTGCACTTGCTATTTCCCCTGTTTCCGGTCTTACAAAATTAAAAGTTGAAATATAGATATTAACCGTTTCTTCATCATCAAAAATTATTTGTCCGCTTTCCTTATCTACTGTCATTTTCCATTCTTGCGGAAGCTGAATATACCAACCGTCAATATTATAACCTGTATATGCCCTGTCCATCTGCATTTCCTCCAACAATAATTTATTGCCCTGAGTATAGCATCCCGTTGGCCTCTTCCAGAGCCGCGAATGCCTGCTGCAGGCTTTCCGCCATTTGGTTCAGGCTTGCGGACAGCTCACCGAATTCATCCCCGGTATTCACGGCGCAGGGCGCGGAAAAGTCCAGCTGTGCCATCCGGCAGGCCGCCCGGTTCAGCCCGGAGACGGGCTCCGAGATGAACCGTCCCATCAGGCGGTCCACCCCCAGGACCAGAAGGGTGACGAACCCCAGCCACAGCAGCAGGGAGATGTCCGGGTGGACGGGCAGCCTGGTGGAGACCACATAGGAGATCACCAGGAGGACGCCGGCCAGCTTGGACACCAGGATGATTTTATTCCGTATGCTTCGCATCGTAAAAGCGTTTCTCTTCTTCATGCCGTCACCTCGAATTTGTAGCCGGAGCGGATGAGGGTTACGATATAGCTTCCCGCGCTTCCCAATTTCTGCCGCAGGGTCTTGATATGGGTGTCCACGGTTCGGGTGGTCCCCTGGAATTCATATCCCCAGATCCGGTTCAGCAGCTGCTCCCTGGTGAACAGCTGCCCCGGGTTGGCCATGAAAAGGTGGAGCAGCTCATACTCCTTGTAGGTGAGGGCGGAGGAGCGGCGCAGCAGGGCGTTGGCCTTGGCCAGCAGCACTTTGGGGCTGAAGGGCTTTGTCATGTAGTCGTCCGCCCCCAGCTGATAGCCGTTGAGCTTGTCCTCCTCCCCGTCCCTGGCGGTCAGCAGGATGATGGGCAGGCCGCTCATTTCCCTTGCCATCTTGCAGACGCTGAAGCCGTCCAGGTGGGGCATCATGATATCCAGTATCATCAGATCCACGGGATTGCCCTTCAGCAGCATCAGCGCGTCCACGCCGTCCTCCGCCGTAAGGCAGCTGTGCCCGCCCCGGCGCATATATTCCGCAATGATTTCCTACATGTTCTTTTCGTCTTCCACAATCAGAATGCTCGCCATGGGTTCTGCTTCCTTTCCTTGCCCGGTTTCGCTTTTTTGCCGCCTATGCCAAGTCCTCAGCCAGAAGGGAGGCAACTGCGGAAATCGTCCATATGATAAAGTCCGTTTGCCTGTTTTGCCGTCCATAGGGACACTTCAATGGCACCATCGGCAAAAGGTTCTCTCGATGCCGCCTGATGTCGGAATGTAACGACTTCGTCCCTGCAATTAGCGAAAATGACCTCATGCTCTCCGAATATGGTTCCGCCCCGTATGCTGCAGATATTCACTTTTTCGCTGCTTATTTTTTGGTTGGCATCTAAAAGAGCGCTTTTTATCATAAGCGCAGTTCCGCTGGGGGCATCTTTTTTCTGGTTGTGATGATGCTCTACTATCTGGATATCTGTGTCTAAGCTAATTTTCTTTGCATACCATTTCAGGGTCTCGATGAAATCATGCAATGCGACACTGAAGTTCCCGGCCATGAAAACCGGGATTTTGGCGGCCAGTTGGCTGATTTTTTCCATGTCTTCAGGAGAGAATGCCGTGGTAGCTATGACAAGAGCCTTTCCCATTTTTTCATATTTGGAGTAGCTGTCTTTCCTGAAAGATTCGGCATTCGTACAATCAATGAAGAGGTCGCAGTCCGTTGCGGCTTCTATCTCATCGATGACCGGCAGATTAGATTCACCTCCCGCAAGCGCTGATGCCGTCTGGCCCACAAATGGGTTTCCCTTTCTGGCAATGGCATGGCTTATAACGATGTCATTTCTGCGGCGCCCATTTTTCAGAATGGCCCGGCCCAGGTTTCCGGTACATCCCACGATTGCTTTTCGTATCATTGCGTTAGGAATTGTCGGAAAATAACTGCTGCAATTGCTTCAGGCAAAAGCCCGGAAATACAATAAAAATTGCCATAAACTTGCAGCAGTTATTTGTAGACACTTCCTTACCCCTTTCGTTATGGCAGTCTTTGTCTGAACCGCTGCATCTTGCGTTAGCTGCGTTTTCGGTATTTATGCTACATAACGCCAGAATTTACCATACTGCATTGATTAATCGCATCTAGCTGGCGTTATGCAGTCAGGTTGCTCGGAAATTTAAACTGTTAAGCAGTATACATTATATCACTGTGGCATGGGTTTTTCTACCGTTTTCAGAAATCATCCCTTTTCCCCATTCCCCAGCTTCCGGCATTCTCTGCGGTAGAAGAAGACGGACAGCCCCGTGGCGATGCTCCAGCCGATGGGCCAGGCGCTCCAGATGCCCAGGGAGGACTGGGTCCAGCCCGAGAGCACAAAGGCCAGCGCCACCCGCAGCACCAGGTCCGTGAAGGTGGCGGCCATGAACTGGCGCATGGCGCTGACGCCCCGCAGTATCCCGTCCGTCACCAGCTTGGCGGACACCACGAAATAGAAAGGGGACAGGATCCACAGGAACTGCCTACCGGTCAGCAGCGCCGCGGCGGAATCCTTTTCCATGAACAGAAGGAGCAGATACTTTCCGAAGCATATGTAAAGGACGCAGAAAGGGACGCACAGGCACCAGACCATTTTGATCCCGGCCCGGAAGCATTCCCGGATGCGCCCGTATTTGCGGGCGCCCAGGTTCTGGGCCGAGAAATTGGAGATGCCGTTGCCGATGGTGGTGAAGGAGGTGATGACCATGTTGTTCAGCTTCACCGCGGCAGAGTACCCCGCCATGACAGAGGGGCCGAAGCCGTTGATGACGCTCTGGATCAGGATGTTTCCCACGGAGATGAAGCTCTGCTGCAGGATGCTGGGGATGGCAATCACCAGGATTTTTTTCAGAAGCCCGCCGTCGAACAGGAGTGTCTTTTCCTGGACGGGGATTTTCCGGAGCCTGATCCATATGGCCAGGACGGCCAGGACGCAGCTGATTCCCTGGCATAAAAAGGTGGCCCAGGCCACGCCGGCTACTCCCATGTCAAAGGCTTTTACGAACAGGATGTCCACCGCGATGTTGGAGGTGGAGGACACCGCCAGGAAGTAGAAGGGCGTCCTGGAGTCCCCCAGGGCGGAGAAGATGCCTGTGGAGATATTGTAGAAGAAGACAAAGGGCAGTCCCCATATGTAAATGTCCAGGTAAAGCCTGGAGTCCGCGAACACCTCCCCGGGCGTGCGGATCAGATGCAGCAGCGGGCCGCACCCGAAGATGCCGGCAAGCATCAGCACGGCGCAGAGCATGGCGCTGAAAAGGCATGCCGTGGACACGGCGGTCTTCAGTCTGCCGTAGTCTTTCGCGCCGAAGAGCTGGGAGACGACGACGGAGCAGCCCATGTTGCAGCCGAATGCGAATGCGATGAAGATTAACGTAATTTCGTAACTGTTTCCCACGGCTGCCAGGGCGTTCTCGCCGATGAACTTGCCCGCCACCAGGCTGTCCGCGATATTGTAGAGCTGTTGGAAGAGGATACTGCCGAACAGGGGCAGGCAGAACTTCCACAATACTTTTTCCGGTTTTCCTACTGTCAAATCCTGATTCATGATATCATGTCCTTTCTCTGATTGTCGATTAAAGACAAATCCGTACCTGTCAGCCCTCAGGTTCTTTCGTTTGCAGCTAAGCGCGGGAAGAAACCCGGGGAGAAGCCTGGGGAAAAGCATAAAAAGGAGCATAAAACGGAAACATGAAAAGAAGCCGTTTTGGATTTACATTTTTCCCATAGTGTATTATAATACCGCTCATAGGATATGAAAAATACATATTATATATCATAGGAATATAAAAAAGACATGGATATCAATTTTGAGTATTATAAGATATTTTATTTCGTTGCAAAGTATGGGAACATCACGAAAGCGGCCACCGCGTTAGGCAGCAACCAGCCCAATGTGACGCGGATCATGAAGCTGCTGGAATCCCAGCTGAACTGCAGGCTGTTCGTCCGGGAGGCCAGGGGCATCAGCCTGACGGAGGAGGGGGAGCTGCTCTATTCCCATGTGGAGATCGCGTACAGGCATCTGCTGAACGCCCAGGAGGAAATCAGCAGACAGGATGCCCACAGGGGCGGCACGGTGGAAATCGGGGCCACGGACACGGCGCTGCATCTGTTTCTGCTGAATGCGCTGCGGGGCTTCAAGCTGGAATACCCCGCCATCCGGATCAAGATTCACAACCATACCACTTTGGAGACGGTGAAGTACCTCGTCAGCGGGAAACTGGACTTTGCCATGATCACCGCGCCTTTCGATGTGCCGAAGACGTTTTCCCGTGTGAATATACTTGATTTTTGGGAGATTCTGGCCGGGGGCACCCAGTATAGGGACCTATGTCAGACCCCACTGGAATTGAAAGATGTGAAGAAGTATCCCTGGATCGGCCTGGGCCGGGGGAGCGCCACTTACCAGCTTTACAAGGATTTTTTCATAGCCCATGGGATAGATTTGGAGCCGGACATGGAGGTGACCACCTCGGACCTGATGCTGCCGCTGATCGAGAGCAATCTGGGGATAGGCTTCGTGCCGGAGAAGCTGGCTTTGCCCGCCCTGGAGGAGGGGAAGCTGGTGCGGATTCCCCTCAACTGCGAAGTCCCCAGGCGCTCCATACAGATTGTGCTGGACAAAGGCCGGGGCAGAGGGCTGGCGGCGGACACTTTCTATAAATATCTGATAGACCGGGTGCGGAAGTGACAGGAGAGAAATCAGGCCTGTGGGCACCGCGGCGGAGCCGGCGGCCGCAGGCATCAAAATGGCGATGGAGGCGGGCCTCCTGCTCTTCGGTGAGGCGGCTCTTGCCGCAGAAAGAGGCCACCAGGTCAGGGACGGAGGGCTTCGTTGTTCTTCAGTCTGATGGTGGTCCTACCTTTTCCACTTTTCCTGTTTATGCCCGGCTTCCTCCAGACGGCTGCGCATGGTCTCCAGGAAGTCCAGGAAAGCTTCCCGTTCCTGTGCCTGGACTGTGTCGGGGATGCCGTACATGGTCTTGCTGCCGGTGTCGCCGATGTCCAGAATCTCGCCGAAAGAGTCGTATCCCTTGCGGTATTGCAGGCAGGCCTGTGTGTACTTTGGATCATAGGACACGCTGGTTATGGCTTCCATATCCAGGAACACGGCTTCGCTGTGCTGGGTCAGGTCCCGGTCGATCTGCACCAGCACGACCTGGCCGTCGGCGGGCCGATAACCCAGGATATAATGGTAGAAAGTGGTGGTATTCGTGTCGTATACAAAGCCGCGTTGGAATTTCGATGTGGTCTCCGTGGCGTGGAGAATGGTATAGCTGCCGCCCTCGGGGACGGCTTCGTCGAACATTTTGCGCATGAGAGCTTTCTTTTTCTCGCATTCTGCGGTGTCGTATACCAGTTCTTTTGTCTTTTTGGAAAATAAGCCCATATTCGGGGAGCCTCCTTGTCTGTTATTTTTCAATGGGAATTGTCGGAAAGACACTTCCTTGGCCATAGTTGCGGCTGCTGTTTTTTCTGCTATTAGTCCAATTTTTTAGAATTGTTTCATGGCTCTATTCTACCACAAATATGAGAATACTTCCATTGCTTCGGTTACGACGAAAATGGTGTCGTCTGAAACGATGTCCTGAAAATATGTTCTGCTTGCTCTTGACAGACAGCGCATATGCTGTTATAAATGATTCTAGGGCTGAAGTTGCTCAATCATTATCATAGAAAATCAATATTTGCAGACTTTTCTTCCTATATCCACAGTTGGTTTATGACATGCTGCAGACCGCCGGAATTTACAGTAGGAAAATGGGCAAAGGTATCTTGCCGACGGTCGGCAGTGGGGATACACGGCAAGTATTACTGATGCGTAGTACAAATCGAGCCTGCAATAACCGGAGGAATGATTTATGCATAGGTTACATATCGGCGTCCATGGGCACCGTTCTGCCGGGACGAAGGACATGACACAGGGCAATCCTTACTCCCTGATGGTGGGTTTTGCGCTGCCCATATTGTTAAGCCAGATTTTCCAGCAGCTGTACAACACGGCGGATGCCTTTATCGTGGGAAAGTGCCTGGGGACTAACGCCCTGGCAGCTGTCACCTCCTCCGGCACGCTGATTTTCCTGATGATCAGCTTCGTCATGGGCACGGCCATGGGGGCGGGGGTGGTCATCTCCAGGTATTTCGGCGCGGGAAAGGAAGAGGAGGTCTCCCGGGCCATCCACACGGTGCTGGCCTTCGGCATTGTAAGCGGAGTCGTTCTGACTATCGTGGGCGTGGCCCTGACCCCCACCTTCCTGGCCTGGATGCAGACGGATCCGGAGGTGATGCCTGAGGCGGTGGAGTATTTCCGCTATTACTTCCTGGGCTCCCTGGCGATGGTGATGTACAATATCTGCCGCAGCGTCATCAACGCCCTGGGAGACAGCCGCAGGCCGCTGTATTACCTGATTTTTTCCTCGCTGCTGAACATTTTCCTGGATTGGCTGTTCCTGGCGGTGTTCCACTGGGGTGTCTGGTCGGCGGCGGTGGCCACGGTGCTGTCCCAGACGGGGAGCGTGGTGCTGTGCATGGCCTATCTGCTGCGGAAGGGTAATATCTTCACGGTGGAGCTGCGGAAGATTCGGTTCCACCGGGACATGTTCTCGGAGATCGTCCGCTACGGACTGCCCTCCGGGGTGCAGAACTCCGTGATTGCCTTCGCCAATGTCATCGTCCAGTCCCAGATTAATTCCTTCGGCAAGCTGGCCATGGCGGCCTACGGCACCCACGCCAAGATAGAGGGCTTCGCCTTTCTGCCCATCACCAGCTTCAACATGGCCAGCACCACCTTCATCAGCCAGAACCTGGGGGCGAAGCAGTACGACCGGGCGAAGAAAGGTGCGCGGTTCAGCATCCTTGCGGCGATGCTCCTTGCGGAACTGATCGGAGTGTGCTGCTTTGCCTTTGCGCCTTACCTGATCGGCTTTTTCGACCAGACCCCCGGGGTGATTGCCTATGGGGTGCAGCAGGCCCGGACGGCGGCGCTGTTCTATTGTCTGCTGGCGTTCTCTCATTCGGTGGCGGCTGTCTGCCGGGGAGCGGGCAAGGCCTTTGTGCCCATGTGCGTCATGCTGTCGGTGTGGTGCGTGATACGTATCCTTTACATCATCCTGGTGATGCGGCTGACCGGGGAGATTGGCTATATTTACTGGGCTTACCCCCTGACCTGGGGAATCAGCTCCGTGATTTATCTGATATATTACCTGCGCTCCGACTGGGTGCATGGATTTGAAAAATGAGGATGCCAGAAGAAAGGGAACACATATGATTTTCGGAAAACATATCAATCGATACTATTTCAAATATGCAGTCTGGCTGCTGTTCGGCCTGTCTGCCCTGGTGCTGGTGGACTTTCTGCAGCTGGAGATCCCCAAGATCTACCGGCTGGTGATCAACGGCATGAACAGCGGCAGCGTCAGCGTGGACGGCGTCCAGACGGCCTTCGACATGGATTTTCTGCTGGACGGCATCTGCATGCCCATGCTGAAGATTGTCCTGGCCATGGTGTTCGGGCGCTTCCTGTGGAGGATATGCTTCTTCGGCGCGGCGGTGCGGCTGGAGGCGGATCTGCGCAACCGGATGTTCGACCATGCCAAGGACCTGAGCCGGGAATACTACCAGGTCAACAAGGTGGGGAACCTGATGAGCCTGTTCACCAATGACCTGGACACCGTGCAGGAATGCTTCGGCTGGGGCGTGCTGATGTTCTTCGACGCGCTGATGCTGGGTGTGCTGGCGGTGATGAATATGTGGAAGATGGATCCCGGATTGACAGTATTGTCCCTGATTCCCATGGCCTTTCTGCTGGCGGCGGCCACAATAATCGGGAAGCAGATGATGAAGAAGTGGGACATCCGCCAGGAGGCCTTCTCCAGGCTCTCGGATTTTTCCCAGGAAAGCTTTTCCGGCATCGCGGTGATCAAGGCCTTCGTCAAGGAGGCCAGGGAGCTGATGGCTTTCCGGAAGCTGAACGAGGAGAACGAGAAGGCCAATATTGACCACACCAAGTCTTCCGTGCTGCTGCGCATCATCGTGAGTCTGTTCGTGGAGAGCGTCATCTGCGTGATTCTGGGCTACGGCGGCTACCTGGTGTACAAGGGGCGGTTCAACGCGGGCCAGCTGGTGGAGTTCATCGGCTATTTCAACGCGGTGATCTGGCCTATCATGGCAGTGTCCGAGCTGATCGACATGACTTCCCGGGGCAAGGCCTCTTTAGACCGGCTGGGGGAGCTGCTGGACGCGAAGATTGACGTGGTGGACAGGGAGGGAGCCAAGAGCCTGGAACGTGTCCGCGGGGACATCGAGTTCCGGAATCTGACATTCCGGTATCCCGATGGGGAATATGACGTATTGAAAAATATATCCTTCACCATCCAGGCGGGGGAGAACGTAGGTTTGGTGGGCAAGACCGGCACCGGCAAGACCACTTTGGTGGACCTGATCCTGCGCACTTACAATGTGCCGGACGGGACGCTGTTCATTGACGGCAATGACGTGAACGATGTAAAGATTCGGGACTTGCGGGCGGGCTGCGCCTATGTGCCCCAGGATAATTTCCTGTTCTCCGACACCATTGAGAACAATATCGCCTTCGGCGTGGAAGAGCACAACACCAGAGCCGTCACCCAGGCGGCCAGGCTTGCGGACGTGCACAGCAATATCAAGGAGTTCCAGCAGGGCTACAACACCATCCTGGGGGAGCGGGGCGTGACGGTGTCCGGAGGCCAGAAGCAGAGGATTTCCATCGCCCGGGCGCTGATGAAGGACGCGCCCATATTGATTCTGGACGATTCCGTGTCCGCCGTGGACACCAAGACCGAGGCGGCCATCCTGGAGAACCTTCGGGAGGCCAGGCGGGGCAAGACCACCATCCTGATTGCCCACAGGGTCACCACCATTGAGAAGATGGATAAGATCCTGTTCGTGGAGGACGGGGAGCTGGTGGCGGCGGGGCCTCACGAGGAGCTGTATGAGACCTGTCCGGAATACCGGAAGATGGTAGACCTCCAGAAGCTGGAGGAGGAAGGAGATGTCCGCAATGAATGAGTATCTGCCTGTATTGATTGTGGGAGGCATCATAGGGGCTTTCACCATTGTCTTTCTGCTGGCCTACGCGGCGCTCCGGAAAGAGACGGACCGGCCGGACAAGGAGAGGAACATACCGGACAGGGAAATCGTCCGGCGGCTGATGCAGTATGCCAGGCCCTATTGGAAGAGTTTTGTGCTGGTGTTTTTCGTCATGCTGTTTTCCATTGTGTATGATTTGGTGTCCCCGCTGATCATCGGACGGATCCAAGGCCTGATCAAGGATGATTTTGAACTGGGCCAGCTGTACGCCATGGTGGGGATGTACGCGGGGATTTTGGTGGTGTCCATGATCTGTACTTATCTGCAGGCCATGATTCTGCAGAAGACCGGCCAGAAGATCCTGTCCCAGATCCGGATGGACGTGTTCACCCATATCGAGACTTTGAGCCATGAGCAGCTGAACAATATCCCTGTGGGCAAGCTGGTGACCAGGGTCTCCAACGACCCCAATGCCATCTCCTATATGTTCACCAATATCCTGGTGACGCTGGCGAAGAATTCCATGGTGATTGTAGGGGTGCTGGGGGCCATGCTGATGCTGAACTACGCGCTGACGCTGATGGTGCTGTGCTTCGTGCCCTTTGTGGTGGTGTTCACCGTGATTTTCCGGAAGTTCTCCCGCAGGGTGCACCTTCAGGTGAACGATGCCACCACGGACATCAATACCTATCTGTCCGAGAACCTGTCCGGCATGAAGATTACCCAGATTTTCAACAGGGAGGAGAGGAAGCTGGATGATTTCCTCAGCCGCAGCCGCAAGCTCCAGAAGGCCAAGTCCAACCGGATGTTCGTCTTCGGCATTTTCCAGCCCATGGTCTATATGCTGTTCATCTCCTCGAACCTGTGCCTGTTCTATTTCGGGGCCAAGGGCTATATCAAGGACATCCATTATTTCGGTCAGGTAATCGACAGCAGTATCATGGTGTCCTTTTATATGTATATTTCCCGGTTCTTTAACCCTATCCAGAGCCTGGCGGAGCAGTTCGACATGCTGCAGCGTTCTTTTGCGGCGGCGGAGAAGATCTTCACCATCCTGGACATGGTGCCGGAGGTGGTGGATGAGCCGGATGCCATGGAACTGCTGGAGATTCGGGGGGAGATTGAGTTCCGGGACGTGTGGTTTTGCTATAAGCCGGATGAATGGGTGCTGAAGGGCGTCTCTTTCCATGTGGAGCCCAAGCAGACGGTGGCTTTCGTGGGCTCTACCGGTTCGGGGAAGACTACAATCCTTAGTCTGATCTGCCGCAATTATGATATCCAGAAGGGGCAGATCCTCATCGACGGCATCGATATCCGGAAGATAAAGATTTCTTCTCTGCGGCGGCATTTCGGCCAGATGCTTCAGGATGTGTTCCTGTTCTCCGGCGATATCCGCAGCAATATCCTGCTGCGCAAGGAGGACGTGACGGACGGGGAAGTGTGGGATGCCTGCCGCTATGTGAACGCGGATACCTTTATCGGCAAGCTGGAGAACGGCCTGGACGAGGTGGTGCGGGAGCGGGGCAACAATTTCTCCGCGGGCCAGCGGCAGCTCCTTTCCTTTGCCCGCACGATCATCCATAAGCCCTCGGTGATGATCCTGGACGAGGCCACCGCCAATATCGACACGGAGACGGAGCTGCTGATCCAGGACAGCCTGGAGAAGATGAAGAATATCGGCACCATGCTGATCGTTGCCCACAGGCTTTCCACCATCCAGCACGCGGACAATATCATTCTGCTGTCCCACGGCCAGATCGTGGAGCAGGGCAGCCACCAGGAGCTGCTGCACCAGAAGGGGCGGTATTACGATCTGTACACCCTGCAGTACAATAAGCAGCTGTTGCAGAATGCCTGAGCGGCTGCGGAGGATTATCGGTTCCTTTCTGTATTGCTCAGAAAATCCTGTAGCGTAGAGAACAGCTTGTCTATATCGATGGGGTTGCCCAAAGGGGCGTTCTTGCCGGCAGGAATGACGAGTTGTTTGTCTTCCTCAAAAGCGTTTGCGGTCATTGCCACAATGGGCAGATTAGCCAGGCGAGGGTCTTCCATGGCGCGGATGGTTTTGGTGGCTTCGATGCCGTTCATCGCAGGCATCTGGATGGCCATGAGAACCAGGTCATAGGGATTGTGGAGATGGATCCGCCGGCGGGCGTGAATTTCAGGGCATTGCTCAGCACGTTCAGCAGCACCTGGTTCAGCCGCAGCTGGTCACAGACTACATAAGGATGATTCAGGGCATTGGTGTCAAGATGGAAATGCAGCCCCTTGACCTTGGAATCGGAAAAAGCGGCTTCCGATAGGGCAGCCGCTTTTTCCGCAAGGAT
>OFGX01001828.1_pt1 | contig 11974 bp, 12 predicted proteins | sample 1521831 | NCBI WGS metagenome assembly OFGX01 (sample SAMEA3504080, study PRJEB24116) | mouse gut metagenome | biome: mouse gut; feature: mouse-associated habitat; material: faeces | place: Denmark | collected 2011
TCCCGGTCAGCCCCTGGGCGGATTCCTCCACTTTCAGATCGCGGCTGCTGAGGCCGATGTCGCAGCGCCCTTCCAAAACCGCCTGGATGCCAGAGCCGGAGCCGGTGGGGTTGTAGGTGAAGGTCACACGGTCGTTCTGCGCCTCAAACGCCTCACCCAACGCACCGATCACCTTCTCCATAGAGGTAGAGCCATCAGTGGTGACGGTGCCGGACGTTTTCTGTGAACATCCCGCCATAACCGACAGGGCTAGCACAGCAACCAGCATAAGACTTGCAAATTTTTTCATGTTCAAATTCTCTCCTTTCAACTTTTGGGGTACGAGAAAAGAATACTGCCGCCATGTAAAAATCGAAAGTCAAGTATTGTAAAATTGATGTAAAAAGTGCGTCCCAGTATGGCCAAGGCGCATTTGATGTGGAAATTCAATATATATTAAATCGGAAATACAGCAATACAGAAAGTAAACGTGACAAAAGTTTCAGGTTTCAATTTGTTTTATTTTTGTTTGGCTTTGCACTTATCTATCGTATCTTCAGTCAGAATTTCTCCATTTTTGCGTATAATTTCACTGTACCAATAAGCGGAGTCTTTCAAAATTCGTTTTTGCGACGGATAATCTATAAAGATCAATCCGAAGCGTTCAGAGTAACCCTTTTCCCACTCAAAGTTATCCAGCAGCGACCACTGAAAATATCCCCGCAGATCGATCTCTCCCGCAACCCGCTTCAACTGCCCCAGATAACGGGCCAAAAAGTCAATACGATTAGGGTCATGGACTGCGCCATCCAGTGATATCACATCTTGGCATAACAGTCCATTTTCCGTAATATAGAAGGGCTTACCATACCTCTCATACAGAAACTTTGGTCCCCAGTATAGTGCTTCCGGCGTGATAGGCTGCTTCGGCTATGAGCTGGACTTGGATAAGCTGTCTCAGGGAGAGCAGACTCTTATTCCCCAGCAGTTAGAGGAGTACCGCCAGTACGGCCCGGTGTTCCGGGAGGGCGACTGCTATCGGCTGGCCTCCTATCGGGAAAACCACACCTATGACGCATTTATGGCAGTGACGAAAGACAAGCGGACCGCTGTGGTCAGCTTTGTACAGGTCCACTCTCGGGCCTACCGGCGTTCCCTGCGGCTCAAGCTGGCCGGGCTGAACGAAACGTCCCTGTTCGGCCGGAAAGACACCGGCGAGGCCCGCTCCGGGGCAGGTTGGATGCGGGGCGGCCTACTGATAGAGGCGGTACAGTCCGATTATCTTAGTGTCTTAGTTGTATTGGAACAGGTTGGTGAAACAACAGTATTGTAATGTATCGATCCGAGGCTGCAGTCTTGAGGAGAGCAAAGGTTTTGGGCAGAAATAACAAGAAATAAAGAGCATATTAGCATTTTAATTTATTTTTCCATTACCTTACAAAGTATTATAAAGCAGCGGTGTTTTCCATGCAATATGAAACGCATCGCTGCTTTTTCGTAATAATTTATACTGACAAACAAGAAATTGAGAATTTTTTACTCTACCTTCATCATCCGATACCCCACCCCAATGTGGGTCTGGATATACTGGGGTGAATCCGGAACTGGCTCCAGCTTTTTTCTGAGCGTCGCCATAAACACCCTCAAGGAGGCTACGTCGTTGTCCCAGCTCCTGCCCCAGATGTTCTGGGTAATAAAAGTGTGGGTCAGCACTTTTCCGGCATTTTTAGACAGCAGGCACAGCAGCTTGTACTCAATGGGGGTCAGATGCAGCTCCTGCCCGTCCAGAAAGGCACAGCCTCCGGCGTAGTCCACCCGCAGCTTTCCATTGACAAACACGGACCCCGCCGCCAGCGCCTCAGCAGACATAAACGTCAGCCGGCGCTGGGTCACCCGCAACCGGGCCAGCAGCTCCTCCACGGAGAAGGGCTTGGTGAGGTAGTCGTCCGCCCCTGCGTCCAGGGCCTCTATTTTGTCTGTGTCCTCACTTCGGGCGCTGATGACGATGATAGGCAGATTGGACCAGGAGCGAATATTCTCGATCACCTGCACCCCGTCCACATCCGGCAGGCCCAGATCCAGCAGAACAATGTCCGGATTATGGGATGAGGCCTCCATAATGGCCGTCTCTCCGTTGGCGGCGGACAGATAGCGGTAGTCGTTTGTCTTCAGCGTGGTGGTAATAAGGTTGCGCACCGGGGGGTCGTCTTCCACCACCAGGATCAGGGGCTTATTCATGCAGTTCTACCTCCCCTACAGGTAATGTGAAGGTGAAAATCGTTCCGCTGGGCCGGTTATCAGAGACGGAGATGCTTCCGCCATGCGCAGTCACAATGGACTTGCACAGAGTCAAGCCCAGCCCCAGGCCCCTCCGACTATCCGCCGCTCTATTTGCTCCGCTGTAAAACATCTCAAAGATACGAGGTTTTTGTTCATCTGGGATGCCTGGCCCATCGTCTGATACCGAGACCTGTATTCAACCGTCCCGTTTCTCTGTGTGGATTTGGATCATCGAGCCGGGAGAGGTATACTTGATGGCGTTGTCCACCAGATTGATCAGCACCTGTACGATAAGCTTGGCGTCAATGCAGGCCAGGATCAGGTCCTGGCACTGTCATACCGGATGATATGCTCGGCGCTCTTACGGTCGATGTGCCGCAGAGTCTCCGCCACCACCTCATCTATCAGCTCCACGGACTGGTTCAGGCTGACCCGACCGCCTTCAATCCGGGTGATGGCCAGCAGATTTTCCACCAGGTTGATAAGCCATTGGGCATCGTCATATATGTCTGTGAAGGCCCGCACCCGGTCCGTCCTGTCCATCTTCTCATAGTTGGCCAGCAAATTTCCGGCACTGCCTGAGATGGAGGTCAGGGGGGTGCGCAGGTCGTGGGAGATGGCCCGGAGCAGATTAGCCCGGAGCTGTTCATTTTTTGCCAAGACAGCGGCTTCCTCCTTCTCCCTGGCGCTGCGGATACCCTCCAGAGCCAGGGCACACTCCCCCAGAATGGACAGCAGGACGCTGTTTTCAAAGGGATCCAGAGGCACGCCCTCCATGGCGATGCCCACGATACCGTAGACCTTGCCCCCTGTCCGGATAGCCAGGTAAAGGCCCTTCGCACCGCTCAACGTATCGGTGGTGGCTCCGGCGTGCCTGCTGTTGCGCAGCACCCAATCCGCCGCCGCCCTCTCCGTTTCAGTAGTCAGATCATATCCTCCGCTGTCCAACCTCCGATACACACTGGGGGCGGACAATTCTTTTCCGTTGGAGGGATAGATTACAATATCCCGCTCCAGCAGTTTGGTGAGCTGCCCTGCCATGGCCTTCAGTATAGCGGACTCATCATGTTCCTTTTGCAGGAGCTGATTTGTCTCAAAGAGCAGTTGGGTCCGGAAGGCCGCCTGGGCGGACTGCTCGACGTTGTCCTTCAGGCGAGTTGCCAAAGACCCCGTGAGCAGGGCTACCATGAACATGATGGGCATAGTGACCAGGTAGTCTGGGGCGCTGAACCGGAAGGTGAACCGGGGAACGGTGAAGAAGAAGTTGAACACCAGCACGCTGACCACCGAGGCCAGCAATCCGCACAGTGGGCTTGTGGTAATCACCGAGCAGACCAGAACAGCGAACAGGTAAACGGCGATAATGTTGGCGTCCGTAAAGCCCAAGGTGTAAAAGGCGTAGCTGATAAGAGTCGCCGCCAACAGAACAAGGGCGGTCTTCCCGATGTCCCGCAGAAGGATGGGGCTAACCCGGCGGGGCAGCCTCCTCCGCACCCGCCAGCCATTTTCCGCGCTGGCGTCCGGGATCACATGGATGTCCAGGTTAGGAGCGGCGGAAATCAGCCGCTCGGTGAGGGTGGGTTTCCCGAAAAACCAGCGTCGGGCTACCGTACTGCGTCCGATCACTATTTTGGATGCTCCGGACAGCCTGGCAAACTCCGCGATCTGGTAGGGAACATCCTCGCCAAAGGTGGTCTCAACGGAGGCCCCCAGCTGCCGGGCCAAACGGATATTCTCCCGCAGCCGTCTCTTATCCGCCTCCTCCATGGCGGCGGCATCCGGCGTCTCCACAAACAGAGCGGTAAAGCGGCCCTGAAACGCTCTGGCCATCCGGGCCGCCGTACGGATAATTTTTGCGTTGGAAGGGGAAGAGGACAGGCACACCAAAATGTGCTCTTCTGTATAATACTCACCCCGGCTCCGGCCGGAGGTCCCCCCCGCGCAGGCTCACCCGGTCGGCACAGCGGCGCAGGGCCAGTTCCCGCAGAGCAGTGAGGTTTTCAAGGGTAAATATCCAAGGCTGAGTCCCGCCCGGCAGCAGGTCCTCCGGTTCCTGATCCACCAGCTCCACCCGGTCCGCTCCGTCAAAAATGGAGTCCGGCACCCGCTCTCTCACAGCTGTGCCGGTGATGGAGTCCACCGTATCGTTCCAGCAGCTTGGAAACGTCCTCCAGCTTCATCTGCTCCGGCAAAGCCTTGTTGCCGTCCAGCATATCCTGATATTCTTGAATGGTTTGGTCGAAGGCGGAGAGCTGATCCCGGTATTCCATCAAAGACGCTTCATGCTGCTGGCTCAAATACGCGCCCACTTTACACTGGTTTAAGTAGAAGTGCAGCAGGCCCTCCGGCATTTCCTCCAGAGGGGAATTTTTCTTGCTCTCCGTGGCCTCCGCCGACAGCTCCAACGTATCAAACCGGGTTTTCATATCCTTTGCCTGATTTTTCGCGTTCAGCAGATTTTCGGACAGCCGGTGCAGCGTGTCATTGATCGGCGGCTGAACAAGTTTCTGCCCCAGCGGTTTCGTCTGCTGGAAGATGCTGTTTTGGTGAAAAAGATTTGCGAAGTTTGTTACATTCATTTTATCTGCCTCGTTTCTGCTCCTCATTTAATCGGCCCAACCGGGGCCGCAAATATCGTCCCTTTTACCTTTTGTGTTTATGAAAGTTCCATTTTGGGGTTTTTCATCAAAATAACGGTGCGGGCGGCTACTCGTAATGGATAACTGTCTAGGGATTCTGAATTTACTTTTTCGTGCTATTTATGGCTCATATCCGCCTCGGCTTCATGGTAAGCTGTATAATAAATCTGTGTTGTATGATAGTTGTATATCATTTCTTCAATCGTAGGGACCGGAGTTCACAGGCCGCCGGAAATTATGTATTCATCTGCGTTTGGATATCCGTTAGCGTCTATGTATTCATCAATATTGTTATATTCACCAGCAGTTGTGTATTTATCAACGCTTGTGTATCCAGCAATCATAATACCATTTTCATCATAAATGTGGGCAGAAGTGCCATACTCGCTTTTACGAATATTTGCAAAGCAAAATGGTTCAATCAAACATAGGATATTATCGCTGCTTGCTTGATCGCTCTCTAACTCTAACAAACTGGATACCTGAGCAATAGCAGAATATCGTTCTGGTGAAATGCGTTCCGCTCTATACGCTTTCATCATTTCCTCATAGTCGCTAGACATATAGACACCCATTTCTGCATCACATTTTGCACATTCTTTTATCTGAGAAACAAATTCATCTGTCATGGCATTCTCAACTTTTCCGTAAAGCGGCTTCGATAACATATCTTCATAAATAACATCAATCTCAAATATGCTGTCCATACTGTGCATATAAATTTGCACGCTTTCGGCAAATCTGACTATATCCTCAATCGGTATTTCAGAAATCACCCAGAACGCATAACCTGTATCTCTGTCACTCCACGTTAATATTTGACTTGTACCCACTTGTCCAGCCGGATACAGCATCGCTGTACCATTTTTAAGAGTGATATTCTGGCCACCTGTCCAACTTGCGTACGGGGTCTTACCACTTTTTGAATAGCAAAATTCCAACATGGCTCCGTCGCTTGTTATATAAACCGTATCCCCCTCACCATCTGCCTCAGTAGAAGTGCCGATATATGAACCCGGCGGAAACCATGTGGGCCGATAAATCCATCCCATAGGAGCAGACTCTTGCACACCTTCCGCCACACGCACAAGGTCTTTCCCATCAAGTTGAGCTGCAATCAAAAATACAGCGCCCTTGGCTTCATCTGTCCATACAATAGCATTGACCCCTCCCGCTGTATTCAAAAATAAATCAGCCTGCACATCTGCCACAAAGGGATGTTGTATTTGAGCTTTTTCCCACTCCACGCGGAATGTGAGTTCCTCAAGTCCAACTTGATAAGTAAATGCCAGTCGGGAACCGTTTTCGTTTTCATAGAGCGCATAAACAAAATTCCCTAACTTGGGAGCTTTAATTTCTTGATAGCCCTTCGGCAACCATGTTGGGCAGTAAATAGTATCTTTTGGAACAGCATCCCGTTCTCCAATGTATTGATAAGAATACCATTTCTGTTGAAACTCCTTAATCCATCCTACAAATGCCGCTCGTGCCTCCGGGCTGACTGCCAGGACGGTGCAGCCGCTGAGCAACGCCGCCAGCAGGAGGCAGGCCACAACCTGGGCGATCCGATGCCGAATAGGGTGGTCGGCCCGACGGACCAGCTTTTTCATCTTGCGCTCAAAGGCCGATGAAAAAGTCAGGGCTTCATCTTCGCTCAATTTTTCTTCGGAGGGTATTTCCTCTAATTCCATGAAATACGCCTCTTGCAAAGCCGCTTTAAGCGTCGTCATTTTCATGCTCCTTTGTCAGTTGTTCCAGCAGCTTCTTCCTCCCCCGCTGGGCGCGTTTTTTCACTGTCTCCGCCTCAATGCCCAGCAGCTTGGAAATTTCCGTCAGCTTGTATTCCTCCACGCATTGAAGATACAGAACATCCCTGTAAAGTACCGGCAGTTCCCGGATGGCGTTCAATACTTCCTCGTAGGCAATCCGCTCCAGTACATCCTCCTCCAAATCATACTCGATTGGGATCACGGCGTCTGGACTTTCAACGACAGTTTCTTTCTTCCGATCCGCAAGCATGGTAAGCGAAATGTTTCTAACTATAATAACCGTAAATAGCCGCGTTCGGGGACAATTCACCTGTCCGATTTTTGAAAAATTTTTCACCAGCCGCAGAAAAGCCTCCTGTACCGCGTCCTCGGCCAGTTGGTGATCTTTCAAAATCTTCATGGCGATATGCAGCATAGTCCGCCGATGGCTGTAATACAGCGTTTCAAACTTCGCCTTTTCCTCCGGTGTGTCCAACATTTGCAAGTATATCAACATGGGGTGTTACCTCGTATTCCGCTTCATATAGGGTGGGCCGTGATTTTGACAACACTTCCCCGGAAAAATGCCACTGTATATATAAACTTGGAAGAGAGACGTTTGGGGACAAGATTTTTGAAAAAATATAAAATTTTTTCTCCACCGCAAAATCATGAGAAATGCGTCTCACGGTGAGTAATGTCATTAAGTTGGCCGCGAAGGAAGAAGCGGCGGAAGACCACAGGATTTCTGAAGGAAATCCAGAAGGAACTTATCAGAAAAAAGAGGCAGCAAAAGCAGACGGAGGCAGCTCCGTCAGAAAAGGGATATAGAAAAGGTCAGCGAGCGGAGGCATAGCAGGCGGAAATGCGGTTACCTGTGATTTTTGGTCTTGGGGCGGTGCGCCCAGGGCGAAGCGGGAGCAGTCTTCGCTGGAGGAGCGGGAGCGGATCAGCGGCGGAGCGGCGCAGGAAAGCGCAGCAGGCAAAGACAGCGTCGGAGAAATTGACATGGGGCTTGTATTTGGCTGTGCCCTGAGACGCGTCCACAGCCCAGGCAGCGGCCTGGGTGAAATTAAAGATGAGGAAACTGGCGAAAACCTCCTGGAGGACAAGGTCCGGCTTCTTTGCGTGAAGATGGATGAGGCCCACGGCGTATTTCAGGCTGCGGAAGGAGGTCTCAATGCCCCAGCGTCTGGCGTAGAGGGCCTTGAGAGCGGCGAGGGGGAACCGGTCCGGGTCGAGATTGGTGATAAGGGTTTCCGTATTGCCGCTGTTGGTCTGCAAACGGACAATACGGAAGGATATTTCGTAGAAATCCGGGCTGTTCGACTCTAAAAAGTCAAACGTCATTGTGGGCGGGATACGGTAATAGGACTTGGGGACGGCAAGCCCCCGTGCCACCAGCTGCCGCGGCGTCAGCCGGCCCAGGGTGAGCTTGAGGGGAATGTCGAACTCCGGCTGGTCAGGCAGAGGCATACCGTATGCAATGCCCCGAGCCTTGTCCCGAATACGGATCAGGTAATTCCAGTTCCGCTTCTCCAGGTGGGCCAGATTGTTGCAGGATTCGTAATTCCGGTCAGCCAGCAGGATCACCTTCCCGGAAATGCGGGAGCGGTCTGCCATCTGGCACAGGGCTCTGCACTCGTTCTTTTCGTGCTCCTTCTGCACGATCAGGTCGGTATAAATGCCGTTTTCCAGGTCAAAGAGCGCATTCATGTGCCAGAGGTTCCAGCCGTGCTGCCTGGGCGTGCCGGGGCGGTAGGAGGCCGGGTCCTCCGGGTAGGCGGCGGATTTCAGCGATGAACCGTCCACCGCCAGCAGGCGGCAGCCGCAAAAGGTTTTTTCCGGGCGCAGCAGGGCCGTGAAGCGGTGAAACAGCGTTTCCAGCGCCGCGGGCAGCAGCTTCTGCCGCTGCTGGACAAAGGCCGAAGCCGACGGTGTTTTTTCGCTGTTTTGAAACCGTCCGATGAGTACCTTCCCGATGCTGTTTTCGCTCATGGTCAGCAGCAGGGATATGACCGTTTCGAAGGTCAGCGTCCGGGGACGGGTAAAATCCCGCCCCGGCTGCCTGACGTATTGTTCTGGGTGCTCCCCCATTTTCCGGATCATAGAAAGCAGCATTCCCCGCAAAAATTTTGGTGTATATTTCATGTGCGCCCCCCCGAAAAGCAAGTTTACTTTTCAGGGCTTCGCCGCATATTTTTTCTCTTTTGTCAACCCCTTTTTACATCTTTTTTGACTTTATTCTCTCCCTATTCCCAACTTAATGACATTACTCACCGTGAGACGCGAATCTTTTGCTTTTCTGCGCAGCGACTTGATAAATATTTGTTCATATGATATACTGCTTCATCATCAATTTTTTGGTGAGGAGGTGCGCAATGGCATTTTTAGAGGAAAATGAGTGGATTTTACTCAATGAAGTGGCCTACAATATCAGCTTTATCTACACTGTTGAGGAGATGCAGAAAGCCATTCTCAACCGCTGGCTTCCCTTTTTGATTTCCTACGATGCAGCGGTTTTTTCACGTTTGTCTGTAACAGAGAACGGAGACTTCAAGTTTTTGGATACCGAGGGGTACAATCTCCCTCTCCAGTCGATACAGATGTGGAAGGATCAAACGCGGAAGGACGACGCATTCCGTTGGATGATTTACAGCACGAACCGCAGCACCTTTGCGGAAGATATTTCACAACCGGGCAGCCGCCTCCGGGATAGTGAAATATACCGCACCTTTTGGGAACCTAACCGTTTGAGCTGTTCTGCGGGGCTATGCATCGCATTCCGCGAGGAACCTATGGGATTTCTGCGGCTTTACCGCAAAGAAGGCGGGACGCCATTTACCCCCAGGGATCTCTTTGTCCTGGAGCAGCTGCGTATGCACTTTGCGTACCGTCTGGCTTATGAGGCAAAAAAGGGAGATTCCCGTTATTTCTTTGCGAAAGGCTATCAGGAAAAATTGTGCCGCCAATATGGATTAACTGCTCGGGAAGGCGAAATGCTGGATTTGGCCGTGCAGGGCTGGTCTAACGACGACATCTCTAAGCAGCTGAGTATCAGCATCCACACGGTGAAAAAGCACTTTCAAAGTATCTACGCCAAGATGCATGTCCGTAATCGGGTACAGATGCTTCAATGTCTGCCCATTTCTACCAGCAAAGTCAATTTCGACGAATTGCAGTAAAAACCAAAATTTAAACTCCGTTTTTTGTTACTTATCCATTATATAAAAGTATTATTTTTAGGCGCAAAAGAAGTATACAGTTCTCCGGGAGAAGTTTTTTTATATCAAAAGGTTGAAGCAAAATAGGACCCGCGCTGAATATCAGTGCGGGTCCCATTTTGTTATAATAGCCACATAAGGAGGGAACACTTCTATGAAGAAAAATGACAAATTTTGGATGATATTATATGCTTTTCTAGGAATAGTATCCGTTTTTTTAACTGTAACGGGAGGATTTTCTCGTTTTAACCAGATGTTTCCCTATATAGCCGGTTTTGTGCAATTTGCAATATATGCCACTGCAGGGGAACTGCTCTCTATCCGGATACTGGAAGGAGTATGGGCGGTAAATCGTGCTACTTGGTTTAAGGCGGCGAGCTGGGGATTTGGAGGGCTGTGGGTGACCCTGGCGTTCCGGGTGTTCAGTGAGGGAACTGTCCGGGCTATGGAGGTGGGCCTTCTGCCCTTCTATGGCAGCGCCCTGGCCGCCGCGTTCTTTACCAGCTGCATCAACAACCTGTTTTTTGCCCCGCTCCACTCCGCACTGATGCGGGTCTGCGGCAACTACGCCGACTTGCGCTTTCTTCAAAACAGGCAGATCACTGTCCGGGAAGCGGTAAACTCGGTGGACTGGGGAGAACTGGTAGATTTTACACTGTTTAAGACTATCCCTTTGTTTTGGATTCCCATCAACACCGTGGGCTTTTTGTTACCGGTAGACTACCGGATTGTCTTTGCCGCTATGCTGTCCTTGGTGTTTGGGGTTTTAATGACTATTTTAAAGCTGCGTGAGCGTAAAAACCAGGCAAAATACAGAAAGGAGTCTTTACCTTGATCCAGATTTCAGAAAACACAACGTTGATTCAACCCTCCAAAATTCGTAAGATGTTCAACAAGGCGTTAGAGTATGACCAGGTACTCAGTTTTACCTTGGGCGAGCCAGATTTCACCGCCTCAGAAAATGTGGTGGAAGCCGGATGCCGGGCCATTCGTGAGGGACAAACCAAATACTCCGCCAACGCGGGGCTGCTGCCCCTGCGGGAGGCCATCTCCGGCTACCTGAAACGGACTGAGGGACAGGAGTACGACCCTGTTTCCCAAATTGTAGTGACCCCCGGGGCAATGGGGGCTCTCTACCTAGCCCTGAAAACGATTCTGAACCCAGGAGACGAGGTGATCGTCAGTGAGCCCTGCTGGACCAACTACATACAGCAGATTCAGATGTGCGGCGGCACAGCGGTTTCGGTCCAGACTGACCCCAAGCGAGGCTTTGACCTGGACGTGGAGGCCATCCGCTCTGCCGTGACGGACCGTACCCGGGCCATTATCCTGAACTCTCCCTGTAACCCCACCGGGGCGGTGGCCAGCCGGGAGGCTCTGGACGCGCTGGCTCAGGTGGCCAAGGAATTTGACCTGGCCGTGCTGGCCGACGAGGTCTACAAGCACATTCTCTTTGACGGCGCGGAGTATACCAGTCTGGCCTCCCTGCCTGACATGATGGAGCGTACCCTGGTCATCGACAGCCTGTCTAAAACCTACGCCATGACCGGCTGGCGGGTAGGCTTTGCCGCTGGGCCCGCTGAGGTCATCAGTCAAATGACCAAGCTCCAGGAGAATACCAGCGCCTGCGCTTCTACCCCTTGCCAGTACGCCGCAATCGAGGCGCTAAACGGGCCCCAGACACATCTGGCACACATGCGGGAACAGTACCGCATCCGCCGGGACTATGTGATGAATCGGATAGCGTCCATTCCCGGCCTGTCCTGCTCCAAGCCCCAGGGGACCTTCTACGCTTTCTTGGATATTCGCCAATCCGGACTGGACAGTGAGACCTTTGCCATGCGGCTGCTGGAGGAGGAGCAGGTGGTCCTGGTGCCTGGAACCGCTTTTGGTGAGTTTGGCGAGGGGTACATACGTCTGTCTTATGCTGCGTCGATGGAGAGTCTGGAGCAGGGCTTTGACCGGATTGCGGCCTTTATGGGGCGCTGCCATGGGTAAGCGGTTAGAGCAGTGGCTCCATGAGCTGGGCCAGATCGGCTTTCAGGCGGGGGTGGGGACCACTCGCCCGCCATACTCCCCGGAATATGACCGAGGCCGGGAATAT
>OFGX01001831.1_pt1 | contig 11964 bp, 10 predicted proteins | sample 1521831 | NCBI WGS metagenome assembly OFGX01 (sample SAMEA3504080, study PRJEB24116) | mouse gut metagenome | biome: mouse gut; feature: mouse-associated habitat; material: faeces | place: Denmark | collected 2011
CCTGCCGTAGGCCTCCCCCGGCGGCAGGATGCCCTGGATGCGCCCTTCGCTGATGCGCAGGTGACAGGTCCGGATCTTACCATCCAGAACAGCCCGGATATTGGTGACAGTGGTGATAATGGCGGCCATAAATTTCCCCTTCCCGGAAAGCCTGGCGGACTTTCCCCCTTGAATCTCAAAAATCTTACCCTAAATATTTCCTTTTTTTCGCCGGAAGACCATTTTTCTATAGAAAATTTTGAAAAAGACAAGTATAATATAAAATAGGGTCCATACCTGAAAAAAACAAAGTCTCCACTTTATCCTGCGGAAAGCTCGCTCCACAGCTTCCGGCCTGGGACCCGGACAGAAAAAATCCTTATTTTATTATACACGTTATACGGAAAAGTGCAAGGAAGAATCGGGAAAAATTTGGACAATCCGCTGGAGTCCGGTTTCAAACTGGCTGTAGGGCGGCAACAGGAAAGGATGGCGAAGATGCAGCTGACGATGGAGAATAGCCGGTTCCGGGTGGCGGTGGAAATGCTGGGGGCGGAGCTGGCTTCGATCCTGGATAAGGGTACCGGCCGGGAATATCTTTGGCAGGGGGACCCGGCTGTGTGGCCTCACAAGGCCCCCGTGCTCTTTCCGGTGTGCGGGCCCCTGCTGGGGGACCGGGTTGAGATGGACGGGCAGGAGTACCAGATGCCGCGGGGCGGCTTCGCGCTGCGGCTTCGCCACAAGCTGGTCTGCCAGGACAAGGGCCTTATCTGTCTGCGCCTGGAGAGCACCCCGGAATCGGAGGCCATATATCCCTGGCGCTTTGCGGTGAAAACAACCTACGCCCTGAAGGGAAACCATATCTCCTGCCGGATGAAGGTCCTGAACTACGACCGCAAGACCATGTACTTCCAGTGCGGTTTCCTCACTGCCTTTAACTGTCCCTTTGTATCCGGCACCACCCAGGCGGATTATGGCCTGCGCCTGGAGCAGCTGGAGGCCCTCACCGTCCAGGAGCAGGACGATAAGGGCTTCCTTACCCGGAACACCCAGATGTGGGAGCCGGAGGACGGGGTGATTTTTCTGGATTCCGGAAAGCTGGACAGCGGGCTTGTTATTAGGGAACCCACCAGCCAGTATTTCCAGTTCAGCTGCAAAAAGAGCGGGGAATATGTCCGTCTTTATACACGGGAAGCTCCCTTTGTTTATCTGCGGGCGGCCCCTGCGGGGGAGCGGCGCTTCCTTTGTATGGGCAGCTGGCACGGCGCCCCCGATTTGGCCGACGCGTCTGCCAGCTGGGAGAAAAAGGAAAATGTCATCTCCCTGGGGGCGATGGAGGAATACTACGCCCACCAGACCATCGAGATTGGCTCGGTGTAAAAAAAGGAGCCCTTTGCGGTTAGGAATTAGGAAGGACGAATTGCCGGTAGCCGTCTGCCGCCAGGCGCTCATAGACCGCCCAGACGGGGCCGGGAATCTCCACCGGCGCCTGGAAGGTCCCGGCGTATATCCGCAGGCGCTGCAAATCGCCCACCATCAGGTTCAGCACCAGCTTGGGGTCGCCGCTGTGCTGGAGGTATTCCCGAAAACCCACCTTCTGGCAGGTCACGCTCCAGCAGACCTCCGGCCACTGTTTTGTACCGGTGGCCCAGGCCCTCTTAGCCATATAGGGCTTGCTGGCGATGATGCCGGTACGGGGAAATATCCCCCTTTCCGCCAGAAGCGCCTTGCCGAACCGGAAGTTTTCGCCGGAATTGGTGGAGCGGTCTTCTATAAGGATGCGCTCCCTTGGAACCCCCAATTCCACACATCGCTTGGCGTAAAGCACGCTTTCCGGCTCTGGCAAAACCCCGCCGGTGTCCTTTCCAAATCCGCCGGTGCAAAGCAGCCATTCTGCGCGCTTTTCCAAAAACGCCTGCGCCGCTGTGTCGGCTACCCGCAAATCGCTGCCTCCCATGGCCAGAATGATATCCGCTGGCTGGGACGGCGCTTTTGTATCCGCCAGAAAATCAAATAGCCTCTCTGCATCCTCCAAAATCGCATCCATCGGTCTCATTGTTGCGGCTCCTCCATTCTCTTTGCCCTTTACTATAGCACAGATGGCTTTTCTAGTCGATAGGCGAAAAAGGTTTTGCAGAGAATCCTTTATATTAAGGAAAGGGACAAAAAGGATGAAATCCGGGCTTTTGCTGTACCAGGCCATAAATCTGGCAACAGCTTTTGGATGTACATAGTATGTTATCAGAGGGAAGGACCGGCTTTTTCGCTTGGAGATGACAAGCCCGGCGGACTTGCTTTGGGCCTTCGCTCTAAATAAAATAAAAATCAGGGCTTGCTTGAAAAATGGTGTATTTTTGATTTTTCAAACAGGTGCAAATTTTTATAGGCGGCAGAAAAACTGCTGCCAAGTATTTTTTAGATTTAAGGAGTGTTCGACGTGGAGAAGATCCTCATCGTTGATGACAGCCTCCTGCAAGCAGCCCAGCTAAAGGCCATTTTGGATGATGAGTATGAGGTTACCATTGTACAGACGGCGGAGGAGGGGCTTTGCAGCGCCAGCAGGAGAGGCTATTCCCTGATTCTGCTGGATGTGGTGATGCCGGGAATGGATGGGTTTACGCTGCTGAAAAAATTGCAGGAGGAAATGGTAACCCAAAGCGTTCCGGTTATTTTGATTACCAGCCTTTCGGATGTGGAAAACGAGCAGAAGGGCTTTATACTGGGGGCTGTGGACTACATTGGAAAGCCCTTCGATATGGCAGAGGTGACCATGCGGGTGAAGAACCATCTGAAAATATATGAAATGCAGCAGGAGCTGGAGCAGAATAACCGCCGGCTCCACAGCGTCATCAGCAGCCAGGCAAGGCGGATTGAGGATGAGCAGAAGAATATCCTCTATGCCCTTGCAACCCTGGAGCAAGGCAAGGATTTTAATGTAGGCCGACATGTGGGGAATGTTTCCTATAACTGCCGCCTGCTGGCCCAGAGCCTGCAGTTCAGCCCGGAATTTACAGAAGACATTTCCGAAAGCTTTATCAACACCATTGAGGTGGCGTCCCGGCTCCACGACATTGGGAACATCCAAGCCCCCTGCAACCTGCTGCTTGGGACGGAGGAATGGAACGAGAGGGAACACGGGATTGTAAAGCAGCATGTGGAATGCGGGGCGGAGATTTTGGAACGGGTTTATGGCAGTACGCCGGAAAACAGTTTCCTGCCCATGGCAATTGAGATTGCCCGCTACCACCATGCAAGGTGGGACGGGAAGGGGTATCCCAGCGTCAAAGGGAAGGATATCCCATTATCGGCAAGAATTACCACAATCCTTGATATGTATGATACGCTCCTTGGGAAACGCGGCTATAAGGAGGCATACAGCAGCGAGGAAAGCCTGAAAATCATTGAAAAAGGCAGCGGCGTGCTGTTTGACCCGGAAATTGCAAATGTATTTTTTAAGGTACATAGGCAGTTCCACCATGACGAGGGATAGTGCGAACAGAATTGACAAATAGGGGTGAATATAGTACCATAGATGATATGGTGGGAATATGGTATAATAGCGATAGATATGATACGGCCCGAAGCGAAGCGGAGTGGCATGGGCTTTACCATACCATGTGCGGAGCATATGGTATGATAGAAATTAATTTAGAGGAGTTAGCGGGTTATGATTACGGAACAGGAATTTCGTCGGATTGCAGTCTTTGTGAAGCAGAAGTACGGAATCGACCTTACAGGAAAACAAGTTTTGGTAAACGGTAGGATGGAGAATTACCTTCTGCGGAACGGTTACAGCGGATATGATGAATATATGACGAAAGTGGAGCGCAACCCTAAGGGGGAAGAAGCCCGGAACCTGATTAATGTGCTTACCACGAACCATACATATTTCATGCGGGAATTTGAGCATATGGACTACCTGAAAAAGAACGTGCTGCCCCAGATTAAGGCCAAAGAGGTTGCCAGGAAGGATGTCCGTATCTGGTCTGCGGCATCCTCGACGGGGGAGGAGCCTTATACCATTGCAATGGTGCTTAAGGATTTTTTCGGCATGGACCACAGCGGGTGGGACACAAGGGTGCTGGCTACAGACCTTTCCACAAAGGTGCTCCAGCAGGCCCAGAGGGGGAAGTATTTAAAGGAACAGATAGACCCTTTGCCGGAGAACTGGAAAAGGCGTTATTTTAAAAGGCTGAACGGGCTGGAATACCAGGCTGCGCCAGAACTGAAAAAAGAAGTGATTTTCCGGCAGTTTAACCTTATGAACCCATTTCCTTTCCGCAAGAAATTCCATGTGGTTTTTATGCGGAATGTAATGATATATTTTGACGATGCAACGAAGCAGGAACTTCTTCGGAAAGTTTACGACTATCTGGAGCCGGGAGGCTACCTGTTTGTTGGGACGACAGAATCCATTGACAGGAAAGGCAATAATTTCCAGTATATAGAGCCGTCCATATACCGTAAGTGATGAAGCGAGTAAGAGAGAAAGCAGGTAAACAGGATGCGTAAAATCAAAGTGTTAGTGGTAGATGATTCGATGCTGTTTCGTAATCTGTTGGTGCAGAGCCTGAGCGAGGACCCATATATAGAGGTAGTGGCCCAGGCAGGGGACGCTTATGCGGCGCGGGACGCAATCTTGAAATACCGCCCGGACGTAATGACGCTGGATGTGGAGATGCCGAGGATGGGCGGGATTGAATTTTTAAGGAAATTGCTGCCCCAGTACCCATTGCCGGTGGTTGTCATCAGCGCCCTGGACGAGAAAGTTTTTGACGCCATGGAAGCCGGGGCGGTGGACTTTGTATGCAAGCCCAGTACCGTAGACCGGGCTAAAGTCAGCGCCTTCCTTCGGAAAGAGCTGGGGACGAAGATAAAGATAGCTTCCACGGTTAAGGTCGGGAGGATGAAGCGGGCGGAAACTTTCCCAATCGGGGCCAAGAGCAGCCTGAAAAGCAATATGGTGGTTGCCATCGGGGCGTCTACCGGAGGGACGGAGGCTATTTACGATGTGGTACGCCAGTTCCGGAAAGATATCCCGGGCGTAGTGATTGTGCAGCATATGCCCCCGGGATTTACCCAGATGTATGCCAACCGATTGAATAACCAGTGCCAGGTTATGGTAAAAGAGGCAGTGACAGGCGACCGGGTGCTGCCGGGGCAGGTACTGATTGCCCCCGGGGATAAGCAGATGCGCCTGATAAAAGTCAATGGGATGTACCAGGTGGAGTGTAAGCACGGGGAAAAAGTCAGCGGGCACTGCCCTTCTGTAGACGTGCTCTTCCAGTCCGTCGCAAAGGCGGCGAAGAAAGATGCAGTGGGGGTAATCCTTACCGGCATGGGCGGCGATGGAGCCAAGGGGCTGCTGGAGATGCGAAACGCCGGAGCCATTACCATTGGGCAGGATGAAGCAAGCTGCGTTGTGTATGGGATGCCAAAAGTTGCTTTTGATATTGGGGCAGTCCAGTATCAGACGGAACTTTCAAATATAGCAAATAAAGTTTACAGTGTCTTAAAGGCAACTTAGAAAGGAGAACAGAGGATATGAAAATTTTACTGGCAGAGGATGATTTCGCAAGCCGTAAATTCATGACGAATTATCTGGAAAAGTATGGGGAATGCGACATTACTGTGGATGGGGAAGAAGCAGTGGACGCATTCATGATGGCATTGGAAGATGGAGAGCCTTACGACCTGATATGCCTTGATGTTATGATGCCGGTACTGGACGGCTACCAAGCCTTAAAGGCCATCCGTGACATTGAAAAGGAACGGGGGATTAAGGGCAATGACGGGGTGAAAATCATTATGACGACAGCCCTGAATGAAGAACGCAATGTGAAAAAAGCATTTGAGATGGGATGCACTGTTTATTCCGGGAAGCCCATTGATTTGGAAAAATTTGAAAAAATACTGAAGAAGTTGGAACTGATATGATGGCAGCAGGAAAAAGAAGATTTAATAAGCACAATGGGAAGAAAGGGGGCTAAAAAATGGCAGAGGATTTTAACACAGACAGTATGCTGGATATGTTTCTATATGAAAGCGAGCAGTTATTAGGGGACCTCCAGAATACTGTGCTGGAGAAAAAGGACGAAGATTGTTTTGATGAAACCTCCATCAATGAGATTTTCCGTGTCATGCATACCATAAAGGGATCTTCTGGTATTATGATGTATGAGAATATCACAAAAGTATCCCACAAGCTGGAAGACGTATTTTACTATTTGAGGGAGTCCCATCCCGATAACGTCCCGCATTTGGAATTGGTAGACCATGTGCTTGACGTGGCTGATTTTATCACAGGGGAACTGGATAAGATTAAGGAGGGCGAAACGCCGGATGGCGATGAAACAAAGATAGTAGCAGATATTGACAGGTTTTTAAAGCGCCTGAAATCAGGGATTGAGGAGCAGGGCGAGGAACTGCCGCCGGAAAATGAATATGTGGCGCCCAGCCAGTTCTATATCGCGCCTACCGGGACGGAAAGCAATAAATATTTCAAGGCATCCATTTATTACCGGGGCGATACGGAAATGTGCAATATCAGGGCATATACGGCAGTGTATTCCTTGAAGGAGATTGCCGAGGATATGGAATATATGCCGGATGACATCATTACCAATGAGGACAGCGGCGCAGTGATTTTGGAAGACGGCTTCCATATGCTGATTAAGTGCCAGTGCACCAAAGACGATATTTTAAATGCCATCGGTGATACCTCCGGCATGGACCGGGTAGAAATCAACGACTGCACCAAGCAGGAGTTTGAAATGGGTTTCCATGACCATGGGCCGGAACATATTGTCATTGAGCTTGAAGATAAGAAAGAAGCAGAAAAGGAAAAGAAGAAGGAGCCTACCCCCGGGGATTATGTCATCAAAGGCAAGGAAACCGGGAAAGGGAAAAAACTGGCAAAGAGCCAGCCGAAGCCTTCCCACAAGCAGTCCTACATCAGCGTAAACGTAGAGAAGATGGACGCCCTGATGGATATGATTGGGGAGCTTGTCATTTCCGAGGCGGTAGTTTTGCAGAACCCAGACTTAAAGGTGCCCGGGCTTGACCTTACGAATTTCCAGAAGGCTGCTGGGCAGCTGTCTAAGATTACCACTGAGCTGCAGGATGTAATTATGTCCATGCGTATGATGCCGCTGACGAATACCTTCCAGAAGATGAACCGTATTGTCTTTGATGTTTCCCGGAAGCTGGGGAAGGACATTGAGCTGGAAGTCATCGGCGAGAACACAGAAGTGGATAAGAATATTATTGAGCATATTTCTGACCCATTGATGCACTTAATCCGTAATTCTGTGGACCATGGTATTGAAGATAAGGAAGACCGTATTGCCGCAGGGAAGAACCCCAGGGGCAAGATTACCCTGGAAGCTAAAAATGAAGGCGGCAAGGTATATATCATTGTCCGCGACGACGGCAAGGGACTGAATAAAGAGGTGCTCTACAATAAGGCAAGGGCAAACGGCCTGATTGGGAACCGCCCCATGTCTGATTTTTCCGACCGGGAAATTTACCAGTTCATTACATACGCAGGGTTTTCTACCAAGGAACAGGTAACGGAGTATTCCGGCCGCGGCGTTGGGATGGACGTGGTAGTGAAGAATATCCAGGCCATCGGCGGCAAGCTGGAAATCGACAGCATGGAAGGCGCCGGTTCTGAAATGATTATGAAAATCCCGCTGACCCTGGCTATTATTAATGGGATTGTGATGCAGGTAGCTTCTTCCACCTTTGTCATTGAAACAAATGCCGTAAAGGAATTTGTCAGGATTAGCAAAGAGATGATTGTAAAGGAGCCAAACGGCGAGGAATACGTGATGCTCCGGGGAGAATGTTATCCTTTTATCCGGCTGAACGAATTTTACCATCTGTCCGATACAGTTACGGACATTGAAGATGGGATTGTCGTGCTTTTGGAGCACGAGAACAAATATATCAGCGTATTTATCGACCAGTTAATTGCAGAGCAGGAAATCGTAGTTAAACCGATTCCCTCCTATGTAAAAAGGGTGCGGGGCATTTCAGGCTGTACCCAGCTTGGGGATGGGAGCATTGCATTGATTCTGGATATTGCTGGTTTAATTGTTGGGCAGGAAAGGAGTTAAGCCATGGCAGAAGAATTGATGGATGTATTGAATGAGATAGACGAACTGGATGATCTGGACGAACTGGGGGAAGATACCCAGAAAGGGAAATTCATGACGTTCCGCATTGGGGAGGAATGCTATGGGATTGCGATTAATTATGTCAGTGAGATTATCAGCGCCCAGACCATTACCCCCGTCCCGGAAGTAGAGGATTACATCAAGGGGCTTATCAACATCAGGGGTAAAATCATACCTGTCATTGATGTGAAGGTCCGCTTTAAGCAGGAGCCCTTTGAATATATGGACCGTACCTGTATTATTGTTATTGATGTGAAATCCACAACCGTAGGGCTTGTGGTAGAGCAGATTGCAGACGTGATTACCGTGGACGAGAAGAGTATTATCCCACCTCCATCGTTGAATCAAAACAGTTATGGAAGAGATCGGTATGTGTTTGGCTTAGTGAGGGTATCAGACGAAGTGAAGCTGTTGTTGGACCCAGAAAAGCTAATCAGGGATGAAGACCCCACAATGCCGGAATAGCAGGCAGGGCCAAAAATTTTGTGACGGGAAGACAACAAGGAGGATGATGAAAAATGAGTAGCGTTAAAATGAGGACACGGTTAATTGCCGGCTTTGGGATTATAGGACTGCTGATTCTTATAATGGGCATAATCAGCTATAATGTTCTGGCATCTTCTGATGCAGATACCATGAAGGAACAGATTATCTTGGTAGTCCTGCTTGCGGCCACATTGGGATTTTCGGTATTCCTGTCTGTCAGCATTATCAGGGATATCCGCCTTTCTTTGGAGATTTTAAGTGAAGCTGCAAGGGAAATCGCAATGGGCAATGCAAATATTACACTCAAAAAGTTAAAGGATGATGAATTCGGCGCAGTTGTGGATGAATTCCAGAAAATAGTAGATAACATCAAGTACCAGGGCGAAATTTCTGAGAAAATTGCAGCCGGCGACCTGACTGTGGAAGTAAAGCCAAAAAGCAGCAAGGACGTTTTGGGCAATGCCTTGGAGGACATGGTAAAAGAGAACCACAAGATGCTTTCCGATATCAGGGAATCCACCATGCAGGTAACAGTAGGCGCAGAACAGGTTTCCGACGCCAGCCAGGCATTGGCTCAGGGCGCAACCCAGCAGGCAAGCGCAACAGAAGAAATTACTGCTTCCATGAATGAGATTGCAGAACGGACAAAGGTAAATGTAGAGCAGATTAATGAAGCAAATGACTTGGTGGAAAATATGGGGAAAGAAGCCATTACCATCAATGACAGCATGTCCGAGATGATGGGCGCAATGACAGACATTAACGAGGCTTCTGAGAATATTTCCAAAATTATTAAAGTCATTGACGATATTGCTTTCCAGACCAACATCCTTGCGCTGAACGCAGCAGTGGAAGCGGCAAGGGCCGGCATCCATGGGAAAGGCTTTGCAGTGGTTGCAGAGGAAGTGCGGAACCTTGCAGGGAAGAGCGCTTCTGCAGCAAGCGAAACGGCAGAAATGATTGAGGATTCTATCCACAAGGTTGGCCTTGGCTCCAAGCTTGCACAGGAAACCAGCGGTTCCCTGTCAGAAATCATGCATAAGATTGAGCAGGTGGTAGAACTGACCCACAGCATTGCAGTGGCGTCCAATGACCAGGCAACAGCAGTGACACAGATTGACCAGGCAATTAACCAGGTATCCCAGGTAACCCAAACCAATTCCGCTACCAGCCAGGAATGTGCGGCGGCCAGCGAGGAGCTGTCCAACCAGGCGGCAACACTCCGTCATCTGGTTGGGAATTACAAGCTGCGGAATGTGGATAACAGCTTTGTAAGTATGCAGGAAACCAATAATTACCGTGCACCGGAGGAGAATGAAAAGATTATTTCCCTGGAAGGTGATTTTGGGAAATACTAATCGTGTAACTTAATAAGGCGCAGACAGAATATGTTTTGGTAAAGCCAAGGGGCTGCTGCAAAACAAAGGGATCCTATCACATACCATATGGTAAAATTTAAATGGTATGTTGTGGGAAATCCTTGTTTTGCAGCAGCCTTTTTGTGCATTTTTCCAGAAGTTATTTGTTCCGCTTCTTGCTGCGCTGCCTGTAAAGGATATTTGATATTATAGGAAATATCAAGTAAATTCAGGACGATTTATCAAAATATGGATATAGTGATAAATGTAATAACAGAAACAAGAAAAATGCAACATTTTATTTACAAATGTTGCATTTTTCTTGCACTATATATATCGAACGGAACATAAAATATTTAACAGCAAAATGCAAAAAATATAAAAATTTTGTGGCAAGTGGATTTACTTGAACGTAAACATACCAGTATACCATGTTTCTTTTTTTATTTCTTGCAGGCTTAGACCTGCTCTGCGTGGAATTTCCACATAATCCAGTATTTTTAAATATTAGCCAGATATGTCCTGGCATTGTTGCAAACCGTTTTTTTACATATAGGGATTAGGGTGTCAAAAGGGTATGAGCGTAGCACCAAAGGTGCTTTTGACACCCTAATCATATAGGGCAATGTCCCATATATGGAAATGCAACTGATGTAAATAAAGAGTTGCATTTCCAAAACCAATATAACGGGGATTCCGGGAAAAGAACAGGAGGTTTGCAATGTTAAAGTTATCCGTTAAGCCGGGGGAATACGTCCTGATCGGCGAGGACATTAAGGTGGTGTTCACCGGGGGCAGTTCCAACAACCTTCGGATTCTGGTAGATTCGCCGAAAGCCTACAACATTGTAAGGAGCGAAGCATTAGGGCGCTATGGGATGGCGGCAGGGCTTGGGAATGAAGTGAAGCATTACAGGGACGATGGGACAGTTAATGCTGCTGGTATTGTAGCTAAGACACAGGTTGTTGCTGAATATGGGAAAAATGAAGTCAGCAGTAGGGGCAGCAGATAAAAAACTTTCAACACTTGCAAAGAAAGCAAATGGCGGCGTAGCAGTTACACTTAAGTCTGGGGACAGCTACACAAAAGATGGTGTAACAAAAACGGCTGTAACCAAGCCAGAAGCAGCAAAAGACGTTTATGATGCTATTTCAGCCCTTGCAAAAGATGGAACCAAGTCGGTAACAATTGGAACAGATACCAATGCAAAGACATGGACGATTATTGCTGATGGCGATGAAGAGGATGCAGAATCTTATAAAGTTCATATGGATACGCTCCTTTCCATGATCCATGACGGGGACGTTGTAAATGATGGAACCAATACTTATACAGTTATTGGCGACATTGGAACCCCTGCAGAAAACGGAAGCACAGAGAAAACCATCTCCGCAGCAGATGCATATACAAAAATTGCAGAAGAACTCCAGAAGGCAAGCAGCATCGGTACAGACGAGGGCAAAGCAGCATCCGTTACAAGTGATGGCAAAGGAAACTTTACCATTACAAAAGGAAGTACCATGGTACAGGAAGAACTATCCTTCAACCTCCATGTTGGGGCAGACGCTGATATGACAAATAAGATTGGCGTAACAATTGAAGCTATGGACGCAGCAAGCCTTGGCATCAAGGGATTAGATGTAATTGGTAAAGATGCAGACGGCAGGAATATCAACGATGGGGGCGTTGCAGCAACTTATGCCATTGACGCTATCGCAGACGCAATCTCCAAAGTATCCGCACAGCGTTCCGCATTAGGTGCAGTGCAGAACCGTTTAGAGCACACCATTGCCAACCTGGATAACGTAGTTGAAAATACTACAGCAGCAGAATCCCGCATCCGCGATACTGACATGGCAGAGCAGATGGTGGAGTACAGCAAAAACAATATTCTTGCGCGAGAGTGTCATATGATCTGTGTAAATTGTCCAGACTGCAATTCTGATTTTATCGAATTGTCA
>OFGX01001832.1_pt1 | contig 11961 bp, 10 predicted proteins | sample 1521831 | NCBI WGS metagenome assembly OFGX01 (sample SAMEA3504080, study PRJEB24116) | mouse gut metagenome | biome: mouse gut; feature: mouse-associated habitat; material: faeces | place: Denmark | collected 2011
CAGACAAGCCATTGGATTGCAACCGCACAGGTGGAACAATTTTCCGAAAATGGAACAATTTTATGGGTGCAGCCGGTTCGGGCCCCGGAAGAGGAACATCGCGTCCTTGATGCCCAGGTTCAGCAGAAGCATGGTCAGCCGGTCTATGCCGATGCCGAAGCCGCCATGGGGCGGGCAGCCGTATTTGAAGAATTCCAGATAAAATCTCACATCCTCCTCAAGCCCTTTTTCTGCGGCCTGCTTTTTCAGGACATCGTAACGGTGCTCTCTCTGAGCTCCGGTGGTGATCTCCACGCCCCGCCAGATCAGGTCGTAGCCCATGGGTACGCCATTCTCGTCGCGCATGTGATAGAATGCCCTCTTTTCCGCATCAAAGCCTGTCACAAAGAGGAATTCGTGCCCATAGGTCTGCCGGACCCATCTGTAGCTGAGTTGCTCCGCCCATGTAGTCAGGTCGCCTTTCTCGGATTCGTCTACGGTATAGCCGTATTTTTTCTCCAGTTCTTCGTATAGATCGGCCAGGTCGATGGTGGGGAAGGGAAGGGTGGGGACGATGACATCGGTGCCGAAGGTCTCCTTGATCCGGCTGCCGAACCTTTGGCTGATCTCCCCCAGCATGTGGGTCAACAGCTTCGCCTCCATGTCCATGACGTCCTGGTAAGAATCGATGTAGCTGAATTCCAGGTCGAAGCCCGTGAATTCGGTGGTGTGGCGGTTGGTATTGGATTTCTCCGCACGGAATACAGGGCCTACCTCAAAAATGCGTTCAAAGCCGCTGGCCATGGCCATCTGCTTATAGAACTGGGGGCTCTGGGCCAGGTAGGCGTTCCGGTCGAAATATTTGACCTCAAACACATCAGCCCCGCTTTCGCTGGCAGCGCCGATCAGCTTGGGCGTATGGATTTCCAGGAAATTCTGGTTCAGCAGAAACTGGCGCATGGAGTTCACCATGGCGGTCTGGATTTGGAACATCAGCTGGTTCTCATCGGTCCTTAGATCGATCCAGCGATAATCGATTCTCTGGTCGATGCTGGAGCGCTCTACCGCCTTTTTCTTCTTCGTGGCCGGGATGGCTTTCCGGGCGATGGGAAGGGCTTCCGCCACAGATTCGATCCGGATGCTTTCCGGAATCACCTCCACGCCGTTCAGTTTGACGTAATCATTGGGGGTCACGTTTCCGATGACCGAAATGACGGAATCCTCCGATAATTGGGCTATGGCGGGGCACAATTCGGGATGGGCCTCTTTCTCTATGGTGATTTGTATCTTTCCGGTGATGTCCTTCAGGACGATGAATGCCATGTTTTTGCTGTCCCGAAGATTGTCCACGAAGCCCTGTACCAGAATTCTGCGGCCGACAGCAGAGACGGCGTCCGAAACATATGTTCTCTCCATTGCTTTCTTACCTCCAGATTTTTCTCAATTGTAGCAGACTTCCCGGGGTTTTGCAAGGTTCAATGCGGTCCTAAGGGGCGCGGCGGGAGCGAAGAAGATTATAATTAGATAGAAATATGGAAGATTTTATGGTAGAATAGAATGCGGAAGGCCTCTGGCGGCAGAGGCGGAAATGTCAATCACTAATTTTAACAGCATCTGCCCAGGAGCTGTCGGTAGCCGACTCCTTAAATTCCTTAGGAATTGTCGGAAAATAACTGATGCAACTTGTTTAGGAGAAAGCCCAGAAATACAACGAAAACGGCTATAAACTCGCATCAGTTATTTGTAGACAATTCCTTATGGCCGGGTGCCGGGCGGAGCAGATGCGGAACTGTAAATAGGAGGTATGCATATATGGCATGGTATGATGAGGCGGTATTTTATCACATTTATCCGCTGGGGCTCACGGGCGCGCCGAAGGAGAATTCCTACGGGGAGCCGGTGCAGCGTCTGAACACGTTGATTCCATGGATATCCCATGTGAAGGAAATCGGCTGCAACGCGATTTATATCGGGCCGCTTTTCGAGTCGGTGGGACATGGATATGAGACCACGGACTACAGGAAGCTGGACAGCCGTCTGGGGACGAATGAGGATCTGAAAGCCTATGTGGCGGAATGCCACAGGCAGGGGATCCGGGTCATCCTGGACGGCGTGTTCAACCACACGGGGCGGGATTTCTTCGCGTTCGCGGACATCAGGAAGAACAGGGAGAATTCTCCCTACAAGGATTGGTACTGTAACGTGAATTTCTGGGGGAACAACCAGTATAACGATGGCTTCTCCTATGAGAACTGGGGCGGCTATGACCTGCTGGTGAAGCTGAACCAGAAAAACCCTGCGGTCAGGGATTATATCGGGGATGTGATCCGGTTCTGGGTCAGCGAGTTCGATATCGACGGCATCCGGCTGGACGCGGCGGATGTACTGGATTTCGATTATATGAAAGCCCTGCGCCGTGTGGCGGATGAGGTGAAACCGGAGTTCTGGCTCATGGGCGAGGTCATCCATGGGGACTATACCCGCTGGGTCAATGAGGGGACGCTCCATTCCGTCACCAATTATCATCTGCACAAGGCGCTGTACTCCGGGCACAATGACCACAATTATTTCGAGATAGCCCACACGGTGAAGCGCCTCTACGGCATGGGGGGCAACCGTCCGGACGGGTTGAAGCTGTATAACTTCGTGGACAATCATGATGTGGAGCGGATCTATACGAAACTGAACAACAAGGCGCACTTTGCCCCAGTGCATGTGCTCCTCTATACATTGCCCGGTGTGCCCTCGGTGTACTACGGGTCGGAATTCGGGATAGAGGGCAAAAAAGAACGGTATTCCGATGATTCCCTTCGCCCGGCCCTTTCCCTGTCCGATTTCGCCGGCGCATTGGAGAAGAATCCCTGCACCGGCCTGATTGCGGCGCTGGGCAAGGTGCGCCAGAAGGTGAGGGCCCTTTCCTACGGCGATTATCAGGAACTGCTTTTGCGGAACCGCCAGTATGCTTTCTCCAGGAATTATGAAGGGCAGTCTGTCCTTGTGACGGTGAACAATGACGACAGCGATTACGTCATGACTCTGCCCGCCGGGAATGCGGCGGAGTATATCGGGGCGCTTTCGGGCCAGAAGGTGAGCGTGGCGGGAGGCAATATCGCTGTGAACGTGAAAGCCAATTCCGGAGAGATTTGGGTGCCTCTGACAGAGGACTGGACCCAGGAAGGGCCGGCGCAGGATTCTGCCGGCAAAGCGGGAGCGGCGGAGCGCGGCGAGACCGAAGGAGCGGCGGAGAAGCCGGCTGTGGAAGAGAAAGGGGCGCAGGCCGCTGATTCCGAAGGGGCTGCCAATTCCGTAGGACAGGAAGGGAAGGACGAAGCCGCCTGCGGAAGCGGATGCGGACAGACCCAGGGTGCTGTATCCGCGGACGGACGCGTGGCCGGGGAGAAGGCTGCAGCGGGAGAAAAGACTGCCGCAGAGGGCGGAACCGGCGCGGCAGAAAAGGCTGCCGCGGAAGGAAAAGCCGTTACCGGGGAAAAGCCCGGTGCCGCAGAAAAGGCCGCAGCAGGGACGACAGCCGCCGAAAAGGCCCCTGAGAAAGCGGACGCCGCCTGTGAGGAAGCCTTTGAGAGAGGGAAGATTGCGGGCCTGCAGGAGGCGATTCTGGCAATCATGGAGAAGAACGGCTCCGTCACGGACCAGATGCGCAGAGACGTAAAGGAGAATGTGTACCACGATTCCCTGATTGCCTGGGTGAAGAGCTTCCGCTGAGGGGCTCAGCCGCCGCATCGTAAATATTTTGACATCCATTGACAGGAATGTTATCTAAAAAATCGCCAAATAATCAGACCCACTCCCGCATTCGCAAAACTCGCGCTTGCGTCTACATTCGCTGCCGCGTTTTGCTCATTTGGAAGTGGATTGCAACCGCACAAGTGGAAAAATAGGGTGATTTTTTTGAGATAGGGTCTGGAAGCCTTATAAAATGGGGGCTAAAGATTCCGGGAAGTTATCATAACAAAAAGGAGGAACGAATCATGTCACATCAATCGAACATTTCCGCCCAGGAGGCACTGGGCAAATTACAGAAGGGGAACCAGGCATACCTGACAGCCTCCGCAGGCACAGGGGACATCTCCCCCGAAATCCGCAAGGACACCTGCGAGAACGGCCAGCATCCCTACGCGATTGTAGTCACCTGTTCGGACTCCCGCGTGATTCCCGAGAGCATCTTCTCCGCGGGCATCGGGGAGCTGTTCACCATCCGGGTAGCGGGAAATGTCATGGACGACAATCAGCTGGGCAGCGTGGAGTACGCAGCGGACCATCTGGGCTGCAATCTGGTGGTAGTCCTGGGCCACACCCACTGCGGCGCGGTAGGCGCAGCCATCGGCGGCGGCGCGGGGGGCTTCATCAAGTCCATCACGGATGAAATCATGGCCGCCATCGGAAGCGAGAAGGACGACTACAAGGCCTGCTGTCTGAACGTGGACAACAGCGTGAAGAAGATTCAGGAGAATATCCATATCCCCGGCCTGAAGGCCATGGGGGCCGTCTATCATATCGATGACGGGCATGTGGAGTTCAAGGAACAGTAAAAGGAAAGAGATTCGCCGGGCAGGCCGTCTGTCCCCATCGCGGGAGGGCGGCTTGCCTGCTTTTTCCGGCAGACGAGCACAGTTCCTTAATATTTTATCAATAAGGCTTTAAGATACCATTAGGATATTCCTTCGGCGCAGGGTGTAAAATGCCAGAAGGCAGCATTCCAGAACAGGCTGCCGGAAAGAAGGAATCGGATATGAGACATGGAAAAGGCATCGCGGCGGCCCTGTGCGCGGCAATTCTGGCAGGTGCTCTTGGCGGGTGCGGGAAACAGGACACGAAAGACGGCGGCCTGGAGCAGCAGAAGGGCCGATGGGTAGAGACACAGGAGGAGCTGCCGGAGGAACTGGAAGACTGGACGCTGCAGAACATATTTTCCACGGCGGGAGAGATACATCTGCTGGCCTCCAGGCAGGAGGGCGGAAAGACCCTTTTCAGCGAGTGGGCGGGAAAGGAGGACGGCTTTGCCGATGTGACGGAGGGCTGGCTGGCGTCCCTGGAGCTGGACTGCGGGGAATGGTTCGAGGTGCAGCTGATGCAGAGCGGAAGCGGCACGCAGTATCTCTATGCCGGTTATGTGGCGGACGGCGAAGAGGATTTCAAGGGGCATCTGTGGAAAGGCCAGGGAGAGCAGATTTGGGACATCACGCCCGCCAAATGGACAGTCCTCAATGAGGAATGGGGGATGTACGAATGGCCTCTGGGCCTGGCTGCGCAGAAGGACGGCACATTGACGATGCTTTCTTACCTGTCCGTAGACGTGCTGTCCGGAACCGACGGGAGCGTGCTGTCCAGCGAGCCTCTGTCCGGCCAGTATGAGAAGCCCCTGGTGTCAGACGGGGAAAATGTCTATCTGTGCGCCTCGGGAAGCTCCGGCATCCAGGTGGAAAAGCGGGGCAGCAATCCTGAGACCATTTCCCTTCCCGCGGGGGCTGCAGAAGGCGTGAACCTGTGCGCGGCGGCGGACGGCACTTTGGTCACGGCAGGCGGGGAGGGCATTTTCCGACGAAGGGCGGGAGAGAGCGATTGGGAGAAGCTGCTGAACGGCTCGGAGACGGACCTGGCCCTGGCGGGCTGCTGGTGCATCGGCCTGGCTATGCTGGAAAGCGATGATATCTATGCGCTGTACCGCGAATCGGAAGGCGGCGGGAAGCTGAACCGATATGCCTATGACCCGGAGGCGGTCATCGAAGTGACTCAGGAACTGAAGCTGTACACCGTATTCGACAGCTCTCTCCTGCAGCAGGCGGCAGTCCTATACCATAAGGAGCATCCGGAGGTGCTGATCACCATAGAATCCGCCTATCCCGCTTATTATGATGACGAGACGGACTACAATGCTGTCTACCAGTCGCTCAACACCATGCTGATGGGGGACGACGCGCCGGATATCCTGGTGATGGACCATCTGGACATGGATTCTTTTACGGAAAAAGGGCTGCTGGTGGACATCGGGGAGGTGGTGAATCCTCTGGAGGAGAGCGGGGAGCTCCTGCCCGGTATTACGGGCGCCTATGTGCGGGAGGACGGACACAGATATGTGGTGCCCCTGCAGTTCGGATTCACCATGGCCCTGGGGAGGGACATCGGGGAGGCGGACATGGCTTCGCTGGAGGCTCTGGCACAGTTCCTGTCGGGGGCACAGGACAGTTATCTGGGCCCGCAGACCGTGAGCGAGCTGGTGGATAAGTTCTATCCCTATTTCTGCGGGGACATTGTAAAAGAGAAGCGGCTGGATAAGGAGACCCTGGCCGGAAAGCTGGAATGTCTGAAGAAAATCGCGGACAACTGCGGGATGGTGGATTCCCGGGAGAAAGGGGAGCGCGCTTACAATATGTGGAATCTGGCCTCCCAGGCGAAGCTGGCCTTCAGCGAGGCCGACGGATTCAAGAACTGCATGTTCCCCATAGCCATGGCGGAGCACATCAAGGGAAGCTTCACGGCCTATGAGAACAGCTTCGTTCCCACCCTGCAGACAGGCATATGCGCCAAGAGCCCCTATCAGGATACGGCCATGGACTTCCTGAGGCTGGCGCTGTCCGGAAGCATACAGGATACAGATTATTACAGGGGCTTTCCTGTGAACAGGGCCTCTCTGGAAAAGCAGGTCCATGAAGACCGGTCGGAAGCGGAGGCCGAGACTTCCATAGAGACGGACGACGGAGAAGCGGTGTTCATCATCAGGGACTATTCCGAAGAGACGGCGGACAGACTGCTGGCCCTGTGCCAGGCTTTGGATAAGCCGGTCAAAGAGGATGAAAAGATACGGGAAGTGCTGATAGAAGCCCTGGACGGGTACCTGAAGGGCAGCCAATCCCAGGAGGACACGGTACAGAAGATAGAGGACGGGCTGAAGATGTACCTGGCAGAGTGAGCGCGGGGGCTCAGTGCAGGGATGGCGCAAGCTTAAGCCGGTGCCATTGTCTCTGGTGATACAGGGAATGTGGGATGCATAGGGGTTCACTGGGAAAGGGGAGGCTCACTGCCCTGGCGGCAGGCGCTGCAGTATCCGTACAGCTCCAGCTTATGTCCCGTGACCGTGAAATCCTCCATGCCCTTCTCCAGGTGGATGTGGGCAAAGGGGCAGCTCTGCAGGGGGATGCGGTTGTGGCACTTCAGGCAGATGGCGTAGTGGGTATGGCCTCCCCGGTTCAGTGAATAGACTACAGAACCATCTTCCATCCAGACGGTCTTTTCCGCCAGACCTTTTTCCTCGAAGGCGGCCAGGATGCGGTAGATGGTGGAGACGGCGTATTGCCCGTCAGCTCCGTCCGCCGCCACCCGCTGGTAGATCTGTATGGCGCTTAAAGGCTCAGGCGCTTCCCACAGCACCTTGTAGACGCTTTTTCTCTGCCTGGTCCATTTCAGGCCCTGGGGATATCGGATGTCCTCCCCGCAGTCGGCATAGGGGATTTCCCCGGAAAGTGTCTTTTGTCTGTCATGCAGTTCCATGTCCGTTCCTTTCTGTCATCTGAGGTCTGTCCGTGCGTTTCCAAGTGCCGCGGCCGTCTCCGTGAAGCCGTGCGTTTCGTCTACAGATAACGAATACAAGTTCATGGCAGCGTTTGCTGTATTTTCGGGCTGCATGTGTATCCGAAGAGCTTCTGCCTGTGTTTTCGCCCCCGTCATTTCAGGAAAAGGCCGATCAGGATTCCGGCCACCACGCCGATGCCGTAAAGCAGCGCCAGAATCTTCAGGTTCTCCCGCCTGTCATGATTGACGCGGAACAGCACCAGAAGCCCCACCCCGGAGCCGGACAACAGGCCTGCCATGGCGGCTCCCAGGCTTATGGATTCGGACAGGTACAGCTGCGTGATGACCACGGAGCCGGCGCAGTTGGGAATCAGCCCCACCAGCCCCGCCAGCACAGGAGCCAGCACCGGCTTGTCCAGGAGCAGGTTCGCCAGCGCATCCTCCCCGGCGAAATGGAGAATCAGGTTCAGCACCAGGTTCACCGCCAGGATGAACAGGGCAATCTTTGCCGTGTGTGCCAGGGCCGAGCGGAAGATGCCTTTCTCGCAGTGGCAGTGCTCCTGCTTGCAGATGTCATGGATGTGTTCCCGCCCGGTATCCTTTTTCCGCCAGAGCAGGTCTATCGCAAGGCCCGCCGCCATGCCAATGGCAGCCTTTGCCGCCAGCAGCTGCAGAATCATGCCCATAGGGGCGCGTTCCGATATGAGGATGGGCAGCATCTCGTCCGATGTGGACAGATAGATGGCCATCAGGGTTCCCAGAGTGATGAGCCGTCCCGCGTACAGATTGGAAGCGGCGGCGGAGAAGCCGCACTGGGGGACGGCGCCAAGCAGCCCTCCCGCAACAGGGGCAAGATGGGCCAGCACAGGATGCCCGGAGCCTGACCGACCATGGGATGAGGACTTTGTGCCGGGGCGACGGATCAGCTTCGACGCCCGCTCGCCGGTCTTATGCTCCAGGTACTCCATGGCCAGATAGGCCAGGAATAAAAACGGAATCAGCTTCACGCTGTCCAAAAGGGAATCTACTATCAAATCCAGCATAACATCAGCCTTTCCTGAGAATGCCCTGGCATTCCGCAACTCCGGACATGAAATCGCATCCAGGCGCATCGGTTGCATCGGACAGTTATAGGTGTATAAATGGCAAATGCAATAATCGTGGCCGCAAATGCAAATGCGACTCATTCGCAACTAGGACTATAGCACATTTGCCGGCGATTTGTCAACTGAAAATGGTAACTGCCAGGTCAGAAAAAAGATTCGGAAGAACACTTCCGCAGAAGAGATTGCAGAGATACTGGAAGAAGGGCCTATTTCCATTGCCCGGATCTGTGAACTGATCCGGAACCACCCCGACTGGGATGACGAGAGAATTGGCAGTGAGATGAGGGAATGGGAGAAGAACATGAATCCTGGCTGAACGGAAAGAATGCCTGCGGAAAGAGTTCCGGGAAAAGGAGGATTATGCCTATCTCGGAGGTGACAGCCGCTGGCAGGGGCTGGTGGGATAATTGTATTTTTTAGCTGTATCATTTACCGGAAAACGGGAAGAATCATAGGAGGAGCCGTCGGAAGACGATGCCCCGAGACCGAAATCTAAGGAACGGAAAGGTGATGACGGTGATGATATCATTTCTGGAGATGGTGCAGCAGTATCCGATCGGGTCGAAGATAGAACTGCCCAGGGAAGGCCGGAAGACAGAGAAGCAGCAGGAAGTGGTAGGATACGAATACTATAACGGGACAGGCTATCTGGTCTTCGGGAATCAGGAAAGAGTGGACGTGGAGAGAATCATCAGCGCAAGCCGGCCATATCTTCACTGAATCTTAATTTTTCCACAATAGAAAAATAAAATATGAAATCCTCCTGCCTTTATAATGATTTATAGGAAAAGGCAGGAGGGATTTTTTATGGTGGACTGTTATGACAGGGCAAGAGGGAATAAACGAAAAAGCATATACAGAGAGACGGAAACAGGGATACGAGGGCGCAGGGAACCGGGAAGAAGGTACGCCGATGGAAGGTACGCCGATGGAAGGCCAGCCGAGAAAAGAAACAGCCAATCTATCAGTCCGGCCCGGAAAAAGATGCGGCAAAAGCAGCGCAGGGACAGGATGGTCAAGCGATTCTGCACGTTAGCGGCAGAACTGGCGCTGTGCCTGACTATCCTGGCGGCAGTGAGGAGCGCATGGAACGCTTCGGACAAGTCGAAGAGCGCCTCCCTGTGGACTGGGGTGGCAGCAGGCGATGAAGGCGACGAGAACCGCCGGGCGGATGCCGGAGGAGTGCCTCTCAGCGCGGGCGACCTGTATCCCGACATGGACCTGACGGGCTATCCGGAGGATATGATCAAACTTCTGGAACTGAACCAGGAGGCCATGGACTATATCAAAGACTATCCGAACCGGGCGCAGTATCAGAATCAGCCCATCGACCTGTCCGGGGACGTCCGCGGCGGGGAAGTGCCCCTTCTGATGCAGTGGGACAGGCGCTGGGGCTATGACGCATATGGAGACGACATGATCGGCCTGTCCGGCTGCGGGCCTGTCTGCCTGGATATGGCGTATCTGTACTTTACGGGGGACACCGCCATGACGCCCAGGAATATGGCAGTGTTCGCCTATGACAACGGATACTATGCGGACGGCGGAACCAGTTGGAGCCTATGGACAGAAGGAGCAGCGCAGCTGGGGCTGAGCGGAGAGGAACTGCCCCTGGACGAAAACCTGATGAAGCAGACGCTGGACGGCGGCGGACTGATTGTCTGCAGCATGCGTCCGGGAGATTTCACCACTACCGGGCATTTCATCCTGATTCGGGGATATGATGAGAACGGCTTCTATGTAAATGACCCCAACCGCAGAAGCAACAGCGAAAAACAGTGGGATTACGGCACTCTGCGGTATCAGATCAAGAACCTCTGGGCGCTGCAGAAATGAAGGACAGCGATAATTCTTCCGCAGGGATGGATTTTCTGCCGATTCATGGTATAATGTGACCATATTCTTGGCACGAAATGCCGAATGGCATGGCTACCATGAGTGTTGCTGTGCACATGGTATAATGACCTTATTCAAGGCATGGAGCGGCCGGATGGCCATAAGTCTTTCATCGGGTCATAAGGAATTGTCTACAAATAACTGCTGCAAGTTTATGGCAATTTTTATTGTATTTCCGGGCTTTTGCCTGAAGCAATTGCAGCAGTTATTTTCCGACAATTCCTAAAGGGGTCAGTGGCCCATGGTGTACTTGGTGGAATCATGCGCGGTTGGATGACCGTAGATACTATGAGCGTCAGGCAGCTTTGCCCGGAAGGAGAGATTGGGATGAAATATGAGTTTTTCGCGGGCTCTTACGGAGAACCACAGGAGGAGAACATAATCCGGTTCACATTGGACAGTCAGACCGGAAACATCACGAAACGCTACGGCTGTAAAGGGATTGAAAATCCCTCCTGGCTGACCCTGCACCCTGGGAAGGATATCCTATATGCAGTGGAGGAGCTGACTCCGGAGGGGAATATCCGTGTATTTGAAATAGAAGAGGAGGGACTGAGGCCCCTTGCGGATTTTCCTTCGAAAGGGGCCGACCCCTGCCATATCTGCCTGGACGAGAAAGAGGAGCATCTGCTGACAGCTAATTATACCAGCGGCTCCATTTCAGCATACAGATTAGATAAAAACGGTATTCCGACAAAAATGACGGATTTCATCCAGCATGAAAAGGAAAGCGGGCCTGCCCCCACAGAGAGCGGACGCAATCCCATCCGACAGGAAAGCCCCCATGTCCACTTCAGCGGCGTCAGGGGGCGGCGGATTTTCGTGGTGGACTTAGGGCTGGACAGAGTGTTCATTTATGACCGGGACGATGTCGGCAAGGGTCTGAGAGACACCGGGAAATATCTGTCATTTCCGGCAGGTGCGGGCCCCAGGCACCTGGCATTCCATCCCCGGATGTCCGTCATCTACGCCGCCTGTGAGCTGGACAACAAACTGGCAGTCGTCCGGGAAAAGGAGGGGGAATATGTCCTGGAAAGCATTCTGCCCACTTTGCCGGAGTCTTATAGAGGTGAGAATACAGCAGCCGCCATCCGGATCTGGAACGGCCTGCTGATGGTCAGCAACCGCGGCCATGACAGTATAGCGGTCTATTCCCTGAAAGAAGACGGCGGCGCGGCGCTGGAGCAGATTGTCCCCACAGGCGGAAAGATTCCGAGAGATTTTGCCGTCATGGGGGAATATGTGGCAATCGCCAACCAGGGCTCCGATGAGATTACGGTACTCCGGATGAATCCGGGGACGAAGCTTCTGGAACAGACGGGCATATCCGTGCCCATGTCCCGCCCCACCTGTATCTGCCCGGTTTCGCCGTAAAAGCGCCAATCGCCATAACTTGCCAGTTACTTTTCACGGGGTGGGGAAAGTATAATTGATAATTGTGCAAAACGCCGAA
>OFGX01001833.1_pt1 | contig 11954 bp, 9 predicted proteins | sample 1521831 | NCBI WGS metagenome assembly OFGX01 (sample SAMEA3504080, study PRJEB24116) | mouse gut metagenome | biome: mouse gut; feature: mouse-associated habitat; material: faeces | place: Denmark | collected 2011
ATTCCCCTCATGAATGAGGGGCTAGGGGAGTTGATGTGCCGTAGGCACTTTCTTGTGGATTGTGACCGATTCGGCACGATTGATCAGGACGTGGACGCCTTTTTCAGCAAGCATCTCTTCAAGGGGAATCCCTTTTTCATAGAGCAGATGGCTTTCATGGTTGCCGGGGCCGTAATAGACAGGCGCGATCTTGAGCAGCTCATCGCACAGATTCATCAGGATATCCAGATTGTCGTCGTCTGAATTGACCATGTCTCCCGCGATCACGATCAGGTCGGGCATCAGGGCGTCGATCTGTTCTGTTAGGTCGGAGTTGCCTTTGCCAAACTCATGGTTATGCAGATCCGACAGGACGACGAGGCGGGTATTTTCCGATCCTCTTATTTTCGGGGAGTACAGGTGATAAAAGGTGACCTCCAGCTCGTCGGAAAGCAGATAGCGTCCCCCCAGAACCAATATGGCGGCAGCGAAGAGCAGGAATAAAAACGCCCATTTTCGGCGTTTTTTGGTACCTCCCTGAACTGCCGCTGAGTCAGCCGGGCTGACTTCTTGATTTTTTTTGTTTTTCTTTCGCATAGTCCCTCCTCTTTGACGGATTTACAAAATCCGCATTTTGTTACATATCTGTAATTCAGGCATCATTCTCTTTTAAAATTAAAAAGTCTTTTCACTTCCCCGCCGGAGGATCTCAGAGCAATTCTCAGGCGGAGCAGCACCGGCTGCCCGGTATACATTTCTTAAAATCTCTTCCGCCTTTTCCAGACTGAGCCTTGGTTCTAACTCTTTATTTTCACTCCATTTTCTGCCCGTCATCGTTCCGCCAACCTCCCTGGAAAGTAGAATTTCAGGCAGAAATCCTGACTGCCGTAAAGTGTCCTACTCTGCGATAATGATGAAAAAAATGTATGCCGGGCAGACCACTTTACTGATTTACGGCTGTATCTGACTGTTCAGAAGAAAAGCAGTCCACAATTTTCAAACGTCTCATATTTTCCCTTTTGAGGTTTAAATTGGGATGCACATAGCGTTCCAATGTGACAGAGATACTTGCGTGTCCGAGAACCTCGCTCAGCGTTTTCACATCAAAGCCAACCTCTACGCACCGGGTCGCAAACGTATGCCGGAGGGTGTGAAAATGAATGTCCTGAATGTCGCATTCTTTTGTGTAGCTTTTCAGATATCTCTGCAGTTTCCGGGGTTCCATGCAGCTTTCTTTCCCTGTCAGTACAAAGCATTCCGGATTCCCGCGATAAAACTTCCTGCACAGCGCCGCAATATCCGGCATCAGAGGTATAGTCCTCCTGGATTTATCACTTTTGGGCGATCCGATCATCAACACGGTTTTTGAGTCGCCCTGAGCTCCAATATTTTTAATACGCTGGACGGTATTGCCGACATGAATCGTCTCGTCTGCAAATGAAATGTCCTTCCAGCGCAGCGCGCAGATTTCCCCGATCCGCATTCCGGTGCGGAGCGCCAGATACACCGCAAATTTTCCTGCATTCATCCCTTCTGCCAGATACAAGATAAGTTCGGATTCTTCCTGCTCAGTCAATACACGTATGGCCTTGGGAGACTCTCGGGGATAAATGACCTCGACATGAGAAAGTTCACCGTCAATCTGCCTGTTTATGTAAGAAAGAATGGAACGAACAAATGTCAGAATATCACGTACAGATTTGATGGATAGCTTCTTTTCATTCAGCAAATGCTGCGAAAAAGCAGAGATTTTTTCGGTAGTAATATCCTTTAAATACAGTTCTCCCAAATAAGGTTTGACGTGCTTTTCAATGCCGTTTTGATATTTCACGTAACTGGAAGTTTTTAATTGTGTGCTTCTCAGATCCAGCCAGCAGTCGCAGTAAGAGGAAAATTTTTCCTTATTGAGGACAGAATCCAGGTTCGCTTCGTTCAACAGCTTTGCCTTTGCCTCCGTCACCCTTGCTTTCGCTTCCACATAGGTTTTTCCGTAACAGAATCCATATTTGATCCTGCCGTCCTCCTCCCTGGATCTGATGTACCGCGCTTCCCAGCGCCCGTCCTTCCTCTTGAAAATATTTTCGCCTTTTGCCATGTAAGTACCTCCTATATTTCACTCTGTCCATAGTGCCAATAAAATCCAGAAGATTTTACATTATTATCATATAAGATAATGACTGTTTAACCGACTGCGAAAGGCTCAGTCTTTGCAAAAAAATGTTTCTTTTTTTTTATTTTTTCTTTTTAGGCACATGTTAAATCCTGCTAATCTCATAGATTAGTATTGAAAATATGTACAAAACGTGTTAATATTTACTCAATATCAAGGGCGGAAATATGTCGCAGAGTAGGACACTCTGCGACATTTTTTACCGGGAAGAATGCCGGGTAAAATTTTTTCGTAATAATTCAGCGTAAAATATCCCGGGAGCAGGCAAAAGAGCTGGATCGGAAAGAGTATATGAAGTTTCTGAACACCGTCCAGCTACAGGGGAAAAAGCGTCTGCTGATGGAAAAAATCGGCAGTACAGGCATCCGTGTATCAGAGGTACAATATATTACAGTAGAAGCTGTATGCAATGGACGGACGGATATCTTCCTGAAGGACAAAATCCGGACAATCCTGCTGCCCGGTAAGCTTTGCCGAAAATTGAGGAAATATGCGCAGAAGCATGGCATTAAGAAAGGATAAAAAATGATTGAAAAAATTAGAAATTATGTATGGGCTCCAATTGAAAAAATTAGAAATTATGAATGGTCGAGGTATAAAAAAGAGAAATTTAAAGGCTTAAAAAATTTCGATTTTTCAATAATAACTTCGAACTGCGTAGGAGCAGTTATTTATCATGACTTGGGGATGCCCTTTCTTTCGCCAACCATTAACTTAACTATAGGAATGAATGATTTAGTCAAGTTTGCAGAGAATCTAAATTGGTATCTAGAAAAAGAAATTGTTGAAATAAAAGGGGATTATGAATATCCGACAGGAATGTTGGAGGATATAAGAATCAACTTTGTACATTATAATAGCTTTGAGGAAGGCATTCAAAAGTGGGAAGAAAGAAAAAAACGGATCAATATGGACAATTTATTTTTTATGGGGTCGGAAAGGGGGGATTGTACTTATGAAACAATACAACATTTTGATAAACTACCATACACAAATAAAGTGATTTTCACACATATAGAGTATCCGGAAATAAAATCAGCATACTACATAAAAGGATTTGATGAAGAACCACAATTAGGGAATCTATTGGAGTTTAAAAGCCAGTTCTTAAAAAGGCGGTATCTGGATGATTTTGATTACGTATCATTTTTCAATTCCGCAATATGAATATTGTGAAGAATGTAAGGAATAGCTGAATAGCGGCTTTCGTATACTTTTGAGTGAGATTTGATTCAAATTATGTAAGACTTTTGTATAAGCTTTCCCAAAAGGCTGGATATAGGAGGAGTAGATGAACAGAGCAATATGCGGGTTCACTTTTTCAGGATAGGTTCTGCGGGATGCACTTTAAAAATTATATTTTTCATGCTGCTATATAAACTGCTGCCATTTTTTCTGTTTATAAGATCGGCGGATGAACGGGCGTGGATATGGAAACTATTCCGAAAGAAATAGATGAGACACTTGTCCAGTCACAAATGATTTCTTTTGGAACGGTTTTGTAGGTATAACAGGCAGCCGGGAGTGAAAAAACATAGCTCCAAGAAGAAATATTGCAAATCCTTCATTTCTGGAAGGAAGAACAAAGAATGCTGCCTTTTTCTCCTCAAAAGTCAATAGCTTTGTCTATGCTATGCGTCAGATGAACGAAGTACTGTTCACATGCCTTGATTGTACTTGTATTCCGGCAGCCAAAGAACTATAATATAAGGGAAAACAAAGAGGAGTATGGATGGGACAAAAAGATATCGTAGAAAAACATCTGGAAGATTACAACGATGTGTTTGCCGACATCGTAAACGCGCTTGTTTTTAAAGGAAAACAGGCAGTGAGGCCCAGGGATCTGATTCCTGTGAAGGTCAGATCCCAGTATAAAGCAGACGAGGGGAAGCTGCATGAGGAAGAACGGGATAATGCAAAGTACTGGTCAAAGGGGAAAGTTAAGATCGCCCTGTTGGGACTGGAAAACCAGACGAAGCCAGACCAGGATATGCCTTTCAGAGTCATCGGATATGACGGCGTCGCCTACCGGTCGCAGTTGTTAGATGAGAAGTCAAAAGAACGCTGCCCGGTACTGAGCATCGTCCTTTACTTCGGAGAATCCCACTGGAACGGTCCGAGGTCGATTTTGGAGATGGTGGATCTTCCGGAAGGCATGGAAAACTATGTGAACGATTATAAGATCCACATATTCGAAGTGGCGTATTTTACAGAGGAACAGGTAAAATTATTCAGAAGCGATTTTCGAATCGTGGCGGATTATTTTGTACAAAAACGAAAAAACAAAAAATATATCCCCGGCAGAAAGACGATCCGGCATGTGGATGCTGTATTAAAATTCATGTCTGTTATGACAGGGGATAGAAGATTTTTAGAAGTTCAAAAGGGAAAAAAATCAGGAGGTGACCAAAACATGTGTGAAATACTGGATCAGATTGAAAACCGCGGAATCCAGAAAGGGATGGAGATCATGCGTGCAGAGAAGGATGAAGTGATTGCACAAAATAAAGCAATGCTTGCAGAAAAGGAGGCTTCTCTTGCAGAGAAAGACGCGGAGCTTGCCCGGAAGGAAGCCGAACTTGCCCGGGCGATGGAACTGTTGAAAAAATATAATATTGCATTTGTTTCATAACATCTGATTGTTTTTTATCCAAATACCAGAAGCCAGTATAGGCGGAACACCTTGCCTTGACTGGCTTCTGGTATTTGGATCTGGATAGTCAAGCAGTTCAAAGGAAATTTTCGGACAACTTACTTACACACTTTATCTGCCTATCAATACCTTCTTTCCCCTGAAAGCAAATCCGTATTTCCTGATCCTTTCGGCCGGCACGCCTTTTGCTTCCAGAGAGACAGCATATTCTTTTTCCTCGATCTGCTGCAGCGCCGCTTTCACCGTGTCTTCCAGATCTTTCTCGTCTTCTGAATCCTGAATTTTGAACTCCAGGATAATTCCGGGCTCCTGTATATCCTTTGGTTCCAGCATAACGTCATATCTTCCAAATCCGCTTTCGCGGTTTGATGTAATGATATAACGATCCTCTAATGTCACCATCAGTCCTAATACAAATCCATGATAAAAGCGCTCCGGTTCACGTTCTTCAGATGGCCTGCCGCCGCTGTCAAAGTAACTGAACGTCGTCTTTGCTACCCGGTTCATATAGATATTCATTGCTTTCAGATCATCCAGCAAAAGAGCTGTTATAAAATCATTGTAATTGGAAGCAGAAGATGCAAACCATCCCTGCACCATACTGCGGAACATGATCTTCGTTTCATAATTGGTGATTTCCAATTCATAGACAGGCTTCCACTCACGGCCTGGCACATAGCTTGTCTCACATCGTTTTACCCGGAGATAGCCGCTTGCCAAAAGCAGGCTCCAAATGGCATTTTCATCCAGGTCAAGCTGGTTATAAACAATCTGCTCTTCAATCTCAGTTAAAATAGTTTTTCCATCCAGCAACTGTTTAAATGACTCTTTGACCTGCCTCGTCCCTTCCCTGATCATCTTTCCTGCCAGACTATTGCTACTCGTATTTGCCCAATAAGGAGCAAACTGATGTTTATCCAGGTAATGAATGATAGACCATGGATTGTATATATCTGTTTTATGGCCGAAAACAAAGCCGTCATACCAACTCCTCACCTCATCTTTCCTATTCGAAAGATGATATTCGTCTAATGCAGCAAAAACCTCCTCTTCTGTGAATCCAAAGCATTCCTCATATTTATCCGATGTTGTTGTTACGACTTCCAGGTTGTTAAAATCCGAAAAGATAGATTCCTTACTGATCCGGGTTATTCCTGTCATAATTGCACGTTCCAAATAGGGATTCCCTTTAAAAGCCGCATGAAACAGACTGCGCGTAAAAGCTGCCAATTCTTCCCAATAACCATTTACATATGCCTCCTGCATAGGAGTATCATATTCATCCAGAAGGATGACAGCCTTTCGACCATAATATCGGTACAGATAACCAGACAGTCTCCTGAGCGATATCGTAATGTCTGTATCATCACTATCCGAAGATATTCCATCATAGTATTTTTTGTCTTTTTCTCCAAGAATACCTTCCTTTAACAGAAAGTCGTATTGGTTATACAGGTCTACAATCGTCTCACATATTTTTTTCCGTGCCTGTTCGTAGGATACTTCTTTAATATCTGAAAAACTCAAAGATATGACCGGATAGGTTCCCTGGAGTTCCCGATATGCATCTTCTTTCCATATATTCGTTTCCAGGAAAAGGCTGCTGCCCGAATACTGCACTGAAAAAAAATGTTCTACCATACTCATCGTCAGTGTTTTTCCAAATCGGCGCGGCCGGGTAATCAATGTGACATCATCCATGGATTCCCACCACTCTTTGATAAACATGGTCTTATCTACATAAAATACATTCCGTTTGATTATCTTTTCAAAATCCTGGAGACCGATTCCAACGGTTCTTGCCATACCGACACCTCTCTCTAAAATACACACAGCGCAATAAGTTTCTTTCATTATAGCTGTTCTCTGTCTAAATCACAACCGCAAATAACCATATATACGATCAGTCAGTTGGAAGATAAATTTGTTTTGGGATATACAACCGTTCAGAAGCTGAAAGAGTAAGAAGCAATGAATTACGTTGGTTGCTGAGCAAAGGCAGCGATTACAGAAAAAACAATCGCAAAGCGGCTTACTATACGACAAGTGCCAAAAAAGCCCTTGTTTCAGGAGCTTTTTGCAGATTGACCGCCAGAATTGACTGTTCATCAATAACAGCCGCGGCCACCGTGAGCTTAGACAGCCGCATAAATGTATGTTTTTTCAGCGATTTGTATCTTCTTTATTATTAATGTTTGGTAGAAAACCACGCCGGCTCACATTCTGTATGTACAGATCGTGTATATAGCAAGGGGATGCATTGACTGCGCGGCAGACTGCTGAGATATGTATCTTACGATGAAAGTGATATAGATGCCGCATTTGGAATGGCCGGAGTTAAATGTTAAACGCAGATTGGTATTGAAAAAATATGAAAATCGTGTTAAAATTTACTCACTATTTGATGCGTCGTCTTGTCGTATAGTAAGCCGCTTTGCGACAAGCCGTATACACTGAGAATATCAGCTCAGAATTGTAATTTCCAGGGAGGTCGGATGAGCCGTGCGGAACAGAAGATGGAATGAAAAAGAAGAGATGGAACCAAAGCTTGGCTTGGAAAAGGCGGAAGAGATTTTAAGAAACGTATATCAGGCAGCCGGTATTGCACCGCCTGAGAATTGTGCGGAAATACTTCAGCGGGGCGCAGAAAAGAATTTCTGAATACGAAGTGAAGATGCCTGAGTTTTAGCTGTGTCAGAGATTGCGGTGACGTTTTACAGAGAGGGTACTCTTTTCAGAAAACAGAAAGGATGCCCTCTTTCAATGTCATCGTGCGCAGAAAGGTGAAAAAGATGGTTGTATTATTGATAGGCGGCGGCTGTGTGCTGATGGATGCGATGATCAGCAAATTAACCAAAAACGGCCATCGCGTGTACCTGCTGACAGGGCAGAAGAACAATCGTTTTTCCTATAAGCAGGTGTTTGAAAAATATAATTTTCCGTATGACAGCGGAAGCATCAAAGATATTTTTGAGAGTACGCGGCCGGACGTGGTCGTATTTATGGGGGCATACGATACGAACTTTGACTGGGGGGAGGACGCGAGACAGGACTCGGTGCGCTATGTGGCCGGGCTTGTCAATATCCTGTCCGCTTACAGTGTGGTCAAGGAAGGGAAGTTTGTCTATTTTTCTTCTCAGGAAGTATACGGCGGAGTCTATATTGACAACATCGGTGAAGAAGAGCCGGTATCCCCGAAAGGGTTTAAAGCAATGGCCATGGTTCAGGGGGAGGAAACCTGTGAGAATTTCCGAAGGACGCAGGGCGCGGATACGCTGATCCTCCGGTTTGACCATATGTACTGGATACCGGAAAAGGGGAAGTCGGAGGACAACGATTGTTTCCGGATGTGCCTGGAAGCCCTGAAAACGGGAAAAATCTCAGCCAACGAGAGACGGGCTTTTTCCATGATCTATTTGAACGACGCGGTGGAGCTGGCATACAGGATCCTGTGTGAGAAAGATCCCACACATTCCCTTTACCACATCTCTTCCATGGAGCCGGTCAATGAAAAACAGCTTGCCGGGAAGGTACAGGAAGCGATGGGGGCCGGGATCACGGTGACAGACAGTTCGGTGGGGGCAAACAGCCGCCTGGTCCTGGACAGCGGCAGGTATCAGAAAGAGTTTGGCTTTGAACTGTTCACCGACTATGACAAGGGAATCAAGCAGATCGTCCACTACATGAAGCGCCACAGCAATTCGTTCGTTTCGGAAGAGGATGAAGGCGGCGGGATGGCGCTGAAGATCTGGAACCTTGTCAGGCGGATCTTCAAGGCGCTGTTTCCATTTGCGGAGTCGATCGCAATGTTTGCACTGGCCTTTTTCCTGAACGGCCAGGCGGCTGACAGTGAATTCCTGGCGAAGCTGGATATCTACCTCCTGTATGTATTGCTGTTTTCCGTTGTCCACGGCCAGCAGCAGGCTGTTTTCTCTGCTCTGCTGGCGATGGGCGGCTACTGCTACCAGCAGATGTCAGTCCATTCCCTGTTTGAAGTGCTGCTTGATTACAATACATACGTCTGGATGGCACAGCTCTTTATCGTGGGACTGGTTGTGGGCTACATGAAGGATCAACTGAGCTTCATCCGGGAAGAGGGGAGATGCAGGGTTCAATATCTGAACGGCCAGCTTAAGGACATTGAAGATATCAATGACAGCAACGTGAAACTCAAACATAATTTTGAATCCCAGGTAGTCAATCACAGGGAAAGCCTTGGGAAGATCTATGAGGTCTCTTCCTCACTGGAGCAGTATGGGCCGGAAGAGGTGCTTTTTTATGCGGCGCAGGTGCTGTCAAAGCTGATGGACTGCAGGGATGTGGCAGTATACAACGTAGCCAACGGGGATTACGCAAGGCTCTTTTCCTCCACATCCCCGGAAGCGCGCAGGTTGGGTAATTCCATCAAATATTCGGGGATGGAGGAACTGTATGGGGAACTGAGGGCACACAGGGTTTACATCAACCGGAATATGGTAGAAAAAATGCCCATGATGGCAAGCGCAGTTTATTCGGAGGAGTCCATGCAGTTGATCATCATGCTCTGGGGCGTTCCGTGGGAGCGCATGACGCTTGGGGAGGCCAATCGGCTCACGATTGTGGGATTCCTGATCCAGAATGCGGTAGTACGTGCCAACCGCTATCTGGATGCGCTCAGGAATGAGCGTTATGTGGAAGGGACCAGCGTGTTGGAGGAGGAAGCGTTTACGCATCTGGCAAAAGCCTTTTTCGACGCAAAGGATAAGGGCCTGACGGAGTATATTCTGCTGGAAATCATAACCAATGAATGGAATTGCGAGTATGCGGCGGATTCGCTGGGCAGAACGATGCGGCAGACAGATTATCTGGGACTTTTCAAAGGCGGACATCTGTATGCGCTTCTGCCGAATACCAACAGGGAGAATGTGGGCGGTATCATAGAGCGTTTCCGAGATTTGGGGTATGAGTGCCGGATCGACGAGGAGGCGGTGCTATGACCATGGCAAGAGATGAATACATTTTTTTGATAATCCTTGCGGTCAATCTGATTGTGTCGGTTCTCTACCTGGCGGCAGGGATCGTGCTCATGGTGCCTGCGCACGCATCGCTGGCGGATGGGAACGACGAGGAGATCCTGTATGACAACAGAAGAACTTATGTGATCCGTTTCATTGAGATGATCCTCTGCCCGGTCATTGTTCCGCTGTTCTTTTTTATGGGGCATCTGTTTTACCTGTTTGTATTCTGGCGGGACGCAAACCTGGTGGACGTGGTTTTCAGCAAAGACCGTGTAAAAACCAATCTGAAGGCGGACGAAGAGGCAGAACGCAACATCATTCCCCTGGAGGAGGCGCTCCTGGTGAATGAGAAAAAAGACCTGCGCTCGGTATTTGTGAATGTGATGCGCGAGGATATCAGAAATTCACTGGCGTCCATTACCCTGGCGCTGGACAGTGAGGACTCGGAGACTTCTCACTATGCGGCGGCGGTTTTGTCGGATGAACTGAATAAATTCCGTATCTTCGTGCAGAAGCAGCTCACGCAGGTTCGGGAGAAAAAGGATTCCGATACGGAGGGGGAGGAGATCCTGGTAGATTATATGGACAGCATTCTCAAGCAGCATGTTTTTTCGGATCATGAACAGAGAAAATATGTAAACGAGATGGCAGAGGCGGCGGAACTGCTCTATGAAAAAGATGCTTCCAGGATCACGCTGGAACGATATGAGGCGGTCTGCCTGAGAACCCTGGAGATGAAGGATTATGGGGTCGCGGAAACATGGTGCCGGCGCATGGAAGAACAATACCCGGACGAACTGTCCGCGTACACCTGCAGGCTGAAGCTCTATTTTGCCAGGCAGGACAGGGAAGCCTTTTTCCAGACCCTGGATGCCTTGAAGAAATCAGATGTGGTGATTGACCGTGAGACGCTGGAACTGATTCGGATCTTCAGTACAAGGAGGCAATAAAGATGTCAATGGCAATACTTTCCGTACTGCAGCTCACAGAGATCGCGGCAGCCTATGTTTTCGTAATCCTGCTGCTGCCCTGGCTGTTTCTGCGCAGGAGGCTTGCAGGCTTCGGCAGTGTGCCCGTGAGATTTATGATCTATTTCCTTACCGGAAATTTTTACATCATCAATCTGGTATACCTGCTGCAGCTCTTACATATCTCCTGCTGGCTGACGCTGTTTCTCGGAACATTTGCTCCGTTCATAGCGACGGGTTTTGTGAAATACAAAGGGGGGCTTTTGGCGGCTCTGGAGAAAAAGCTTGTTCAGACCCTGCTCGTCCTGGGAGGGGAGACGGGAAGGAAGACATTGTTTCTCCATCTGCGAAAAAGGCTGAAAAGGCTCTTGGCAGCCCTCAGCAGAAAAGGCAGTGAAGCCGTAAAAAAATTCGGATTTGAGATCCTGCTTGTATTCGGACTGATCCTGCTTCTGGTCTATATGTACGGGACAAATGCAGTCAATGTCTACGGCTACTGCGCGTCGGATGTTGTGCTGCATAACTACTGGATTAACGAGATGGGGCACAACAACATATTTGCTGACGGCGTGTATCCCTTCGGCATGCACTGTCTGCTGTACCATCTGCACGGACTGTTCCGGATACCTGTGTATGTGCTGCTCCGGCTTTTTTATGTGGTGCAGACGGTTATGATCCACCTGGTGCTGCTGGCATTTCTGCGGTGCGTGTGCAAGTCAAAGTATGCTCCGTATATAGGGATCGTGATTTATATTGTTTCGGATCGGTTTTACCAGTATACCTATATCAGATATCACGCCACACTGCCCCAGGAGCTGGGCATGGCATTTATCCTGCCGGCTGCCTATTTTGCAATGGCGTTTCTCCAGGAGAAAAATGTTGTGTCCAGGCTGAAAGAGGCGGGGGATGCAGGAGCAGAAGAGGCGGAAAAAGTTGGCGGGGAGGAAAAGAAGGAAAAGGGCATTACGGTTTCGGGACTGTATCTTGCCCTGTTTGCGGCCAGTATTTCCCTGACGCTTACCATTCATTTCTACGATACGTTTATTGCCGGACTGTTTTGTATTGCAATCGGGGCGGGATTTTGTTTCCGCGTATTCCGATGGGAATATTTCAAACGGATTGTGGCGGCTGGGATTGCCGGAATAGTGATCGCGGTGTTTCCCATGGGCGCGGCCTATGTTACCGGG
>OFGX01001836.1_pt1 | contig 11941 bp, 11 predicted proteins | sample 1521831 | NCBI WGS metagenome assembly OFGX01 (sample SAMEA3504080, study PRJEB24116) | mouse gut metagenome | biome: mouse gut; feature: mouse-associated habitat; material: faeces | place: Denmark | collected 2011
GGCCAGCCATGTGACCCACCTGTACAATGCCATGCCCCCTCTGAACCACCGGGACCCGGGAGTGATCGGCGCCGCGCGGGATGCAGAAAACTGCCATGTGGAGCTGATCTGTGACGGCATCCATATCCATCCTGCCGTGGTGCGTGCAACCTTTGAGATGTTCGGAGCAGAGCGGGTGATCCTGATCAGCGACAGTATGCGTGCTACCGGGCTGACCGACGGAGAGTATACGCTGGGCGGGCAGGATGTGTATGTGAAGGGAGCGAAAGCCACCCTGGCCGATGGGACCATTGCCGGTTCCGCAACGAACCTGATGGGATGCCTGCGCAGGGCGGTTCTGGATATGGAGATCCCGCTGGAGACAGCGGTGGGCTGCGCAACGGCCAATCCGGCCCGGGAGATCGGGATCTATGACCGGTGCGGAAGCATCACGCCGGGAAAGGATGCGGATCTGGTTCTGCTGGATAAGGACCTGCTGGTGAAGGCTGTATATATAAATGGAAGAAAGCTTGTGAAATGATCAGGCTTTGCAGCAGTAAGGGACTGTCATGGAATGTGATTTCATGGCAGTTCCTTACTGTGCTGAAAGCAAATCAGATAGAACCGATAGTACCAGACAGCTTTGCCGGAGGTATTTGCTGGGCAGACGGGGAAGTTCTGACAAAAGAAGAGGAGAGGTACGACAATGATAAAAGTAAAAGAATACAGAGGCCATATCCGGAATTGGGAAGCGCTGTGCGGGGAACTGGACATTGATCTTTCTCTGGCCCGCGGGGAGCGGGAGGAGGCGATCCTGGCAAAAGCATACAAGACATGGGGATGCCGGATGGCAGACCACATGTACGGGATGTTTGCATTTGCGCTGTGGGACGAGGAGGAAGAGACTCTGTTCTGTCTCCGGGACCAGTTCGGGACGAAGCCGTTCTATTACTATCAGACAGAGGACGGAAGGCTGCTCTATGGCACAACGATCCGAAGAATTATGGAACAGCCCGGATTTGTGAAGGAACTTAACGAGGATATGCTGCAGATCTACCTGACTCTGACCTACGGCGCAGGAGAGGATACGTTTTTTAAGGGTGTGAAAAAGCTGCTGCCCGGGCGGTATCTGATCTGGAAAGACGGAAAGGTTACGGTGGACCGCTACTGGACGCCGAGCTTTCATCCGGATGAGAGCAAGTCACTGGAGGACTGGGCGGATGAAATCCACAGCACCATCGGGCAGATCATGCCGGAGGTGAAAGCAAAGGACGAGACGGCAGAATCTTTCCTGTCCGGCGGTGTGGACTCTTCCTATGTGCTGGCCATGTCCGACGCGAAGACGGCAGATACCTGCGGCTATGCGGAGGAACGCTTCGACGAGTCCAGGCTGGCGGCGGAGACGGGAAGGATTCTGGGCCGGGAGTGCTTCCGCAGCCTGATCACGCCTGACCAGTATTTCAGCATCGTGCCTTATGTCATGTACCATATGGAGCAGCCTTTGGGGGATGCCTCGGCCATCGTGTTTGCCATTGCCTGCCAGGATACAGCGAAGCACACGAAGCTGTGCTATTCCGGGGAAGGGGCGGATGAATTTTTCGGTGGCTACAATATGTACCGCAATGCGGAGCGCTACGGGGAGAACCTTAAGACCTTTTACGTGGGCAATACCAATATCATGAAGGAAGACGAGAAGAAGCGGATTCTGAAGCGGTATGATGAAACGAATCTGCCTATTAATCTGGTCAAGGAGATCTATGAAGAGATTGAAGGGCTTGACCCGCTGTCTAAAATGTCAGATATCGATATCCAGATCTGGCTGGAAGGGGATATCTACCTGAATGTGGACAAGATGAGTACGGCGGCCGGCCTGGAGATTCGAATGCCGCTTACTGACATGCGGATCTTCGACATCGCGTCCAGGATGCCCTCCCGGTACAAGGTGAACGAAGAGCAGAACAAGGTGGCGTTCCGTACCGCGGCGGCAAAGGTGCTGCCGGAGGAGATCGCTTTCCGCAAGAAGCTGGGCTTCATTGTGCCGATCCGCATCTGGATGGCAGACGACCGGTATAATCAGGATGTGCGGAGACTTTTCCAGAGTGAGATTGCGGAGAAGTTCTTCCATGTGGAGGAGATCAACGGGATTTTTGAGGATTACATAGGGGGCAATTCGGACAACTGGAGAAAGGTGTGGACGATCTATACATTCCTGGTGTGGTATGAGGAATATTTTGTAAAGCGGTAAAAGCAGAGAACAGTTCCTAAAGCAGCATCATTTTGAAGAATCTGTAACGGAATATTACTCCATATTATTAAGTGAGAAAAGGAGGGACATACCTTGAAGCCAGCAGCAAAACTTCCCATTGGTATTGAAGATTTCGAAAAACTGCGTATGGAAGGTTTCTACTATGTAGATAAGACGAGGCTGATCACGGAGCTTTTAAACAACTGGGGAGAAGTGAACCTTTTTACCCGACCCAGACGGTTTGGCAAATCACTGAATATGAATATGCTCAAATATTTTTTTTCTTATGGCTGCGATCCAAAGCTGTTTGACGGACTGGACATATCCGGCGAAAAAGAGCTGTGTGAAAAGTATATGGGGAAATTCCCGGTGATCTTTCTTACACTGAAGGATGTGGAAGCGAGAGATTTTGAAAGTGCTGTTGCCATGCTGCGTGAGGTCATCTGTCACGAAGTGCTGCGTTTCCATTTCCTTCTGAAAAGTGACCGGCTCTCCCAGGAAGATAAAGCACAATATGAAAAACTGGTTCGGTTAGATATTGGCAGCGGCCAGGAGTTCCTTAGATCCCTTAATATTTTGAAGAGAAGCCTGCGGATTTTATCCTGGCTTCTCTGTAAGCATTATGGGCGGAAGGTGATTCTGTTAATAGATGAATATGACGTGCCTTTGGACAAAGCACGGCATCACGGATATTATGACGAGATGACAGACCTGATCCGCGGCATGTTCGGACAGGCATTAAAGACCAATGAAAATCTATTTTTTGCTGTGTTGACCGGGTGCCTTAGGGTCGCGAAGGAGAGTATCTTTACCGGGCTGAATAATTTGAATGTCATGTCCATCACCAATATCCAGTTCGATGAATACTTTGGCTTTTCTGACACAGAGGTAAGAACGATGCTGGAATACTATGAGTTGGAGGATAAACATGACTTGATCAAAGAATGGTATGATGGCTATCGTTTTGGAAACGCGGATGTATACTGCCCCTGGGATGTCATAAATTACGTAAATCAGCTCCGCTTTGATCCAAATTCACGTCCCAGGGCTTTCTGGATCAATTCCAGCGGCAATACCATCATTCACACGCTCATCCGGAAAGCAACGGATCAGACCATGGATGATCTGGAACAGTTGGTGAACGGTCTGTCTGTTACAAAAACGATCAGTGAGGAGTTGACTTACCGGGAACTGTATGACAACATTGACAATCTGTGGAGTGTTCTCTTCACAACGGGATATCTGACCAGGCGAAAGGAAACGGATCTGAATACCTATGAGCTTGTGATTCCTAATCAGGAAATCCGTATGATTTTTGAGGAACAGCTTCTCTCCAGGTTCCAGGAAGCTCCAATGCGGAGTCCGGCGAAGGCTATAGCGACATTCTGGTGAAGATGAAGTCCGCTTCCATGGGAATTGTGATCGAAATCAAATATTCCGAGGAACCGAACCTGGAAGCCGCCTGCCGGCATGCGCTGAAACAGATTGAGGAAAAGCACTATGCAGACCGGCTGACCGACGAGGGGATGACAACCATCTTAAAATATGGCATTGCCTGCCGTAAAAACGGATGCATGGTGCGGATGTCCGGAATATAAAGGAAAGCCGGGAACTGCTTTGGCTGATTCCCGGCTTTTAGCTGTACGGCGGGATGCTCCAAAGGAGCCACCTACCTGCTTAGCCATTCGCGAAATTTGTGATATTCCATTTTTACGTCTGCTAACGTGACCGCTGGAATACGTGGATCCGATCTACGATTCCGGTATTGATCCCAATCATAGCATGCATGTTTTTTCCCCTATACTGAAAGTCGTATTCAGCAAGTCCGCTTGCGTATTCTGTATTATATTGTGTGGAGGCGCTTATATCAGCGTTTAGTTTTTCCATACATGTTTCGACTTGATTTACGTTATCACCTATGTGAAGCCCTCCCACATTGAATGAAGTATTCATGCCGGAGACTAATGTGATAGAATCGACCTTACCATTGGCAATGGATATATGCGGAAGCCCGCTGTGGTTATTTTTTTCATTCACAAGCGTTCCAACCCCAAACCCGTCATCGCAAAAATCACTCTTGTCATAAGTCTTATAAGCGGCCCGGTCTTTCGTCCCAATATAATCCAGAACATTGTCAGGCACGCGGCCGGAGCCGGTCATCGCCCCGAATATCCCGGAAAGGACAGTAAATGCGATCAAGGCGACGGCGGCGTTTTTCTTTGGCTTTTTCTTGACAGCCTTGTAGATCAATACGGCGAGAGCAATCAGGGCGCAAATTTCAAATACCATATCAAAACCAATCATTTCGTGGATGAAGAGCGCAGTCAAGGCAACGGCGCACATGAGCAGAATCATTTTGAATGCGGTTTTATAATTCTTTTCAGTTCTCGCCCCATCTTTTAGCTCAAGGACGTCCTGCGCAAAACGTTTGCCATGCTTCGTAAATTTTTCTTTGCTCTCTTTTGCTGCCTTTGCCGCCGTCTGGGTCGCATTCTTCACATTTTCATTCTCCATCTGACTTGCGATCGTATCCTTCGCGATGTCAGCGGCTTTGCCAGTTTTTTCTGCCAGTTCCTTTGCCGCTTTTTTTAAATGGGCTTCTGTATTCTTATCCATATTTTTCTGCTCGCTCCTTTTCTCATTTCGCAATCCAAATAATCGACTTCTCCATTGTTTAGACATATTTGCACAATATGGTTCAGTATTCTGATATATTACTTTCCATAATCAGGATTATAATAATCATCCAAATACTCATCAGCTATATGCATCATGAAATGTGCCCGACAATATCCGTCCTTATAAAGCTTTTCATGGCATCCTCTTTCTTTACAATTATTTCCGCAAGACTCGAATACTGCAACAAGAAGAATGATGATTATGATAATCTTCCAAATATTCTTTTTAGATCCCATAGATGTTTTCTTTGCTTTTTCATTCTCCCCCTGACTTGTGATCTTATCCCGCGCCATGTCGGCGGCTTTTCCGGTTTTTTCGGATAATTCCTTTGCGATTTTCTTTAAATTGTCTTCCGTGTTCTTATCCATGTTTTTACGACTCCTCATCTTTTCATTTTACAATTATAAAATCCGGCCTGCCATAGTAAAGAGCTGCTGTCCTGATTCCCCACTGATTTTTTTCGACAGGGATATTGGCTTTCTGGTCTTCATACTGCAATACATGTTTGAATACATATGCCAGAAGCATTCCCAGATGCCGCCTGTCATCATCGGTTGGTTTCGCGGGCTCAAAGCCGTGCTCATCAAGTAACCTGAGCAATGTCTGTACGGGCGGTACACCGCGGTCATTTTTATCCACAATTTTTATCAAGGCATCTGCACTGCCGATCAGTGCCATGGCTTGATAAAACAACGGTATATCAGGAAAATCTGCGGCGGCTTTATAAACCGCTGTGAAGTGCTTCCGAATGGAAGCTGTGACAGTAGCTGTGGAACATTCGTTCATCTTATATCACCACTCCTTTCTCTAGGACATGGAAATAACAGAATTTCCCATCCTTTTTTCTTTGTTTCTGGTTATTATACCTTGAATACTTCTTATAGTCAATAAATACTTCTTATAGTGCGTTTATGAATGGAATAAAATCACGTATACTACATAGAATAAAAGATATTCAGGAGGTGCCATGAATCAGATCAACTACTCAGATATCGGGGGGAGAATCCGCCTGCAGCGGGAAGGTCTTGGCCTGACACAGGAACAGTTGGGAGAAGCCTGTGACCTGTCCACATCTTTTGTCGGGCATATTGAACGCGGTTCCCGCAAATTGTCGGTTGAGAGTCTGTATAAGATTGCGGGTGTCCTGAATGTGAGCACGGATTATCTCCTTCTGGGCCGTATGGTGCAGGAAACTTCGCTGCCGATTGAGATTGCTTCGTCTCTGAAAGGCTCCAGCCAGACAAAAAGAGAGCAGTTCTGGCGTACCGCAAAAGTGCTGGCGGGCCATCTTGATGAATTATAAACGCCCCATCTGAATGTATTGTACATCAGGTGAGGCGTTTTGTACTGTGCTGTCGGTACAGTTATGAATACCACGGATCCCAGATTACCCATTTTCCATCTTGAAAGGTGTAATAGTCATTATAACTATTCAGAACATCATTAAACAGCAGGGTAGGACCTCTTGAATTTATGAAGAGCGGATCCGAACAGGCGAAGTTATTTTCTTCCGTCAGGTATAAGACCCAGGTCAGGGAATACTCTATTACATAGTCTGAGTATTCAGGAATCCGTGCCTCGACCCAATTTGCGCGCGCAAGCGTGACCAGGAATTCATCCGTGCCGTCTCCGTTGATATCTGTAACTACGATTTCATACACGGTAGAAAATTCTGATGGGTCATACCCATGATTCTGTATACATTCTTGCTTATATTCTTCGATATAGATGTCTTCAAAGGAAAAGTGCGCGTCCTTCTCATATTCCGATGAGCAGGAAAAAACCAGACGGTCCTCGTTCTTCTTGGTATCTACAGCAACTATGAAGTCTTCCCGCAAGTCGATCGAAAACGAATCGGACTCAGAATCCCTTAGAACCATAGTAGCAAGTGTAATTGGATTTGGAAAGGAATATAATTCGTACATCAGGCTTTCGTCTGTTGGATCAGGACCTGCAGCCGAACCGTCTGCCGGGACGCTTTCCGGAGATAGAGAATCGTCGGCCTGGGAATGTTCCGGGGGCAGAGAACTGTCATCCGGAGTATATGCAAGTCTTTTTACAGCAAGGCTTCCTGCTACGAGGAATATTGGCAGAAGCACTGCGGACAACCTGCATATGAAATGCCTTCGTTCAAGCCGCCTTAGATGCGCCAAAACCTGTGCGGCGGTCTGATATCGGCGTTTTGGGTCAAATTCCGTACAATTCAGTACGATTTTCCTCAGAATCCCATGGCATAGGGCCTCTTCGGGAAAATGCCCTGTAGCAAGCTCATTTAAGGTAATGCCGAAAGAATAGATATCGGTACGGAAATCCGACTGCGCAAAGCCATACTGCTCCGGCGGAGCATAGATGCGGGAGCCCTTTACGGTCGTGTCTTCTTTTTTCTCTTCGGAAAACTGTCTTGCGATATCAAAATCAATCAGCTTTATGGAGCCGCTGCCGTCAATGATGATGTTTTCCGGCTTTATATCACGGTGGATGATATGGTTTTCATGGAGGAACACAAGGGCGTCTAAAAGCTGCTTCCCGATAGCAAGCGCCTGCCTGCCCATTGCCCCTTCGTCTTTCAGGAAGTCAGCCAGGGTTCTTCCTGCCAGATATTCTTCAATCACATACAACTCATCCTGATATGGAAATACGTCAAGAACTTCTGCAATATGGGGATGTCGGATGGAGCAAAGGGTCTGATAGATACACCTATGCTCCATGGAAAGCTTCCTCATGATAAAAAGCTTTCCGGACACGGAATCTTTTATAAGCCATAAATTACCCTTTTCGTTTAGAACTTCTATTTTTTTATAACATTCCAGTTTGTATTTTAAAGCGGCCTCTGTCATGGAATAATCTGCCCTTTCTTTATTTGTGGTAATATCGTAACTATGAAGGTATTGAATAGTTGCGAAATATCAAGAGAGAATGTTTGACTTTAAAAATATTTTAGTATAGTATGAGACAGGAGTCAAATGAAATCAAACAAGACATTGGCAAAAGCAATGGGGGAAACAATGAAGAAAAGAACAGAAGATCTGGTGAACGAGATTGTAGAAGGAAAAAACATTTCACAGTATATTCATTCGAATCAGGATGAATTTTTGGATGTGTCTCTGCATGTATATTTAAAAAAGCTTTTGGCGGATTCCGGGCTGAATGTGTCTCAGGTCGCGAGCCGTTCGCATAAAGGCGAATATATTTATCAGGTGTTCCGGGGAATTAAGAATCCCAGCAGGGATGTGGTCATAAGCATCGCACTGGCAATGAAGTTAAATTTTGAAGGGACAGAGAAGCTTCTCAGGGTGGCCCGTATGCCGCGTCTGGATGCCAGGAACCGGCGGGATTCTATCATTATTTACGCACTGGATCAGGGGCTGGAGGTTCCGGATACAAATGATGTTTTATATGACTTTGAGGAGTCGTGCCTATAAAAAACGTAAATGGCTTTTAGGGAAAATTGATTCTGCATTCTATAAAATTTAAGATTGTCTTTTTTTTGATAATAGGATATAATGGAACAAGAGTCAAAATATTTCCCGCTGCATAAAAGCGGCGGGGTGGGAGAATTGGAGGAAAGTTATTATGTTAGTATCAGCAAAAGAAATGCTTCAAAAAGCAAAAGCAGGCCACTATGCGGTTGGACAGTTCAACATCAACAACCTGGAATGGACAAAGGCCATCCTTCTGACAGCAGAAGAGTGCAAGTCTCCGGTTATCCTTGGTGTGTCTGAGGGCGCAGGCAAGTACATGGCAGGATACAAGACAGTAGTCGGCATGGTGAACGGCATGCTGGAAGAGCTGAAGATCACGGTTCCGGTTGCTCTGCATCTGGATCACGGCAGCTACGACGGATGTATGAAGTGCATCGAAGCAGGCTTCTCATCCATTATGTTTGACGGTTCCCATTTCCCAATCGAAGAGAACGTAGAGAAGACAAAAGAACTGGTTGCTATCGTCAATGAAAAGGGAATGTCCCTGGAAGCCGAAGTAGGCGCGATCGGCGGAGAAGAAGACGGTGTAGTGGGCAAGGGCGAGTGTGCAGATCCGGAAGAGTGCAAGAGAATCGCTGACCTCGGAATCGACTTCCTGGCAGCAGGAATCGGCAATATCCACGGAAAATATCCGGCTAACTGGGAAGGCTTAAGCTTTGAGACTCTGGACGCCATCCAGAAGCTGACAGGGGACATGCCTCTGGTACTTCACGGCGGTACAGGAATCCCGGCTGACATGATCAAGAAGGCGATCTCTCTCGGCGTTGCAAAGATCAATGTAAATACAGAGTGCCAGCTTTCCTTTGCGGCAGCGACAAGAGAATATGTAGAAGCAGGAAAAGACCTGGAAGGCAAGGGATTTGATCCGCGTAAGCTTTTGAAGCCGGGCTTTGACGCAATCCAGGCGACCGTAAAAGAAAAGATGGAATTATTCGGTTCTGTTGGAAAAGCCTGAAAAAAAGTTTAAAAATTACTTGCCTTTTTGGAAGGATTGAGTTATACTGACAGACGTAGAAAAGAACGAGGACGTTCCAAGAATGCTTGGAGTGTCCTCTTTTACTTTCAGGAACTGCCGGGAAACGGCTTGTACATAAGGACAGAATTGATTCGTCTGGGGCAGGCGTTTTCCCGATCATTCTTCATTAGGGATCATGCAGAAAGGAAGGAATTATGAGCACAGAATTTTTCAACGTAGCAGATATTTTTGGGGAAAATGTATTTAACGATACGGTGATGCAGGCGCGTCTTCCGAAGAAAGTGTACAAAAACCTGAAAAAGACGATTGAAGAGGGAAAGGAACTGGATCTTGAGACAGCGGACGTCATTGCCCATGAGATGAAGGAATGGGCAATTGAAAAGGGCGCGACCCATTATACCCATTGGTTTCTGCCTCTGACCGGCGTGACGGCCGAGAAGCACGATTCATTTATCTCCGCTCCGCTTCCCAGCGGAAAGATCCTGATGAGCTTTTCCGGAAAAGAGCTGATCAAGGGAGAGCCAGACGCGTCTTCATTTCCGTCCGGGGGCTTGCGCGCTACATTTGAAGCAAGAGGCTATACGGCATGGGACTGCACTTCTCCCGCATTTGTGAGACAGGACGCGGCAGGCGGCACACTTTGTATTCCGACGGCATTCTGTTCCTATACAGGAGAGGCGCTGGATCAGAAGACTCCGCTTTTGCGCTCCATGGAAGCTATCAATGTGCAGGCGCTCAGGCTCCTTCGTCTGTTTGGAAATACCACCTCCAGAAAGGTCACTCCTTCCGTAGGTCCGGAGCAGGAATATTTTCTGGTTGACGCGGAGAAGTTCCAGCAGAGGAAGGATCTGATCTATACCGGGCGCACCCTGTTTGGGGCAATGCCGCCCAAGGGTCAGGAATTAGACGACCATTATTTCGGCACCATCCGCCAGAGGATCGCGGGATTCATGCGGGATGTGAATACTGAGCTGTGGAAGGTGGGCGTATCGGCCAAGACCCAGCATAACGAGGTTGCGCCGGCACAGCACGAGCTGGCTCCTATTTACGCGGAAGCCAACATTGCGGTAGACCACAACCAGATCGTGATGCAGACCTTGAAGCGGGTCGCATGCCAGCACGGGATGAAGTGCCTGCTCCACGAGAAGCCCTTTGCGGGAGTTAACGGCTCCGGCAAGCACAACAACTGGTCCATCACAACGGACGATGGCATCAACATGCTGGACCCGGGCAGGACACCCCACGAGAATACACAGTTTTTGCTGGTACTGTCCTGTATTTTAAAGGCGGTCAACAAGCATGCGGATCTGCTTCGGGAGTCTGCGGCAGATCCGGGAAATGACCACAGGCTTGGTGCAAACGAGGCACCTCCGGCGATCATTTCCATTTTCCTCGGGGAGCAGCTCGAGGATGTGATGGAGCAGCTCATCAGCACCGGAGAAGCGACACACAGCTTAAAGGGCGGCAAGCTGCAGACCGGTGTGACCACGCTTCCGGATCTGTCCAAGGATGCGACAGACAGAAACAGAACCTCGCCGTTTGCATTTACGGGAAATAAATTTGAGTTCCGTATGGTGGGTTCCCGGGATTCTATCGCAAATCCCAACATTGTGTTAAATACCATTGTTGCGGAAGCATTTGCGGATGCCTGTGAAGTCCTGGAAAGTGCAGATGATTTTGATATGGCAGTGCATGATCTGATCAAGAAATATATGATCGAGAACCAGAGGATTGTATTCAACGGAAACGGATATTCCGAGGAATGGGTCAAAGAAGCGGAGAGAAGAGGGCTTCCGAATATCAAATCCATGGTAGAGGCGATTCCGGCGCTTGTCAGTGAAAAGGCAATAGAAGTGTTTGGGCGTTTTGGGGTGTTTACGAAGGCAGAGCTGGAGTCACGCGTGGAGATTAAATATGAAAACTACGCAAAGGCCATTAATATCGAGGCAAAGACGATGATTGATGTAGCCGGAAAACAGATTATCCCGGCAGTGATATCTTATACAAAAAAACTGGCGGATACCGTAAACTCTGTGACGGCAGCAGGAGCAAGGGCAACGGTTCAGGCAGAGCTGCTGTGCGAGGTAAGTACATTGCTGGAAGAAACGAAAGCGGCGCTGGGGAAATTGGTACAACTAGATGCAGAAGCAGCGCAGAAAGAGGAAGGAGCAGCTCAGGCAGCATTTTTCCATGAGGTAATCATGCCTGCCATGACAGAGCTCCGCACACCGGTTGACAAATTGGAAATGCTGGTGGATAAAGAGGTATGGCCGATGCCTTCTTACGGGGATTTGCTGTTTGAAGTATGAAAGCAGATTCAGGTGTGAACAGTTCTGCTAAGGTTTGCTTGCTTTTTCGGAAGATTTGCGGTATTATGCCTATGACAAAGTGACAGAGGTATGTGAATCGTGGAGGTTAAGATGAGCGATAAGATGAATGTGGCGGAACTTTTCGGGCAGAATGTGTTCAATGATAAGATTATGAGGGAGCGTCTGCCTAAAAAAGTGTATAAGGAACTGCATAAGACGATAGATGACGGAAAAGAACTGGACCCTATGACAGCAGAAGTAGTGGCGGGTG
>OFGX01001842.1_pt1 | contig 11922 bp, 9 predicted proteins | sample 1521831 | NCBI WGS metagenome assembly OFGX01 (sample SAMEA3504080, study PRJEB24116) | mouse gut metagenome | biome: mouse gut; feature: mouse-associated habitat; material: faeces | place: Denmark | collected 2011
CTTTAGAGTCCCTTGGCGGTATGTTAAATAACCTTGGATTGTCATCGGTAAAGATATGTACGGTTCTGCCGTATTTTGCCGGTGAACAGGGTTGTTCACAGAAGCAGCCATGTTTTCGGTTCGCTTTAGGACATCGGTATTTTGCCCGGTGCTTGGCAGCCTCATATCCATCTTTATGCATACGTAAGCCCAGCTTACAGATTGGAACGCCGTCTTCATCAATGGTAAAATCGTCCTTATAGGTAAAATGTCCGGTATGTCCGGGATTGAGGTCGATAAAGGGCGTGATGTTTTCCCGTCTGCAGTATTCATAGACAGCATAAGCGTCGTGGGCAGAATCCAGAAGGAGTTTTTCAATGTGAAATTCCGGAAGATATGCTTTCATAGTGAAAAAGGAATGCAGAAAAGAAAGCATATCATGTCGGGAAGCCCTCTCCAAAAGTGGGAATACAGGGAGATCGCTGTAGGAATCGGAAGCCACATACATGTAGAGGTGGTAACCGAAGAAATAGCATTCCCGATGGGAGTCCCATCCCCAGTTGCAGTCCGGCTGAGAATAAAGGCGTTTGCAATTGCAGGAAGAACAGCCTTTTTTCTTACAATCGCAGATCCGTTTTTTTCGCTGCTGCGCAGCAGTCCGGACAGGGGTACCGTCACCGGCAAGAGCCAGATGTTCCGTGTCTATGAGCCCTTTCGAGCAGGAAACAGACAGGAACTGCTGATGATAAAGGCGAAAGATGAGAAAAAAAGGGTTCTCTGGTTTAAACTTCCAATGCTCCAGCAGAGGGAGGAGTTTGGACGCAGTGCTGGAAGAATCGCAGGGAGTTTTATCGCCTTTCTTTTTCCCCTTAGGTGGTTTCATTTTAGGGAAACGGTCTTTCGGGGAAAGATTGCCGGAGTCATCCTGCCAGATGCGGGAAAAGAAATCATAAAAAGTCCCGACACCGGGAGTATCCCCGAAAGGGAAACCGCTGAGGATGGCATAAAGGGGAGTTTCCCTGAGCATACGGCACCAGAGTGTGATAGAAGTCACTTTCAGTTTTAAAGCAAGGAGATAAGAGCGCAGCATACAGGAAGGGAGCCTGGGTTCAGGACCAAAAACAGAGTAACACTCCTGCATAATGGAATCCGTCTGGGAAAGATCAAGATACCAGAACTGCACGATATAATGCCAGGTGTTTTTAGGAAGTACGAAAGGATCCGGATAAAATTTCAGGAAATCGGATACGAAAGTATCCTGATAGGCGGCATGGCCGCCAGGATTACAAGGTAACAAAGAAATCGCCTCCAGTCGATTGAAATAAAATATAATCAATCGGCTTCGCCGCAAATTTTGAGCGATTTGTCAAGTGTTTTTAGCAAAAAAGTGGGTGATTTTTTTGAGATAGGGGTCGGAAAGCCTTATAAAATCAGGGCTGAAGATTCCGAGAAGTTATTTATACAGGAAAGGAGGATCTTATGGAAATTTTAAAAACAGAAAATTTAAAAAAATACTACGGAAAAGGAGAAACCTGCGTCAAGGCGCTGGACGGGATTGATTTTAGCGTGCAAAAAGGCGAGTTTGTCTCTATTATCGGTACATCCGGCAGCGGAAAATCTACATTATTAAATATGCTCGGCGGCTTAGACCGTCCGACCTCGGGTACGGTAACCGTGGACGGCAAAGATATTTTTACTTTAAAAGACGAAGCCCTTACGATTTTCCGGCGCAGGAAAATTGGCTTTATCTTTCAAAGCTATAATCTTGTTCCGGTTTTAAATGTATACGAAAATATTGTCCTGCCGATTGAACTCGACGGCAATCAAGTCGACAAACAGTTTGTCGGCCACGTTATGGAAACGCTTGGGATTTCCGGCAAACGGTATGCGCTTCCTTCGCAGCTTTCCGGCGGGCAGCAGCAGAGGGTTGCCATTGCAAGGGCGTTAGCGTCAAAGCCTGTGATTGTGCTGGCGGACGAACCGACCGGCAACCTGGATTCTGTAACGAGCCAGGAGGTTTTGGAGCTGTTAAAGGTGACCGGGGAGCGGTTTGATCAGACGATGGTTATGATTACGCACAACGAGGAAATTGCGCAGATGGCAGACCGCATTGTGCGGATTGAAGACGGCAGAATTGCAAAATCAGGCAGGGGCGGTGGTTTGTATGCGTAAGGTAAGAAACAACCAGGCAGTCCGGAGGCTTTCGCAGAAAAGCTTTGCCGCAAACCGGACGCGTAATTTTGTGGCGGCGCTTGCTATTGCGCTGACGGCGGTTTTGTTTACGGCGGTGCTTACCGTGGGGATCGGGATTGTACAGGATACGGAAAAAACGCTTATGCTGCAGGCGGGCAGCGATCTGCACGGCGTGATTAAGGACGTGACGAAGGAACAGGCCGACCGGTTAAAACGGCATCCGTCTGTCAAAGAGTGCGGACGCGATTTGCTTGCGGCAAACGGGGTTGCCAATCCGGAATTTTTAAAGCGCCATGTGGAACTGCACTTTGTGGAACCCAATTTATACTCGCACTGGTTTTTTCATATTACAGACGGAAGCGCCCCACAGGAGGCGGATGAAATTCTGCTGGATAAAAAAACCATGGAGCTTTTGGGGCTGGAGCCGAAAGCAGGCTGCGAGGTTACGCTTTTGCTGGAATTGTGCGCAGGGGATCCGCCTGTTTCCAGAACTTTTTTGGTAAGCGGGGTGATGGAGGCTTCCGAGGGGATGAATGTGGGATTTGCCATTGTATCGTCTGCGTACCTGGAACAATATGCCGGTGAAATAGCGCGAATGGAAGCCGATACCGGCAGCGTGTCGGGAAAACTGAATCTGGATATTTTGTTTGAGGATGCAGGAAATATCCAGGAACAATTAAACCGGGTGATTACGGACAGCGGGTTTTCGGTGGATCCGTCCGATCCCGATTTTGTGGATTCCAATGCGAACTGGGCGTTTTTGTCTGAAAGTACGCAGGATCCGATGACGGCTGCGGGAGTAGCGGCGGCGCTGGCGTTGATTTTGCTGACCGGATATCTGATTATTTATAATATTTTCCAGATTTCCGTAATCCGTGAGATCCGTTATTATGGCCTGTTAAAAACCATTGGGACGACGGCGCGCCAGATGAAACGTATCCTGCGCCGCCAGGCGTTGATTTTGTGCGTGCTCGGTACGCCTGCAGGGCTGATCCTTGGATATTTTGCGGGAAAGGTACTGCTTCCTGTGATTTTATCCGTAGGGTCGCGTCACGGAAAACAGGATATTCCGGTTGCGCCGCACCCGTGGATTTTTATTGGCGCAGCGCTGTTTACCGTAATTACGGTGCTGCTTTCGGAGTGGAAGCCCGGCAGGATTGCCGCAAAGGTTTCGCCGCTGGAAGCGCTGCATTATACGGAACAGAATGTAGGCGGCAGGAGAAGAAAAAAATCGACGGACGGCGGAAAACCTGTCCGAATGGCGTTTTCCAATCTGGGCAGGAATAAGGGCAGGACGGCGATTGTGATTCTGTCGCTTTCACTGACGGTTGTCCTGATGAACAGTATTTATACGGTAACGGGATCGATTGTCCGGGAGAGTTTTCTTTCTAAAATGATATTGTGTGAGAATATAATCGGCAATGCCGGGCTCTGGAATTATAATTATTTTCCGCTTGACGAAAAAGCGGCGTCGGAAGTAAGCCTTTCGGAGGATTTTATTGCGGCATGTAAGGAACAGGAGGGGTTTTTGGACGGAGGCAGGATTTATATGACGCCGAACGGGCCGAATATTCCGGCGCAGACCTGGGAAATCCCGGATTATATTCCAACGAATGAAAAAGGGGAGCCGGGCGAATATACGCCGCAGGGGTTCGTTGCGTTTAACCGGGATGAAGAAGGGGGCTATTGTACGGAGATGCACGGAATTGAGCGGTTTGTCTTAGAACAGATGACGGTGGTGGAAGGGGAAACCGATTTGGAGCGTATCTGGGAGAAGCTATGCAGCGGGAAGTTTTTGATCTACAGTGTGGATGTGGACGACAACAGCCGTGTGATAGAGGAATGTGTAAAATACCATGCGGGGGATACGGTTACGCTTCGGTATCAGGACGGGACGGTGAAGGAGTACGGGATTATTTCCGTGATAAAAGGGCATACGTTCAGCCTGACCAACCGGATAAGCAATACGTTTCCGTTTTACGCTTCGGCAGACGAGTTTTGCGAACATTTTTCGGATGCTTTTCTGATGAGTTTTCTTTTTGACGTCAAGGAGGGGCGGGAACATGCCATGCAGGCATTTTTGGAGCGGTATACATCTGAAACGGAGCCTGTTATGTCGTTTGAATCCAGGGAGATGTTTGCGAGTATGTTTGACGGAATGATTGGGATGATTTCGGTTGTGGGGATTGGCCTTGCGGGGATAATCGGCGTGATAGGGGCGTTGAATTTTATGAATGTGATGCTGACGAATGTTGCGGTACGCAGGCGTGAGTTTGCGATGATGGAAGCGATTGGGATGACAAAGCGGCAGATGGTGGGGATGCTTTCGGCGGAAGGGATGTATTATGCGGTTCTTACGGTTGTGTTTTCGGCTGCGGTGTCGGCGTTGTTTTCCGTTGGCGCGATTCGTATGATTGGGGAAGGGATCTGGTTTATGGAATACCGGTTTACGCTGCTTCCGGTGTTGATAGCATGTCCGGTTTTGCTGTTGTTCGGGGCTGGAGCGCCACGGGTGGTTTGGGCGTTTCGGAAGAAGGAGAGTTTGGTGGAGGCGATTCGGGAGTAGGAGATTTGAAAGGGGGCTGACTGCGGTTTTGGCAGGCTTTCAGATTGAGGTTTTTGAGTTTTTCGGAGTTTATGGGGATGTTTCATTTCTGTATTTTTTAGTATAACTTCCACTAATTAGGAGCACGTTTCGCTTGTTTGAATTTTCATTTGCGTCGTTGGTCTATGCGCCGCTTCGGTCCATCTGGACGTGCCACTGGCACGTAGCGCCGTCAGTCTATTGTAGTCCGCTACGACTTATTCCTCCGCCGTACAGACAGTATATTAATGATAAGAATTGGGTGGATTGATTTGCGGGTGTTTTATAGGTTTAAAGAGATTTTTAATGGAATACGTTTGAAAGTTGTTTTTGGTTCTTGACAAAATGTAATGGGTGTATTACATTATAGATGTAACTAATGCATTACATTTTGGTAAGGAGAGATGACTTTGATATGGAATAGGATTAAGGTATTGCGGGCTGAACGGGATTGGACACAGGCGGATTTGGCGGATAAGGTTGGAATTTCACGCCAGGCAGTTATATCAATTGAGAAATATAAATATTCGCCGTCTTTAGAATTGGCGTTTAGGATTGCGGAAGCTTTTGGTGTGTCTATTGATAAGGTTTTTGAGTATAGGGGGACAAATAATTATGAATGAGCAGACAATTATTTTGGCGTTTCTTGTGGCAGCGCTTGGTGCAACTCTTTGGCTGTATGTTTTAAAGGCTAAGAATCAGGTAAAGTATAAGGGAGATGAACGTTGGCAGCTTATACAATTAAAGGCGAATCATGCCGTGAATATTGCGAATGGGGTTTTGGTCGTTTTGATTGTTGTTTTGCCATTTTTTATGGACAGTCAGGCTACATTTACATTCCAGAGGGTGACAAGTTTTGCTTTAATTTATATCGGTGTGTGTAATTTATTGGAATTGGCGGCGTTGATCTATTTTGATAAGCAGTTATAGGGGATACTGTGTTTGTAAATGGGTGTATGCTGGAATGGCGTTGGAAGGGAAGATTTAATGTGATTTTTATTGTAAAGGCAGTCGGTTTTTTGTATAATTGAAATGTGGAAGGAGCAGGATGTATTATGTCTTGCGCCATATCTTATGGAATGTTTGCAGTTCTATAAGCATGGGTTTTTAGAAATTGAGGTGTTAAAGTGGAGGACGATACAAAACAGGTACAGGAAGTTATGGCAAAGCGTACCGCGAAAAACAGTGTATTTCTTGACCTTTTTCAGGATAAGAGTTATCTGTTAAAGTTGTACAAAACGCTTCACCCGGAGGACGCCACGGCAACGGAGGATTCTCTTACAGATGTGACGATTACAAATGTATTGACTGATAATCTGTATAATGATTTGGGGTTTATTGTTCATAATAAGCTGATGATACTTGTGGAAGCACAATCTACATGGACAGTGAATATTTTAGTAAGGGTTCTGTTGTATTTGGCGCAAAGCTATCATGAATATTTTCAGCGTACCTGTCAAGATTATTATAAAAGCAAAAAAGTTAAAATACCGAAGCCTGAGCTTTATGTGATTTTCACAGGAAATAAGGGGAGGAAACCCGATATAATTTCTTTGTCTAAAGAATTTTTTGAGGGTGTGGATATAGATATTGAGGTCAAAGCCAAAGTTATCTATGAAAGCGATACGGATGATATCATTAATCAGTACATCATTTTCTGCAAAGTTTTTAACGAACAGACAAAACAGCATGGAATGACACAAAAATCGGTTACGGAAACGATTCGCATGTGCAAGGACAGGAATGTTTTAAGGGAATATTTAGCGCGGAGAGAAAAGGAGGTTGTGACGATTATGATGAGTTTGTTTGATGAAGAACAGATCATGAAATCGTTTATCAGAAGCGAAAGGCATGATGCAGACAGGGAAACAGCAGAAAGAATGATAAGGAAAGGCAAAATGTCACTGGAAGAAATTGCAGACTATGTTCCGTCAGTATCTCTTGAAGAATTAAAAGAACTTGAATCCGAGGTTATGCAGTTAGCGTGAATGGCAAAATAATTTAATATCAAAAAACAGCTTAAAGGCGTATGGAGCGGTGAATCACAAACCATGCGCCTTTTTTTGCGCCAAAAGGAGGAACAGGCGGCAGCATTCAGAGCACTGCCACAGGACAGACATTGTCCTGTTTACAACATTCGTGCCGTTTGTATCATAGATGTGAAAGGGGGCTGTTTTGGATCCGTATGGCCTTCCCCTATGCGAAAGCCTCCTTCCGGAGGGGCAATGCCGGAAGCGTTTCCCAAGACAACGGTTTGCCGTGGTCTGACACTTGTGGTATGCAGTATAAAATGGTATGATTGCAATACAAATCAATAGAACGGAAAGGAGCAGGCATGAGAATTTTAATCGCAGAAGACGAATCCGATTTAAACGGTATTATCACCCAAAAACTGAAATCCGACGGTTACAGCGTAGACAGCTGTTTTGACGGCGAAGAGGCGATGGACATTTTATCCTATACGGATTATGACGCCGTGATCCTGGATATTATGATGCCAAAAGCAGACGGATACGCCGTTCTTCAATCTTTACGCGCCCGCGGGAAAACTACGCCGGTTCTGTTTCTGACGGCAAGGGATTCCGTGTCGGACCGCGTTAGGGGCTTAGACAGCGGCGCAAACGATTATCTGGTCAAGCCGTTTTCTTTTGAGGAACTTTCCGCCCGTCTTCGGGCCATGCTGCGCGCCTCATTCGGGCATGCGGCAAATGTGCTGTCTTTGGCGGATCTAACGCTGGACTGTGCTTCCCATGTCGTCCGGCGCGGGCAGGATGAGATTGCTTTGTCCCGCAAGGAATATGAATTGCTGGAATATCTGATGCATAATCAGGGAATTGTGCTTTCAAGGGAGAAAATCGAGGATCATATCTGGAATTTTGACTACGAAGGAGGCACGAATGTGGTGGACGTTTACATCAGCTACCTGCGGAAAAAAATTGACGGAGGCGCCAGGCAGAAGCTGATTCATACTGTCCGCGGAAAAGGCTATGTGATGCGGGAGGCAGATGGGACATGAAAAGCCTGCCGATACGGATGAAAATTACTATGTGGTTTACGGCCGCGTTTTTGCTGGTCGTTTCCTTTGCTTTTTTTATTGTGTTTCTTGTCCATTTGCAGATTGTTCGTAAAATCGTGCGGGACAATCTGATTGAAACCGTTGAGGACAATGTGGACGAGGTGGAATATTATACGAATATTGAGCAGTTCGGCCGGAATAATAATACGGATTATCTGAGGATTTACCAGGACGGGTATCTGGAAATTGACGATGATTTCCTGGACCGGGTCAACGGCGTCTGTACCGCATTGTACAGTTCGGATATGGCGTTTTTGTACGGGGAGAACCCTATTCCGAGGGAGTCTGCCGGGATTGGATTTTGCGATTCTAAGGTGCGGCAGGTTAAGGCGGGCGGGTACCTTTATTTTATTTTTGACCGGAAGCTAACGGCGAAGGGGCTGGAGGGGCTTTGGCTTCGGGGCGTCGTTTCGGAAACGCAGGGGGAGGATCATATGACGGATGTGCTGCGCCTTTCGCTTTTGTTTTTGCCGCTTTTGGTCGTTTGTTCTGCCCTGGGCGGCTATTTGCTTACCAAAAAAATGTTAAGCCCAATCCAGGCAATTTCTGAGTCTGCCTGCGGAATCGGGACGGGAAACGATTTGGGACGGCGGATTGTGCTTGGGGAGGGGAAGGACGAACTGCACCAGCTTGCCGAAAGCTTTAACGGCATGTTTACGCGGTTAGAGAAGGCGTTTGAAACGGAACGCCAGTTTACGTCGGATGCGTCCCATGAGCTGCGCACGCCGGTTTCGGTGATTCTGGCACAGTGTGAATTTTCTCTGGAGGAACCCAGAAGCGGGGAGGAGTATGAACGCGCGCTGCGTACGATTTTGCGGCAGGGCAGAAGGATGTCCAGGCTGATTAATGATATGCTGGATTTTTCGCGTCTGGAAATGCGGGCGGACAGCTTTGCCTGTGAAGAAATTGATATGGCAGAGCTGGTGGAGTCTGCCTGCACGGATCTGGCGTTTATCAGGGAGCATGGCATTACCTTGCGGTGGGAGGCGGAACGCGGTATTGTGTTTTGCGGGAACCGGGGACTTTTGACGCGGCTTTTGACCAATCTGGTGAACAATGCTTATCGGTATGGGAGGGAAAACGGCCGTATTTTTGTTTGTTTAAAGAGAGTTGGGGAAGGGATGGAATTGTCTGTTTCGGACGATGGGATCGGTATTGCAGAAGAGGAGCAGGAGAAAATTTTCCGTCGGTTTTACCAGTCGGATCATTCGCGTTGCGGAACGGGAGCGGGTTTGGGGTTGGCGATGGTGGAGGAAATTGCAAAGTTCCATAATGGATCCGTGCGTGTGGAGAGCGAACCGGGGAAGGGAAGCAGGTTTGTTTTGGTGTTTCCGGCGGGGTGTTTTAAGGTGGATTGATTTTTGAATGGGGTTCTAATAAAACGCTAATGTTTGTTTTGTATAATGCAATCAGGTTTTGGGGGTGGGGTAGGCTGGCAAAGATCCGTCAGCCAGAGGGCAGGGGGTGCGGAAGTGGAGGTTTTTTCTACTCCCGGGAGGGAGGGGCGTTGTCGGAATTGCTGGGAGTTTATTTGTTTGCGGTTGGGGAAGGGAGGAATTGCCGTTGGGGAAGAATGAAAGCGGCTCGTTGCTGCGAAAACGAAAAGCAGCGGTTTTTTGCGGGGCTGCTTTGGGTTTGGCGGTTTTTTTTGGAGCAGGTGCGGCATTTGCTTTGACTGTGATTGCAGATGGGTATCCGGCAGGGATGACGCGTGGGGCGGCGGGCAGTGCGGAGCCGGTTTTGTTGGGAGAGGCGATTGAGGCGGCTTTTTTGGACGCGGGGATTAGCGGCAGGGATGCGACGGTTACGAATGCGAAACGGATTTCGGATCACGGGATTTTTGTGTATCGTGTGGAATTTTGTGTCGGGGATACGGAATTTGTGTATGAGATTTTTGAGGACAGCGGAACTGTTTACAGTAAAAGCCAGAAAACGGTTGTTGCTCAGAAGGAAGGAACGGTTGTGCAGCCGGATGCAGATGGGGATGTGTCCGGAGCGGGAACGGGTGAGGAAGCGCTCGGGAGCGGGGGGCAGCCGGATGCGGAAGGGAATTTGGCGGGAAGCGGCGCAGAGCCGGATGCTGCCCAGGATTCGGCCGGAGCCGGAGTACAGGATGCATTTTCGGATAGTAATGTATCGGGTGCAGGACAGGATTCGTCCGGAAGCGGGGGACAGTCGGGTGCAGGGCAGGAAGTGTCCGGAAGCGGCGGGCAGCCAGGCGCTGTTGGGGATGCATCTTTAGGGAGTGGAGAGGGGGAAGCTGGAAGCGGTCAGAATGCGGGGCAGCCGGGCATGGCACAGCAGTCGGGCTCCGGTTCGGATATTGGTTTGGAACAGGCGAAAGCGATTGCTTTAAGTCATGCGGGGTGTACGTCGCAGGAGGTTCAGTTTTCTAAAGCAAAATTTGAAAAAGAACATGGAAGTATATTTTATGAAATTGAATTTTACAAGGACGGTATGGAGTACGAGTACACGATTCATGCGGTGACCGGTGAAATTCTGGAATTTGAAACGGAAATGGACGATTGAAAAGGAGGATTTTAATATGAAGAAACGCAGTGTTTTTGCAGCAGTTCTGTTAATGGTTTGCCTGGTTTTTGCTAATGTTGTCTGCCTGCCTTCTTTTGTGCAGGCGAAGCAGCTTACGAAAATCAGCCAGGTAAAAAAACTGGCGAAGAAGCAGGTAAAGGGCGCGTCGATATTAAAAGTGGAAAAGGATCGGGAGGACGGCCAGGTTGTTTATGAGGTAAAGCTGTCAAAAGGCAAGAAAAAGTATCAGCTTATTTACCGCGCTTCTGATTCCAAGCTGCTTTCTTATGAGTGGGAACTGAAATCCCGCTATATAAAGAAGGGCGGCGGAGTTGCCATTACCAGAGACAAATGTAAAGAACTGGCCCTAAAGGAAGTTTCCGGTGCAACGATTACTAAAATTTCCCAAAAATTTGATGACGGAGTTTCTCTGTATAAAGTGAAAATGAAGAAGGGAAATAAGAAATATGAATTAAAGTTCCATGCGTTTACCGGCAAGCTGTTGGAATATGAATGGGAATTAACGAATGTAAAAGGCCGGGAAGATGCAGAGTATATCAGCGAAGAAAAGGCAAAACAGATTGCTTTAAAAGAAGCGGGCGGCGGAACGGTTGTTAAGATAAAATTTGAAACGGATGACGGGGTTCCGGTGTATGAGGTAGATATTATAAACGGCAGTTATGAATATGAGATTAAAATTCACGCCCGCACCGGTGAAATACTGGAATCGGATTCAGAGCCTGTCAGTCCGCTGCCTCCGCAGCAGGGCAACACGGACCAGATTGGAATTGATGCCGCTAAGGAGGCTGCGGCAGCGGATGCAGGATGTACCGTGTCTGGGGTTACATTTACGAAGACGAAGTTGGATTGGGAAGACGGTATCCTGATTTATGAGATCGAATTTTATTCGGCAACACATGAATACGAATATGAAATCATTGCGGCTACCGGAGTGGGTTACAGCAAAAAGAAAGCGGGTATTCCGGGCGGCGGTTCCTTCGGCGGCAGCGGAACGGATATCGGGGTAGAAAGTGCGAAGCAGATCGCACTGCAGGAAGCAGGCGGCGGTTCCGTTGTCAAAGCGGAAGCCGATACAAAAGACGGCGTTTTGGTGTATGAAGTGGATATTAGAAACGGTGAATTTGAGTATGAAATTACTGTTGACGCGCGTACCGGTAAAATTTTGGAAGTGGATAAAGAATATCAGGAGGATGCGCAAAAGCCTTCCGGCGGCGGCAGCCGGATCGATACAGAGGCTGCAAAGGAAGCTGCCCTGGCTGATGCGGGAGTATCTGCGGAAGAAGCGACGTTTACCAAAACGGAACTGGAGCGGGAAGACGGCCGGGTGGTCTATGAGATCGAATTTTTTACGGCAACCCATAAATACGAGTATGAGATCGATGCGTCTACCGGAGCCGTATACAGCAAAAAGAAGGAAGTGGCGGCAGCCTTTCTATAATCAATTCTTTCAATTCCTGTATCTCATCATCTGTTAAAGTTATAATAAATCTATCATAGCCTGCATCCATCAGGAAGGTTTTGGCGCGCAAGCCGCTTATCG
>OFGX01001843.1_pt1 | contig 11917 bp, 12 predicted proteins | sample 1521831 | NCBI WGS metagenome assembly OFGX01 (sample SAMEA3504080, study PRJEB24116) | mouse gut metagenome | biome: mouse gut; feature: mouse-associated habitat; material: faeces | place: Denmark | collected 2011
GGGTGCATGTTGCGTCGGCAACAATTTTCCTTATGCACCCGTGTGCACAAAACCTGCACTGCCGCCTTCCCGGGAAGGACTGCCACATTGCCCCCATTTTTCTTCCCCAATCCGGCGCCGCTCCCTGCTCTTTACAGCAGCAGCACCATCAGAAAATATGTCATGGGCGCCGTCACAATGACGCTGTCAAAGCGGTCCATGATTCCACCATGTCCCGGAATCAGTTTTCCATAATCTTTAATGTCCATATTTCGCTTGATGGCTGACGCTGCCAGGTCCCCCACCATGCTCATCACTGCCCCCACCGCGCAGATGAACGCCGTCATCCACGCAGCTTCTGTATCCGGAAAAACCCTCTCCACAAAAAAGAATCCGTACAGCCCTCCCAGAAGCGCCGCTCCCAGCACACCGCCCACGCATCCCTCAAGGGATTTCTTGGGGCTTAATACCGGAAAAATCTTCTTTTTCCCTATAAGTTTCCCCACCACATAGGCGCAAGTGTCACATCCCCATGAACTGACCAGAATCAGCCAGACCATATAAATCCCCTTGTCATACATACGGGTCAGATACACAAAGGCCAGAAGCACCGGAGCATAAATAAAGGAAAAGACAACAGCCATCACTTGTACCGCGCTGTATTTCGGAAAAAACATCACATAGACAAACATCACCGCCAGAAAGACTCCCACCAGGCACATCATCAGCCATGTATGTTCCCCGGAAAAATAAACCAGTAAGTAATAGCAGGTAACTCCCGCCAGGCCGGCCAGTTCAAGGCCATTGGGCTTTTTTTCATCCCCCGTACACTTTAATGCCTTTGTCAGTTCCCTGAAGGCAGTCATGGAAACGGCCCACAGCAAGATTGCCAGGGGAATTCCTCCCAGGCTTATGGCGCCGATGGCCAGGATCAGCAGTACCACACCGCTTGCCAGTCTGGTCCAAAACATATCGACATTTCCTCCTCTTCCGGTACAGAACCGTACCTTTCCCTCTTATGTGCTCTTCAGCCCGCCCAGTCTCCTGTCTCTTTGATTATATGCTTCCACAGCTTTTATCAATTCTTCCTTCGTGAAATCAGGCCACGGAACCGGCGTAAAATAAAACTCCGTGTAGGCAAGCTGCCATAAAAGAAAATTCGAAATTCTCTGTTCATTGCAGGTACGGATCAGCAAATCCGGCTCCGGCAGCCCCGCCGTGTCAAGCAGGCCGCTGACGGTGTCCTCCATGATCTCTTCCGGATTTAGTTCTCCGCCTGCCGCTGCTTTTGCCGCCTTTCTGACAGCCCTGACAATCTCGTCCCTGCCGCCGTAATTTATGGCAATCTGAAAATGCAGTCCGTCATTATGCCTGGTAGCCTCCTCCAGCTCCAAAATTCTGGTGCGGATATCCTCGTCCAGCCGGGACTTCTCCCCCAGCACCCTGACGCACATGCGGTTTTTCGCTGCCGTCTTCAGGCAGGTCTTCATATAATTGCGCAAAAGCTTCATCAGGGCGTCCACTTCCTCCCTGGGACGGCTCCAGTTCTCCGTGGAAAAAGCATATACCGTCAGGTACTGGATACCCATTTTATAGGCTTCCTCACAGATCGTCTCCACGGTCTTGGCCCCCTGCACATGGCCGTAATTGCGGGGCATTCCCTTCGCCTTCGCCCATCTGCCGTTTCCATCCAGAATAATGGCCACATGCCGGGGCATTTTCAACTCTTCGCCCATATCTGACTCCTTCCCCACTGCGGACAATCCGGCTGCAACGCCATGGGGGAGCGAATGTCAGATCATCTTCCGCTCCCCCGGCGCCGCTTTTGCAAAATATCCAGAAAACGTTAATGTTATTACGTCACACAGTCATAATCTCTTTCGTCTTCTTATCCATTGCGGCATCAACTTCCTTGATATACTTGTCCGTAACTTTTTGCAGCTGCTCTTCCATCTGCTTGATCTCGTCTTCAGACACGTCAGCCTTACCCAGCTTTTTAAGCATGTCATTGCCATCCCTGCGGATATTCCGGACGGCTACCTTGCTTTCTTCCGCCTTCTTCTTAACTTCCTTCGCCAGATCCTTTCTGCGTTCCTCTGTCAGTTCCGGGAATACCAGCCGAATCACACTGCCGTCATTTGTGGGGTTGATCCCCAGATCCGATGTCTGAATGGCCTTTTCTATCGCTTTCAGCATGGACTTCTCCCAGGGTGCTATCTGGATAATACGCGCATCTGGCACCGTGACGTTTCCTACCTGCTGGACCGGAGTGGGCGTCCCATAATAATCCACCCGGATCTTGTCCAGCACATGGGGGTTTGCACGCCCTGCCCGAATGGTATTATAATCTCCCTCCAGAAATTCAATTGCTTTTTTCATCTTATCTTCGTACTGCTGCAGTCTGGCATCCATAACCAAAATCCTCTCCTTTATCTTTTCTCATTTTCTGCCGTGGTATTGCCGGCTGTTTTACCGCAGGCTCACACCAGCACTTTCGTACCGCGGAATTTTCCTTCCACTGTATTTACAATGCTGTTTTCCTGATTTAACCCGAACACCCACATAGGCATCTTGTTGTCCCTGGCCAGAATGGATGCCGTCATGTCCACCACCTGGAGATTTTTTGCAATCACCTCGTCGATGGTCACTTCGTCATATTTCTTTGCCGCAGGATTTTTGCAGGGATCATCATCATATACGCCATCGATGGATTTTGCCAGCAGAATCACGTCTGCCTCCACCTCTATGGCGCGGAGAACCACCCCTGTATCCGTTGAAAAATAAGGATGTCCGGTGCCGCCCGCAAAGAACACTACTTTCCCCGCGGATAAGTATTTTACAGCTTTATCCTTGGAAAAAAGCTTCGTGAACGAACCGCAGGCAAACGGCGTCAGGATATCCGTCTCCATTCCCACGGAACGGAAAATCTCCGACACATAAATACAGTTCATCACCGTGGCCAGCATACCGATCTGGTCTGCCTTCACACGGTCAATATTCTCGCTGGTTCTTCCCCTCCAGAAGTTGCCCCCGCCAATGACGATGCCCACCTGTACCTGCGCATCGGTCAGATGTTTTACCTGAAGTGCAACCTTCCTCACCGTTTCCTCGTCAAAACCGGTCCTTTTCTCCCCAGCAAGCGCCTCTCCGCTTAATTTCAACAATATTCTTTGCGTTGCCACCACATCCTTTCTTTTATTCTCAAGGCATCAGGACCCATGCCCCATGCCAAAAGTCTCTTCCCTCAAGTTTCATCCTGCCATTTGATGTGCTGCACGGGGGTTGTCTCATCCGTGATCGGCAATATCACTGTGTCGTCCATCTCCAGTATTTTCTCTATGATTACCGGCAGCGCCTCCCTGGTGGTGGTCTTTCCTGCCACATCATGCATGAGAATCACGGAAGTGCTGTATTTGCTCACATTGGAAACACAATTCTCTATAATTGTTTCCTTGGGAAAAAGATATCCGCCCCCATCCCCGGATGAAATATTCCAGTCAAAGAAACGGATCCCCTGGCTGTCCAGATATTTTGCAAACTCCTTCATGTCAATCTCACTGACGGTATTGGAGCTGCCTCCCGGAAACCGGTATACCGTGCTTTTCACCCCAGTGACTTCATAGATGTAATCCTGCTGTTTTTTCAGGTCTTTCGCAAAATTTTCCACGGAGGCATAGAGTTCCGAATATTTATGGCTGTAAGAGTGCATTCCGATGGTATGGCCCGCTTCCACAATCTTCCTCATCTCTTCCTCTGCCTTTTCGCCGGCATCCCCCACCACGAAAAAGGTTGCCTTCACATCATATTCCTCCAGAATGTCCAGAATATCCTGGGTATTGGCCCCCGGCCCATCATCAAAGGTCAGGTAAACTTTATGGGCCGCGGTAATTTCCGGTAAACCGTTCTCCCCGGTTCCGGAATCTTCCCCCTCCTTATCCTTCCCGTTCTCCTCTTTGTTTCCCACAACGGCACTGTTTCCCATGGCAGTCCTTGAGGCTTCTGTCAGCTGTTCCAGAACCTCCTGCTGCCGTGTCGTAATGCGGACTAATTTTTCCAGTTGTGCACTGAGATCTGACATCTCCTGATTCAGGGATCTTATTCTGACAAGCAGGCTCCCGCAGAGTGCTATCAGGATAAACACTGAAAGTATCAGCATACGGATATTATATTTTCTGAAGCGCCGCATCCGTCTTTTTGCGGCAGCTGATTTATCTTTTGATATGCCATATTCCGGCGCGCCTGCTTGTGATGCGGCGTCTTCTGAAATCGTATCCTCTGACATATGCCTCATATTCTCTCCTAAATTTTGTTATGGAACACTGCAGTGCATCTGCTTTACGGGTCTTATTGTATCATGACAGAAAGCATGTACTGCAATGCACTTTTTATAGTATAGCATATTCCTCCCTGTTGGAAAAGATAAAAATGAAAAAAGGACATGGAAAATGTCCTTTTTCCCATACAGACACACCCGTCAGATTTCTGTTTTTTTCTTTGCATGCCCTGCCGGACTGCAGCACGGGCAACCGGCTGAACAGCCTGCACAGCCGGAGCATCCCCCTGAACACTGCCCCCTGCGCAGCTTTCTCAGCTCTCCCCTCAGCACAAAAAACACAATGACCGCAAGAACCCCTACAATAATAATATCTGCCATAGAACCTCCGTTTCTGCCGAATCCTGATTATTATACCTATTATATGTAATTTTTATTTTTCCGTGCATCACTTCTTTTTGAGAATGATTCTCATTTGCAGTATATCTTAGTATTTGGAAACTGTCAAGTCACTGCTGTCAGTACCGCAGCAAAACCGCTGTCATCATAAAGCAGCACAGTCTGTCCCTGCGGTGTCCCGGCAACGGAATGCCGTTCCTGCCGCTGTATCCCATGTTCCCCCGCCCTATAGGATTTGTGCATTCATCTTCCCCTATCCGCCACGCCGGTCACCCGTCAGCCTTTGCCGGCATCCTTCCCTCCCGGTGACCGTATGCATGTTATGTCGGCAACGATTTTCCATATGCACCCCTGCGCATAAAAAGCTGCCGCATCCGGAAGATACCCACGGAAATAGCAATTTTTATGAAAGCCGTCATCATTCACTGCTATATCTTTTGTGTATCCCTCCCGGTGCGGCAGCCCAGACCTTAAGAAATATAATTCAGATTTTGGATTCAGTCCGAAGCAAACTTAACGCTCTTCATCATCATCCGAAATAACCGCTTCTACATAGTGACCGCATATGTGCCTGCGATAATAGGTATCCGGATGGTAATTCTCCCTGAGACAGTACCATACGTCCTCCGGTACATTGTAATATCGCCTTATTTTTCCATCAGTCAACAATCTAATCTCCAAAATCGCCTTTAACGGATCATAACCCATTGATTCAATGAGTGAACTATAAAAGCTAATGTGATTAATTGTCTTGCCCTCCATTAGATTTTTTATCAGATAGTCGTATATTCTCTCGTCTTTTTCCATATTCTTTTCCACTCAGCCTAAAAGTCAAAGACGAAAGCGCCGCTGTTGTTTTCCGTTTCCGTGTAACCATCTACATCTCCGTAATGTACACAGAGAATACGGTAAGTTGCGCCTCTTTCAGCATTGGCGTATAAAATATTTATTCCCATTGTTCCACAATTATAGGATTCACCTCCGCTACAAACAGCTACTGTTGACCAAATGCCAAGCCAGTTCTTTTTCTGGACTTTAATATCTTTTACACCTACCACAGACCCAGTTCCTACGACTCCGGAAGAGATTCCAATGTGCATCCCCTCGTCATCTCCGGTAACACTAATAATACAATTTGCCAGCATGGTATAAGGATTGGTTCCTGAAGGTAGATTAATTTCATCCACTATAGTCGCTTCCAGAACTTCTATCCCTTCTTCAGCGATCTCTGCTGTTCTCTCCACACCTGACGCAAAACTGGTAAAACCTATGCTTCCAGTTAAAAATACTGCCGCAACCATTCCGTACAGAAACTGTCGTCCTACTTTTGTTACTTTTTTCATTCTTTTCATTCCTCTTTTCTCCTTAGTATAAGTTTTGAAGGATCTCTCTTTCTCCTTTCCCATAAAACTTGATCTCAAATTATCCTTCTACTTATACATGACTTGAGAACGCATTTTATTACACAAAAATTTAAATTTTTTAAATTTTTTCCAAATATAATTCTATTAAGTTTTTTAGTTCATCCAAATTATCACGTCCTTGTATATAATATTGAAATCTCTCCCCAAAAAAACAAGCCGCAAAATATGTCTTTCCACTTGTTTCTATCTTATTATAAATATCTATCTGATTCCCTCCAATTTCAACACTCTCCAAATAATTATAATCTGCATACTTTTCTCTGTTAAGTGATAATTTATCCAGGTATATCCACACTCCAACGACAATCTCTTGCGCCGAGCTTTCCAACAAGTAATGACTGGCAACATGTCTTCTATTGTCAAGCTCACTTGCCTCATAATATTGCCATTCATATTCCTCCGGTATTTCAATTTCAGCTTCGACCGTTAACCAGTCTTGTGCCCACTCAGGCATTTCTTCCCTATCATAATAAACAGTTTGTGTCTTTTCCGCACTGCCATCCAAACCCTCCGGCGATGTAATCATCTGTGTTCCCGAATCGTCCCGGTTCAGCCAGAAGAAGAAATCCTCGTCATGTCTGGCTATGGTCTGAACCGTATTTCCCACCACAAGAATCATCAGAATCAGCACTGCCGCCACAAGAATTTTATGGCGGGAAACAACCCCTGAAACCCTGCCGATCTTCCTCTGCAGACATCCCGGCGTCTGAACCGGCCTCTGTGCTATTTTCTCATCCAAAGCACATGACATGTTGCTTATGGAACCTGCTGTCCCCAAATTGATAGTTCCTCCGGTAATTTTCTTCGATTTCCCGGTTCCCGCAAATTCTCCTGCCCCTTTTATGACGGAACCTCCCACACCACTACCTTGTCCGGGTCCTTCCGTATCCTTTTCCGTATCTGCCGTCATTTCTCCTGCCCGCACATCTCCGTGTATTTCCGCAGTCATATTCCGGCAGCTCCCTGCCTTGCTCTCCACTGCCGAATCCCCGTAACACTCCGCCGGCTTTCCCGGAAGCATACAGTCCTCCACCGGCAGAAGTTCCTGTCCTTTATCTGCCATCTCCAGAAACCGCTGCCATGCTTCTTTCTTAGGTGGAACAATCCCTTCTTCCAGCGGTTCACAAGTGTCCAGAAGATAAAGAATCGATTCCACCGCTTTCACATCATATTCACTCTCCGATGCATATAAGGTATACCAGTCCAGTCGTTCCTTTAAATTACTTTCCAGTAATTCCTTTCTTTTGCTTTCCTGCATTTTTTACCATTTGTCCTTCCTAGCGTTCTATCTTGTCACGCAACTTTTTCTTCAGGCGAGACAGACGTACTCTCATATTATTTTCAGTAATATTATAGGCTTCTGCCAGCTCTGCAATCGTCGCGCCATACAAATAATACTTTTTGATCAGCATCCATTCCTCATCACTTACCATGGCCAGTGCCGTCAGTTCCAGTTCAATTTTTTCATAACTGTTTTCAGTCACCGCAAGATCCGGGCATTCTTCCTCCAGAGGTTCTGTTGCCCAGCGTCCCATCCTTCTGAACAATTCATGCATTTTATTCTTTGCTGTCACCATCAGCCATAACTTAGGTTCCTGATACTCCAGAAATGCCTTTCCTTTTTTCAAAGCCGCAAAAAATGTATCATGCGTTAAATCTTCTGCCATCTGCTTGTTCGGAATCCTGCGATATACAAATTTAAATATGTCGTCAAAATGTGCTTCATAAACTTCAGCAAGCTCACCGACTCTGATTCCCATTGGTTCATTCCCTTTCATCTTTTGTTCTGCCGTCCCCCCCATACTGCCTTTTAAGTTCCAGATTTAAGTTTCTTCACATCTAATTTAACATTATTTTCCGCGAAATTAAGGCTAATTTAGATATCCTGAAAAATATTTTTAAAAATTCATGGACTCTAATTTTCTTGCAGAAACCGTCTCCGTATATTATAATATTTACGGTTCCGGTTCATCTGCTGCCTTTGATTCCGGGCAGCATTTGCGCCGTTTACAACACAATAAAGAAAGGATAGCTGCGGCAAAGGAAACATAATATGAGTTTTGAATTTATAAAAAAACTGCCCACACCTGCTGAAATACGGGAAGAATATACCTTTCCCAGAGAACTTGCGGAAATAAAACAGTCCCGGGACCTGCAGATCAGGGATGTCATCACCGGAAAAAGCAATAAATTCCTTGTGATCATAGGCCCTTGTTCCGCAGACAATGAAGATTCTGTCTGCGACTATATCAACCGTCTGGCAAAAGTAAATGATAAAGTGAAGGATAAGCTGATTCTGATTCCCAGAATCTACACCAACAAACCCCGTACCACCGGGGAAGGATATAAGGGAATCGTACATCAGCCTGACCCGGAAAAACAGCCCGACTTTCTCACCGGCCTCATCGCAATGCGGAAAATGCACATCCGGGCCGTGGCAGAATCCGGCCTGACCGCGGCAGATGAAATGCTTTACTGTGAAAACTGGAGCTTCGTAGACGACCTGCTATCCTATGTGGCAATCGGCGCGCGTTCCGTGGAAGACCAGCAGCACCGTCTCACCGTATTCCTTCAGCAGAGTGCCCAGGTACCGCTCCACACAGCCCTGGCCGAAAAATACCTTTGTGCTGTTCTCAAAAACAAAATCCCGCATGACGCGACTCCTTTTCTGTTAATGCCCCTTATTATAACAGTTCCCGCCCGCCCTGGCAAGCTCGGTATGTCATGTAGGGCAGGGGTTCTACCCCTGCCGATTCCCGAAAGGGGATAAAACGGGATTGGGATCAGGCTTTGTAGGTTTCCGCCATCTCAGCGCCGTTATTTTCGTCAATAAAACGCAGGGGCTGTCATTGCTTTTTGGGGAATGTGGTGATATACTCAATGACAGCAGACCTTGTCCGGCGCGCGTCAGCGGCGGGACGGGGAAGCCGTGATCTCCCGCCGGAGCGGGAACATTCAGGAAAGGATGTAGAGATTACATGAAAGCATGGAAAAAGCTCCTGGCAACCGTGACCGCTGTGACCGCGCTGACCCTGGCGGCCACCGTGGGCGCCTCCGCCTGCACCACTATCTATGTGGGCGGCAACCTGACCGAGGAGGGCACCCCCTTCGTGGCCCGCACCGAGGACTACGGCTCCGACATGAACAAGCTCTGGTTCATCAGCGAGGCCGGCCACTTCAAGAAGGGGGACAAGTTCCTGGGCTGTCCCGCCTACGGCGAGTTTGAGTGGAACTTCACCCACGACAGCTACCGCTTTACCTACTTCACCAACGACATCTTCAACGGCAAGTGCCCCGAGTGCGGGCAGGAGAACCCCACCCACTGGTCCTACACCGAGTTCGGCACCAACGAGAAGGGTCTCTCCGTCTCCGCCACCGAGACCATCTCCGGCAACGCCGAGGTCAAGAAAATAGACCCGAATGTTCAGGAGAAGGTAGACGGCGTGGTGGGCATCGAGGAGACCGACATCCCCACCATCCTCCTGGCTGAGGCCGCCTCCGCCCGGGAGGGCATCGAGCTTCTGGCCAAGATCTATGACGAGTACGGCGCTTACTTCGACTCCGGCATCTTCGTCTGCGACCAGAAGGAGACCTGGTACATTGAGAACTGCTCCGGCACCCAGTATGTGGCTATCAAGCTGAACGAGGACCTGATCTTCCTGGAGCCCAACATCGCCGTCATCGGTCTGGTAGACCTGAACGACACCGACAATGTGATCGCCTCTGAAAAGCTCATCGAGGTGGCTCAGCAGGCCGGTACCTTCGTGGGCGACGCGGACAAGAATATCATCGACTTCCGGGCCTCCTACGCCAACCTGGGCACCGAGGAGAGCCCCCGGGTGGGCACCCCCCGTATGTCCGACGGTCTGAAGTTCCTGGACAAGGACTCCGACTACACCCCCGCCGACCTCTTCGCGGACAACACCAAGTTCACCATCTCCAACGTGAAGGACGGCAAGCTTGTCCCCTTCTACACCAACATCAAGGTGGACCGCAAGCTGACCAAGGACGATGTGTTCAACTACTATAAGCTGAGCAGCATCGGCAAGCCCAGCAACCAGGAGATCGAGATCTTCCAGCTCTTCAAGGACGAGCCTTTGCAGACCGGCACCGTGGGCTGGGTCGGCGTCGGCAATATGTCCAACAACGTGTTCATCCCCTACTACCCCCTGTTGCTGGAGGACCAGTACGAGGGCTATCAGGTCTCCACCCAGGTGGTAACCCAGAGCGACAAGGTCCCCGAGGGCTTCCACACCTGGACCACCCGGAACGACGGTATGTACGTGGAGTACCCCGAGAACTGGAGAGATTCCTTCTACTTCACCTTCGAGGGCCTGGGCGGCTACATCCTCTACGCCGAGGAGATCACCGGCAAGCCCGTCAGCGCCGAGGACAAGCAGTATGTCCTGGACCAGCTCAGCGCCCTTCAGAAGGAGTTCTACGCTGAGTTTGAGAAGATGGACCCCAAGGACACCACCGAGGCGGGCAAGGACATGGCTAAGCGGGCCCACGAGAAGGGCCTGGAGCTCATTGACTACCTCCTGGAGAAATCCTACAAGCGCCCCTTCACCGACGTGATCACCAAGGACTGGTACTTCAAAGCCTCCCAGTACGCCCATGAGCAGGGCTTCATGTCGGGCGTCGGTGACGGCATCTTTGACCCGAACAGCACCATGTCCCGCGCCATGATGATGCAGACCCTGTACGCCATGAGCGGCAAGCCCGAGGCGGAGGGCGCCCACTACGACGACGTGAACGACGGCGACTGGTTTGCCAACGCCGTGAACTGGGCCGCGGAACAGGGCCTCCTGGCCGGTCTGGCCGAGGGCGGCAGCTTTGAGGCCGGCGTCTTCATCACCCGGGAGCAGGTAGCCAAGGTCCTGTACCTCTATGCCGGCAGTCCCAAGGCTGAGGCCGAGCTGGCCTTCACCGACGCGGACTCCGTGTCCGCCGACTGCCTGGACGCCATGCGCTGGGCCGTCGAGGCCGGCGTGATCAACGGCATGGGCGACGACACCCTGAACCCCCAGGGCACCATCACCCAGGCCCAGGCCGCGCAGATGCTGATGCAGTTTGACAAGCTGGAAAAATAAGCAGTAAGGAGTCCGCCGCTTTCACAGCGGCGGACCCCTTTTCCCATGGAACGGCAGAACGCCCCGGCTCTCACCGGGGCGTTCTGCCTGTGTGTTGTAAAAGGAGAGGGAGAAATGGGAGATACATGAGATGTAGCTAAGCTACGATGTCATCATAAGATATAAATGCGGCGATTTCGTGACTTTCCCGTGAACTTTTTGTGAATTTACATCGCTTGACCAAAGCAAAGCGCCCCGGTCATCCCGGAGCGCTTTGCCTTTTGTGTGTTGTAAAGGAGAGAGAAAGGAGATACATTTCATTTACTTCATTCACTTGACTACGATACCATCATAACCTGGGAATAAGGCTAAATCATGACCGGCGGGTGAACTTTTTGTAAACAGTCCCGACAGCGGCCGAGTCGTCCCGCCCTACAGACACAAAGTTGATTTCCCTGGGACGGCGGGATTTTATCTTGATAAAGTCCCGCTCCCGTGGTAAAATAATCAAAATTATTCAGAGGTGTTTTTCTTGGATGCTTTTCTGCGGTTCTGCATGGGGGGAGGAGACCCCCATGCTCCGGAGACCCGCCGCCGGTGCGGCGTGATGTCCGGAAGCATCGGTATTGGGCTGAATCTTCTGCTCTTCCTGGGCAAGCTGTTGGCGGGGATTGTCACCGCCTCCATCGCCGTCACTGCCGACGCCTTCAACAACCTGTCTGACGCCGCCTCCTCGGTGGTCACCCTGGTGGGCTTCCGCCTGGCCAGCC
>OFGX01001848.1_pt1 | contig 11894 bp, 14 predicted proteins | sample 1521831 | NCBI WGS metagenome assembly OFGX01 (sample SAMEA3504080, study PRJEB24116) | mouse gut metagenome | biome: mouse gut; feature: mouse-associated habitat; material: faeces | place: Denmark | collected 2011
CGCCGAGAAAAGTAAAGGTAGAGAAAATTCCAAGCGGCGGCTTTGTTGGGGAATATCTTTCAAAAGAGGGCAACTCGATGGACAAGGTATGGATGTATATTCATGGCGGTGGTTTTGTCGGCGGATCGCCTGCGGCAAGGCGGGCATTTACGGGATATGTTGTAAACAAGCTCGGATACAATGTTTACAGCGTGGAATATAGGCTTGCCCCCGAATACCCTTTCCCTTGCGGAGCAGAAGACTGTCTGAAAGCATACAAAACGCTTGTCGAAAAACACGGTGCAAAAAATATATGTGTGATAGGCGAGAGCGCAGGTGGCAATCTTGTTCTTTCAACATTATTGCAAGCAAAGACGCAAAGAGTGGAATTGCCCGCTTGCATAGTGTTGTTTTCGCCTACCGTTCAATATACGGAAATATTGCAGTCTTATAAGAGAAACGTAAAAACCGATTGCATTTTAGGCAATACGTTTTTAGAAGAAGTAAAATCGATGTATCTCATAAATACCGATAACGAACGAAATCCTTTCGCCGCGCCTTTATTCGGTGATTTCACTGGTTTTTCACCTGCATTTATTGGAGTGTCGGACAGCGAATATTTATATGATGATTCGGTAGAGCTTAATAAAAGACTGCAGAAATTTGGAGTAAAAAGCGAACTTATGGTTTATCACAAAAAAATGCACGCTTTTCAAGTAATACCTTCATTCCCAGAAAGTAGAAAGGCTTTAATGCAAGCAAAGAATTTTGTAGATGGAGTAATGCGTAGCGAAAAATAAGCGCTAATGAGAATTGCAACGGTATATGACATACCGATTGCCACAACAAAATCAACAGCGGATTTTGTAAAACATACGGAACTTATATGATTATGAACTATTATTTAGCAATAGATATCGGAGCATCAAGCGGACGGCATATAGTCGGTTGGCTCGAAAATAATGAAATAAAAACTGAAGAGGTGTATCGTTTCTCTAACGGAATGAAAATGCAAAACAAACACCTTGTTTGGGATACAAGCAGTCTTTTTGAAAACGTTAAAAAAGGTATAAAAGCAGCGTTCAAAAAGTATTCGACTATTAAATCCCTTGCCATAGATACTTGGGGCGTGGACTATGTTCTTATGACTAATAGCGGCGAATTAACGCCTTGCCTTGCTTATCGTGATAATCGCACGGAAGCAGTCATTGATGAAGTACACAAACTTGTTCCTTTTGAAGAACTCTATAACAGAACGGGCATACAGTTTCAATCGTTTAACTCTATTTATCAGTTTTATGAAGATAATCGGCGTGGTCGGTTGGATTTTGCATCGGATTTCCTAATGATACCCGAATACTTGAACTATATGCTCACAGGAGTAAAGATGCACGAGTACACCAATGCTACGACGACAGGCTTGGTAAATACTCAAACAAAAGAATATGATTCAGAGATAATAGAAAAGCTCGGTTTGCCTAAAAGGTTGTTCACGAAATTATTTCAGCCGGGAACGAGCGTAGGTATGTTAAAGCCCGAAATAGCTTGGGCGGTAGGCGGGCAAACAGAAGTTGTTTTGTGTGCAAGCCATGATACGGCAAGCGCCGTTGAAGGCATACCAATGGATACAAACAGTCCGTATATATCGTCGGGAACGTGGTCGCTGTTGGGACTGAAAGTGCCTAATGCAATCACAAACGCAAACAGCCGTAAGGCAAACTATTCAAACGAGGGTGGCATAGGCTATACACGCTATCAGAAGAACATTATGGGGATGTGGTTAGTTAATCGCCTGCGCGACGAACTTTGCCCCGAAAAGCCTTTTCCGCAAATCGTGGAAGAAGCAAAACAAAGCATGTTCAACGATTACGTTGACGTAAACGATAACTTATTCCTTGCCCCCAAAAGTATGAAAGAAGCGTTTGATAAGTGGTTGGAAAACGAGATTATCAAACCGCAAACCGAAAGCGATTATTTCCGCTGTGCATTTATCAGTCTTGCGATAAGTTACAAAAACGCGCTTGACGAATTAAAAGCAAACAGCGGCAAAGACTTCGATGCGCTTTATATAGTGGGCGGTGGAGCAAAGAACGGCTTGCTAAACGAATTGACGGAACAAGTTTGTAAAATAAAAGTGAAAGCACTTCCCATTGAAGCTACGGCCATCGGGAATCTGAAAATACAAATAGCGAGGGACTAATATGTACGAATACGCAAAGAAAACATACGCAGAATACGGAGTTGATACCGAAGCTGCGCTTGCAAAACTCAAAGATATTCCCGTGTCAATCCATTGTTGGCAAGGGGACGACGTCGTAGGACTCGACGGCGGCGGTGCCGCATCGGGCGGCATACAGACAACGGGTAACTATCCGGGCAGAGCAAGAAACTTTGAAGAACTCAAAGCGGATATAAAAAAAGCCTTTGCACTTATGCCGGGTAAAAAGCGTTTGAACTTACACGCAAGCTACGCAGTAGGCTCAGACATTGACCGTGATAAATACGAACCTAAACATTTTAAGGCTTGGGTGGACTTTGCAAAGGAAATCGGCTTACAGGGGATAGACTTTAACCCTACAATGTTCAGCCATAAAAACGTAAAAGACGGGCTTACCTTATCATCGCCCGACGAAAGCATCAGAAAGTTTTGGGTAGAGCATTGCAAGGCTTGTTTGAAGATTGCAGAGTATTTTGCAACCGAGATGAATACGCAATGCCTTGTGAATATTTGGATACCCGACGGTTACAAAGACGTTCCCGCCGACAGACTTACGCCGAGATTAAGGCTCAAAAAATCGTTGGACGAAATATTGTCCTGCGGTTACGATAGAAAGAAAGTTATCGTTGCAGTAGAGAGCAAGGTGTTCGGAATAGGCGTTGAGAGTTACACCGTAGGCAGTAACGAGTTTTATCAGAACTATGCGGCGAAGAATGATATTTGCTGTCTGTTGGATAACGGACATTATCATCCGCTTGAATACGTTTCGGATAAAATTCCTGCGCTTTTGGCGTTCTATGATAAAGTTGCGTTGCACGTTACAAGGGGAGTCCGTTGGGATAGTGACCACGTTATACTGTTCGAGGACGAACTGAAAGAGATAGCAAAGGAAATCGTGAGAAATGATGCAACGGATAAAGTGCTTATAGGACTTGATTATTTCGATGCAAGCATCAACCGTCTTGCAGCGTGGATTGTCGGACAGCGCAATATGCAGAAAGCCTTGTTATGGGCGTTGTTATTGCCTAACGAGCGGTTAAGAGAATTACAGGATAAAAGCAACTTTACCGAGCTTATGATAATGCAGGAAGAACTCAAAACATTGCCGTTTGAAGCGGTATGGGCGGAGTATTTGAATCGTGAAAAAGTTGTGGGCGCAGATTGGTACAAACAAATACAAGAATATGAAGATAGTGTCTTAAAGGCACGGGCATAGCAAAGGAGGAACGAACGGCTATGGCAGAACTAATTACTAACATCGGATTTGTCAAAGAATTGGCGGCGACGGCAGACAATATGTACAAACATGGTTGGGACGAGCGTAACGGTGGAAATATCAGTTACCTTATTCCCGAAGAAGAAGTTGCCGAACATATAGATATAACGAAAGTGCGGAGAACCATTCCGCTCGGTTTTAATGCAAAAGAGCTTGTCGGCAAATATTTTCTCGTAACAGGAACGGGCAAGTATTTCAAGAATGTAAATGGCGATCCCGAAACAAATCTTGGATTATTCCGTATTGCAAAAGATGGGATAAACGCAGAACTCTTATGGGGTTATGTAGACGGCGGTAAATTTACAAGTGAATTGCCCGCACATCTTATGAGCCATATTGAAAGATTAAAGGTTGATCCAGAAAACAGGGTGGTAATGCACACGCATCCGACAAACTTGCTTGCTATGACTTATGTTCACGAACTCGATACAAAAAAGTTTACTCATACGCTTTGGCAGATGAGTACGGAGTGTATCGTTGTATTCCCCGACGGAGTGGAAGTTTTGCCGTGGATGCTTTGTGGCACAAATGAAATCGGTATAGCAACGGCGGAAAAGATGAAATTGGCAAGAGTAGTCGTATGGGCTTTGCATGGTATTTATGGCGCAGGTAAAACTCTTGATGAAACTTTCGGACTTATAGAAACGGTGGAAAAGGCATCGGAGATATTTATGAAAACGGCACACCTTCCGAGATTAAACACTATAACGGATAGTCAACTTAAAGAACTTGCAGGTCTTTTTAAAGTGGAGGTCAGAAAAGGCATACTTTCTTAAAACGCAGGAGTCACAAATGGCAGCACCGAAAGATGAACAAGAGGAGTACTTGAAGGTTATTTTTATGCTTGCTGTCCTTATTGCAGAACAACGCTGACGCAAGGCAAAAACGGTACAGATACTTTTATCAAGTGTCCGCAATGCGGTCGCTATATTCACATCATTATACAAGACGATACGGTGTTGACCAAACTCAAAGAGATATAAATCACAAAGACCGAACGGTTATGCTATAATGAAACTATTATAAACAGTAATTTAAAGGAGAAATAAAAAATGGAGTTTGTTCTTTTGCCGATTGAAAAGGAAGATATCGCTATATTTAAGAAAGATATGCAGGATGCTTTTCAGCAAGGTGCTATGGAAATATTCAATAATTTAGATGTTGAAATATTGTCTGAAAAAGACATCGATGAATCTTTGTCCAAAAAAGGCGCAGTAGCTTATAAGGCGGTATTGAACGGAAAAATATCAGGTGGCGCTATCGTAGTTATAAACGAAGACACACGGCATAATCATCTTGACTTTTTATATGTTAAATGCGGAATACAAAGCAAGGGAGTAGGACAAAAAATTTGGAACGAGATCGAACGGTTGTACCCAAGCACGAAAGTTTGGGAAACTTTTACACCCTATTTTGAAAAAAGAAATATCCACTTTTATATTAATCGTTTGGGATTTCATGCTGTCGAATTTTTCAATCCAAGACATAAGGATTCGAATATACCAGACGATATGGTAGGCGGAGATTACTTTTTTTGATTTGAAAAGGTAATGCAATAATAAATTTCAATTTAACTTTATAATCCTTTATAAAGCATAGCACGCTATACTTCGTAAGCGAAGTTAGTGTGCTATTACTTTGCCCACAAGGAAATCCTTATAACAGATAACCTTATGCGTAGTGTTTTTTTTATTTTCAACATTGATAATCCTTAATATTTTTGATAAAAAGTGCTAAAATATATTGCGAATCCATAAAGAATAACCCTTTAACCACCTTGTGCAAAGGGGGGAAGTCTTCGTATTTTTGCGCAGAAAGTAGTCCAAAATAGGTAGTAATACTTGTTCCAAACTACTTTCTACGGAAAAAGGGTTTATGTATTCGCAACCACGGAACGGTATTCTACGGTGCCGTTCTCGTAAGGGAGCGGCATCTTTTTATGTTAAAATTAGTTAAATCGCAAACAGTTTGTTTTACGGGGCATAGAAGTCAAAAATTGCCGTGGCGGTTTAACGAAGAAGATGTGCGTTGCAAGGCGATGAAAGAAACCTTGCGACATGAAATTATCGGAGCCGTGGAGAACGGATACAAAACATTCCTGTGCGTTATGGCGATGCACCGAAACGGTGCTGTCTCTCAAAGAAGAATACTTAGACATAAAACTGATTGGAGCATTGCCGTGCAGAACACAGGACTGCAAGTGGGTGGAGAAAGACAAGAAACATTACAGAGAACTATCGACGAGGTTGGACGGAGTCCGCTGTATTTATGACGAGTACGCCAGGGCGGAATGTATGCTTGAGCGTAACCGATATATGGTCGATGAATCATCGCTAATGATAGCGCTTTTTAACGGCAGAGCAGGCGGAACAAAATCCACCATTGACTGGTATGCACCTTATAAATATGCTGAAAGCATATATGGTTTAGTAGAATTGCCAAAAGTAGTTGTTTATGATTTAAAAAATATAGATATTGAAACCATTAATTATAATGAAAACTTGATGGTAAGTACAGAAGAATAATTATTTGTAATCTACTTGGCTGTGATAATGTAACATTTCACGCGACACACCTACATAAACGGTTCATTTCACGCAACATACGCAAGTGTGTCAGTGGAAAAGTCTTCTGGCTTTTCCGCCGATTTTTGCATTTTAATGGCATGTGGGCCTACATTTTACAAAAATCCTTGACAAGGTAAATTACTTTAACAGGGATTTTATTTTTATTTATGAATGTTTGAACTATTGCAAATTGTTTTTATAAAAGTATTGATTTTCATTACAAATTATGATATAATAATTATGCCAAACCAATTGAATACATAGCAAGGACTATTTTTATTTTTTAGGATAATTTTGTGCTTTTTTGCTATTTACATTTGAATTTGATAAAAATGCAAATTCCTACTGTAAATAGCATGAGATTAGTTTCTTGCTTTTCAGTTGGTTTGGCGACTATCGGGGTTTGCGTTTTTTGTGCGTTTACTTTGGTAGGCGCACTTTTTAATTTATAGATATATTATGAATTACATTAAAAGATAAATTTATTGCAATGTTGTATGCTCATAATCATTCCGAAATTGTGGTGAAAAAGCAAACTCTGCAAACGCAATGGAATTATTAAATATGGTAGAATTAAGATAATTATAGTAGATTTGACACTTTTTAAGCAATACAAATACTAAATGCTTAATAATGATTTTAATATTTGGGATTGATTAAACTTTATAAATATGATAAAATAAACAAAAGGAGTTGCAATTAATTTATATATTGTAAATAGAATTGTAGAAAAACAAATGTCAATAAATGCCTTGATGCTTAGTATGTTTTGTATAGGAATTATTTTTATAATTGCTCAAAATATATATTTTTTGGTAAAAGAAATAAAAAAATGCAAATTGCAGTTTGCAAAACAAAAATTAAATCGGGTAATGGTGACTAGCGCGGTATTTAGTTTAATTCCTGCAGTAACAACAGGTTTATCTTTTTTGCCTTTAGCAAGTTATTTAGGTGCGGAATTTGTTTTATTAAAATCAATTTTTACTGGTTCTCTTCAAGATAATATTTTAGCAGCAGAAACTTCCTTAAATATTTTTGGTTTAAATTTAAATAATTATCCGTTTAGTAGTTATATATTAAGTGTTTTATTTTGGGTAATGACTTTTTCTGGATTAGCAAGTGTTGCAATATTTATTGTGCTAGCCATCATAAAAAAGCAAAAAACTAAAACAATTAATAATTCTAATACTATTTTAGAAGAAGAAATGGCAATTGGTACTGATGAGGGGAAAGAGGCATCTACTTTAGATGTTGCAAATGAAAGTCCAAGCAAATCTAATTCTAAATTTAAGCAAATTTTAAAATTATCAATTGCAAGTGCCGGTAACTTAATGTACATTGGAATAATGGGAGTTTATTTTGCAAAATATCTACTCGCAAAAGGCAATGAGAATGTTAAAGGTGATGGAGCAGGCTTTATTTCTATAGTTTCGGTATTACTTTCCGCCCTTACAATGGCAATATTACTAAAAATTAGTGAAAAGTATAAAATGGAAAAATTAAAATCAATGGTACTGCCAATAAGTATTTTAATAACCATAGCATTTGTAGGAATATTATCTATATTTTTGCCAGATTATATTATGTTTTGGGAGTGGAGAGGATGAAAAAGAGTAAAAGTCTATTGATATGGTCTATATTGTCAGTTGTTATTGTAATATCTTTTCCTATAATTTTTAGCGCAGTAACAGGTAACTTCCCAAAATTTGACGATTTTTCCAAAGCAATGATACCTATCATATTATTATTTTATCCAAGTGCTATTTTTAGTGCAATTGCATATATTCCTATCTTTGGTAAAAAAGCAACATATTTAAGTATGTTAACAGGACATGTATCAAATATAAAAATACCATGTATGTTAAATTCCATTAACATTCTTGATAGTGATGCAAATATTGAATTGCAACATAGTGTATCTGTTATTTCTGTTTGTGTTTCTAATATTGTTACAGTGGTAATTACAAGTGCTATATTAGGATTTTTTAGTATTTATGGTTTTTCCTCTTCAATGATTAATTCCCCAGTATTTTTGTGCATTATGCCTGCTTTATTTGGTGCTATAGGGGTAAGTTGTTTTAAAAAGAAAAAATTATTTAGTTGTCTACTTTTAGTAGCATTAATAATAGTTTTAACTTTTAATGGGGAGATTAGCACAATATATTTGCTTTTAATATCAATATTAATTATTATTGTATATTCTGTAGTTGTTGCAACTATTTCAGTTTATAAATCAAAAAAATAAATGTTGAAAAACATATATAAAAAGGGGGAGAGTTTATGGAAAAATTAACTTGTTTAAATATTGGGAAGAATGAATTTGAGGGATATATTAAAAAAATCATTTTAGATAATTTTAACCAAGCAGCAGAAAAAATTGAGTATTTAGGTGGTGGTTCATTTGGTAGAGTATTTAAAGTGACCTTAGAAGACCAAACTTGCTTTGTTTTAAAAGCATATTTGCTTTATGATATGCATAAAAAAGAGGCGCTTGAACTAACAACATTGAGTGAAAGCACCACAATGAAGTATCCTAAAGTTATAAAAGTAATAGATAGAACAGATGATATACCATTTGACTGTATGTGTATGGAATACATTAAAGGCAAATGTTTATTAATGTCTTTATCTACATTATTTTTATCTAAAAAGAAAAAAAGAATTATTGCAGAGCAAATTATAAATTCTTTATTAGAAACACATTCCAAAACCAATGATAAATTTGGATTATTAGAAAACCCATCTTGTGATACATGGTTGCAATATTATAAGCCATTTGCTATAGATATATTAGAAACAGCAAGAGAGGAATATAAAAAAGGAACTCTTACAAAGAAAATTATGGATACAATGGAACAAGCATGGCGGCTATGGGATAAGATATTTGTACAAGATGTATACACTCCATCTTTATTGCATGGTGACATTAATATTATGAATATAATGTATGAAAAACCATTAAAAGTTAAGGCTTTTATTGACCCTCTTGATTCAAAATATGGTGATAGAGAATATGAACTTTTTCAATTAAGAAGTGGAACAGGAACATGCTTTAAACTATATGAATTGTACAAAGAAAAATATCCAGTATCTAAAGAGTGCGATTATAAAAACGCATTTTATGGACTTTGGAATGAGGTATATTGTTTTATAAAAACAGGGCAAATATACGGATTTATTATGAATCCTTTGCTAAAAAGAATGAAAAAAGTTATAAAAGAACTTTCATATAAATAATAAATATTTATTAAATAAATTAAATTTTGTATAAAAATATATAAATATTTAAGGGGATAGTATGTTTAACGAAATTTGTATTTATGAGGCAAAAATTGATAAGCAGGAAGAAATTGAAATGTTAATGAAGGAAGTAGCGGAGTTTTATCTTTCTCAAACTGGTGTTATTGATGTAAAATATATCAAACGCACACACCGGCAAGAGGATTTTAATGCTGTAAAAGATGGAAAACCTCCTATTCGTTTGTCAAGATATGTTGGTAAAGTGACTTATGTTTTGTACTGGGCTGTTGAAGATGAAAGTACTCACACACGTGTTTCAAAACTTGGTTTGGAAAAATTTTATAAAAGATGGAATCGCTGCTTAACAACAATGCCTAAAATTATATTGGGTGAAAATATTGTGTAGTAAAATAAATAAAAAAACTAAAATCCCGTAACCAATTAAAAGTTACGGGATTTTAGTTTTATTTGATAATATTTTAATTGTTCATAATATCTGATAAAATTTCCATTACTTTATCATAGCAACCACCACAGCCAGTAGAGCAACGAGTAGTTTCTTTTACATTTTCAAATGCTTTAAGTAGGTTGTTAATATCATTATGTTTTTGTAATTCGTTTACAATATCCATATAACTTACTTGGTTGCAATTGCAAACAATATAGTCACCATTTGCAAGTTTAGTTTTAGGCACATTGCACACAGATTTTGCAGAAATTTCTGCTTGCCATAAGCCATGCAAATTGCAATAAGCATATACAGCCTCTAACTCATCATCTTCGCAAATAGCAAAAGTTACTAGAGGTTTTTGACCGGCAGTTAATGCTTTTCTTTGATTACCTTGTTTAGTTTTTATAGATACCCATTCAATTAAATGCTCTGCAGTCATAGGATGTTCAACATCGCCAACAGAAACTATTACTTTGTTATTTTCTATACGATAAACAGGAATGTGTTTTTCTTGAGCGGCATCAGTGCTTCCAGCGATAATTTCATTCATCTTTTGTCCGCAACAGATTATAGGAACACCGCTTTCTTTTACTATAGCAATAATTTTGCCACAATGACTACATTTATAAAATCTTTGTTCCATATATTTTCTCCAAAATTTAACAATTTTTAATGATTAGATTATATCATAATAATGATTTTATGTCAATATTCTAAAATAATCTTGCTTAAAATATCTTATTAATTGCATATTCTTTTGTCAGTAAGTATAGCATACAAGTAAGAATAAGCCCTTAAATGTTTTAATTGAGATAGACTTTTTATTGGGGTTTGCAAATATGCTTTTTTTAATAAAGTTTTTGGTATTACAAAGGTGCTACGATTATGGGTTAGTGTATCATTTTCCACTTTGTAAATTAGTTCTAAACCTGATATGGTATAAAAAGTTTCACCTTGATTTTTTATAATTCTTTCCCATACAATGTCAAATTCTGAGTTTAACAATTTGTCTTGATTATTCATAATGGGTCCTTTACTAGTTTATTTTTTTTGATTATTAACAGCAAACTCTGTTGATTTTATGCTATAGCAACGTACATAGTCAATTTCAAAATCACCATATTTAATGTCTTGTGGATTATCTGTTACAAGTTGCTTGTTTTTTGGCAAAATTGCTTTCCAAGGGTTTTTACCAACAATGCCATCTCTTCCGCCAATTTCAGTAGATAAGAATAAATATTGTGCAATACCAGAAACATTACCAGTATGGTTATAACTAGTAGTCCAAACACATTTTTCGTCTACATAAAATTTATACATATTTTCATCCCAATATAATCCATAAGTATGAAAACTATCATAAATATCACCAACATTTTCTGTAAGCCAATTCATGCTGAAAGTGCTTGTTCCAGTATTACGATTATAATCACCAATATGCAAGGCTTGTTGTACAATTCCGTTACTTTTTCTGGCATAAGCAGGTGCTTCCATAATGTCAATCTCTCCACCATATAATTTTGCATTTAGTGCATCTTTGCCAGTTGGAGCGGTAGGTGCATTGTATGGCATCATCCAAAACGCAGACCAAGTGCCATAAAATTTTGGTAGTCTTGCACGAATTTCAAAATATCCAAATTTTGTGCAAGTGCTCTGTCACTAATTATTCCTGCAGTCTGCCAGTCTTCACCAACTTTTTCTGTCCTAATTTTTAGCACATTAGCAGTTTTATCACCATCTTTTGTTGGGCCTACTAAACATTGGTCAAGTGTCCAGTAACCACCTTTGCGTATAATACGTTCACCAAAATTTAATCCGTCAAAAGATTCACCTGTGTCAGCATTAGTTCCTGGTTCTATGCGCCAGTAGTCAGTATTAATTTTATCACCTTCAAATTCGTCGCACCACACAATATTATCTGGTGCTTTTATTTGATTTAAATCTACTTTATAAATTTCATCAACAAAAAACCAGCATAAAGTAAATGTAATAGCAAATATTACTAAAAATACTGCTGAACAAATAATCATTATGATTTGACTTTTGTTTAATTTTTTTGTGTTTTCACTCATAATTTTCACCTAAAAAATTTTTAATAATTAATTATATCATTATTAATAAAATTTTGCAATAGCAAAAAAATAAAAAGCACTTTTATTTGTT
>OFGX01001852.1_pt1 | contig 11876 bp, 14 predicted proteins | sample 1521831 | NCBI WGS metagenome assembly OFGX01 (sample SAMEA3504080, study PRJEB24116) | mouse gut metagenome | biome: mouse gut; feature: mouse-associated habitat; material: faeces | place: Denmark | collected 2011
AGGTATATGCTTCTATATAATAAGATATAGTCCGACAAATTGGGAAACTTTTATTTAAGGAAGTGGAAACTATGCTATATATTGATTCAATGTGGGAATATATTGTTAATTTCTTAGAACTGGCTTTGTTTCTAATATTTATCCATACAAAATTGCATATTCGAGCAAATTATAAACATCAAGCAGTTTGGATGTTTCTTTTCGTATCCATTCAGTTTGCTGTTTTATGTACGCTCAATAAAATGGGAATATCATCCTATGTCCCCCTGATATCATCTTGTGTATTAGATATTGTATATGCAATTTTGTTTTATCGTGATAATTTGATTCTCCGTATCTTTTGGGGATTCTCATATTCCATTATATGTTTAGTTGCAGAACAGATTACATTCTTTATTCCAGTAACGCTTTATAAAGGAGCATCTTTGGAATTGTTATCAGGTGGGGAATTGCGAAAGCCATATACTATGCTGTACTTGGCAATGATAGCGATTTTTGTATTGTTATTTCATTATATTGGAAATAAAGACATATCTCTTTCCTCTTTCCAAAAAGTTGCATATATTTGTATCGCAATTTCTGGACTTGCAATCGGACACTACATATTAAGGCTGACTTTGGAATCTGTTGATAAATTTGATGATTCTTCCTTTTCGGCAAGACTCTCTTTGATTAACTTATTTTTTATTGTTTTGTTTTTGGCATTGATGCAATACATTTATCTGCTAGGATATTCAAAAGAAGAAAACATACGATTATTGGAAGAACAAAAGATTTATGAGCTGGAAAGGACTGAGTTCAATAGCTTATCTGAGACAGCAGAACGATTACGAAAAATGAAACACGATATGCAGATTTATGTGGATGCAATCAACGTATTAGCAAAAGACAAGAAATGGGATGAACTTATAGCATATACAGAGCAATACCATAACACTCTTACAACTACGCAAAGTGCCATAGCAACGGGAAATATTGCTATTGACTGTATACTTACCGCCAAACTTTATTATGCTGAAAAACACGGAATTAAGACAGAATATTCTATTATGGCTCCTGAAAATTTTCCGCTTGATTCTGTTGAACTTTCATCCATACTTGGAAATATATGGAATAATTCCATTGAAGCAGGAGAAAGACTTATAATCTCTAATCCAACCGAGCATCCGTACATTTATTTTTATATTAAACCTTACCAGAATATGATACTGATCCACATTGAAAATAATTATGATGGTGTGATAAAATGTAGCATTGATGGAGACATTTTGAGTGTCAAACAAGGAAAAGAACATGGACTGGGGATAAGACGAGTAAAAGAGCTTGTAGAAAAGGCAGATGGCGTATTGCAGATTACATCTGATAATAAAATTTTTTCCGTGCATATTATGATACCAGATAAGGAGAATGACAAACTACTATGAAAATGAAAATAACCATACTGGAAGATTCTGTGATTGAATTAGAACGACTGAAAAATGGAATAAGAAAATATGGGCAGCAATATGATTGGGATATTGAAATTGACGAATACAAATCGGGCGAAGAATATTTTTCAAAAAACTCCGAATGCACCACTATACAGGCTTCAGCATTTTTCCTTGACATACAAATGGGGCAAATGAATGGAATTGAGGTCGCTAAACGCCTTCGGGAATCTGGGTATCATGGGATTATTGTATTTTTAACAGCCTTTAGAGAATATGTATTCCGAGGATATGAAGTCAGAGCTTTAAACTACTTGCTTAAACCCGTCAAAGAAAATACTCTTTTTCTGTGTTTGGATGAAATTGCGAAAGAGTTATCTAATAATACATACATTTACCGAAACAAGCAAGAAATTGTAAGTATTCCCTACACAGATATATTGACATTTTCGAGCAGATTACATTATGTTGATATATTGACTGTAGACGGCAAATGCTATGAACAAATGTCTACCCTAAATAAGATTATTGTCCATTTGCCAAGTGAATTTATCCGAACCCATCGTTCTTATATTGTAAATATGGCACATATCTATCGTATTACATCAGGAACGATTGAATTGTCAAATCATCTGACTACACAAATTGCACGTTCTTATTCCAAAGATGTGATAAGTGCTTTCGCCAAATATACAACAAGATTTGATGCAAGCGGGGATTTTGAATGATTACGAAGTGGGCTACATCTATTGCTCATAAGTTAGCAGAACTATCAGGGGAGGATGTTTCTGCGGATCAATTAGAAATATACATATATGGCTTAGAATGTTTCTTGAATATTTTTATAACCATAGTGTTATTGTTCGTATGGGGAGTTTTATCACATACACTCGGCTATACCCTAATTTGGGTAATTACCTTTTCATTGTTACGGCATTATACCGGAGGTGCCCATGCTCCAACGCAGTTAACATGTATCTTAGGCAGCTTTTTTCTCGGTTGTCTTGATAAGTGGGCTATAATCTATTTAAAGCCAACTGTACTAGGATATTTGATACTTGTCCTTATGTGTATATTATTTGCACCTATAAGTAGCCATAAAATATGTTTATCTGCCAAACAAAAGTGGATACATAAATTTATTTCTGTGGTAATTGTTAGTATTGGGCTTTTGCTGTTTTATAAAATTGGGAACACGAAGATGAATACCACATTGTTTTATTCCTTTTGTTGCGTAGTTATTCTAACGATAGTCGAAACAATTAAAAATCTAATGAGACGCTTTACAAAATAGTAGGATGACTTTTCATAAATATTCAAAAAAGATAAAGAATTTGATGGTCTTTATCTTTTTTGAATTTAATTAGATTATCTAGCTCCTCTGTCTGCTGGCGAACGATAGTTAAAAACTCTGTCCTGTTCCCGTTTCTGAACTTCTGCCTGCTTTTCTGCAAGCTTTCTGTGGGTGGATTTTTCTCCATACTTTGATTCCCAGTCCTTTGTCGCTTTGACATAGGCTTCATACTCGGACTTGCCTTGCTTGTAGTCTTGCAGGAACGCATCTACCGTTGGATATTTGTAATCCTGTACGCCCGACTACTTGATAAGGTGGCTGGAGAATAAAATCGAATAACAAAAACTTTCCCTTGTAGATACCTCATAAGGGCAAAAACAAGGGAAAAGGATACATATAGGGTGGCAAGGCATACCGCCAAGCCGCATAAAATAAGGAAAGTTAGGATTTTAGTTATACAAATTTAAATTTTTCGTTTTGAACACCGCTTTCAGACGCGTTCAGAAGCAACTGTAGAGCTGATACGCTTAGGATTGGAGCAGCTCAAAAAAGAAGAGGCCTCAAAAGAGGCAACAGAAGACAAAAACGCCCAGTGACCGGCCGCGCACATAAATAGCCCGGTGGACAACTATCCTATTACCAGGACGGCTGCCCATCGGGCTATTTTGATTTTCATTTTCATTCCTTTCGATGCGGCTTACAGCCCAAAGGCTTTCCTGGCGTTCTCCACATCATCGGGACTGCAGCCTACGGTCTCCGCAATCTGTTTGTCCGCAAAGCCGGGATTGCGCTGTATTGCCTTGAATATCTGCGCCGATAGAATCAGACCCTTTTCCAGGCCCTTTTCCCAGCCTTTCTGCATCGCCTCCTGCTGCTTTACCTGAATATCTTCCTCATAGTCGTATTCCGCTATCAGCATATTCGTCACCTCGCTCCCTTTCCGTTTCAGATAGTCCGACAGGATTCCCTGCTGGATACACTCATTGATTGCCTTTTTTATCGCATCTTCTTCTATCGAGTTCTTCCTCACCTTATCCACGAACAGGCTGTATTCTCTTAATATCCCACATTTCTCCAGGATGATATGCGCCTTGTGGGAATTAATGTTTATGACCTTTACGGTCAGCTCCGCGGAGTTTCCGCCAGGGGCATCCAGAAAGGCATCAGACAGCCTCAGCTCCTGCTCCTGCGGGAACTCCTCCGTCCCATTATAAAATGTATAGAACTCCGGAGTCGGTATCTTTACCTGCATCGTCCTGTACCGGGCCTTTTTCTCCACCAGCTGCTCATAGGCCCTCCCCACGTACATCAGGCAGCGCAGGGGCATATTGGGATTCACGGTGCTCTGGTGCTCCCCCAGCACCAGCACCCTGCCTTCCACCTCAAAGGAGATGTCATTCTTGAAATTCTTGTACAGCACATCCCCGACCCTTACCTTCCGGATGATGCTTCATGCAGTGCATTGTACAAGCTCAGCAGATTCTTCTTCGCGGACTCGTCCTCGTAGAACAGATCCACGAAAAGGCTGTCCTTGTGTTCACGGTTCTCAGTACCCATCGCCCCACCGTCTCCTTTCTTCTTGTTTCCATCATAGTATGACCTGACAGTTCTGTCAAGCAGCCCTTACATCCTCGTGGGGAGGGGGATTCTATGCCCTTTTGCACCCTACAGGTTTTACAAGGCTTTCATACTTATAACTTATATATTTTTTCTATACTCTATACTAAATCAAATATCTCGCAACCTCTCCAAATAGACATGCAAGCGACACAAATTAGTCCTTTAGGGCATGTTCACCTGATTCGCTGCCATCCCTATATAAAATGCAAGAAAGCTGATGATACTCATACTGCGGATGAAAATCACAGGGAACGCCAAATTTATCCATATAGGGCAGTCCATTCAGTTCCAGAAAACCATCCACCGCTTCCTGTAAATCCTCAACTGACCATGTTGACATTTCTTCCGTATTAGGGTCAACTGGCCATGATGCCATCTCGACAATCTCAAAGACTTCACTGCACTTTCTTTCTGCAAGCAAATCCACTACTTTCTTCACAGTCGGCTCGGCAAGATGGGGCAATTCCCCTTTTTCCAATTCTTTGATATCCTTTAAGGTGTACTTTCTCTCATTCAGCATATTTACTATTTTATCTATCGTTTCTTCCATACACTTCATCCTCCTAAATTCCGATTGAACAAAATCGCTGCGCGATGGCTGGCCAAGGCTATGGCGCAGCTTTTCTTTTCCTAAAAACAGTGGACAGGAACGTCCCAAGATAGTATTGTTTAAGTGCGACCAAAACATACTTCGAATACGGGCATATCCCTGACCACTGCTTATGATAAGAATAACACCCTCCTGCTGTATTGGCAAGCACTTTTATTTTGCAAATGCCTCTCCATAAAAAGATATTCCGTAACTGCTGACTGTCTGATTTTATGGAGGAACCGATATGTACGAAAAATATATGCTGCTTCTCGAAGAAGAAGCAAAAATCAGGAACCTTAAAAACCGTTCCGTTCTCTGTTATAAAAACTATGTATCCTATTTTCTGAACTATGTGGGCAAAGCTCCTGCATATCCTCTGGGATGATGTCAGGGTGCCCCGCATGCGCATCGACCATAAGCTCCCCACCGTCCTGTCCAGGCAGGATATTGACGGGCTCCTTGATTCGACCGATGATCTGAAATACAGGTCATGCGCCGCTGTGTCAGAAAAGCGGGGCTTCCGGCAGGCGCCACTCCCCACAGCTTTGCGACCCATTTTATGGAGGCAGGGGTTGACGCCCGTACGATCCAGACCCTGCTCGGACACAGGGATCCGAAATCTACCGAAGTCTACCTGCATGTAAGCAATAAATCCATTATGGGCATCCACAGCCCTTTTGACAGGGAGGGAGCCAATGGATAAACCGATTGTGCAGGATATTTTCAACCGTTTTTATCCGGGATATCTGGAAAGGCATACGCCCTCCCCGGAACAGACAAAAGCCGCCACATGCATCATGAACTGTAAAACCGGGGCTTATGGGGCAAATGTCGATGTCTGCGAGGACTGCGGCTGTATCCAGATCCACTATAATTCCTGCCGCAACCGGTGCTGCCCCATGTGCCAGGCGCTCCCAAAGGAGAAATGGATGGATCTTCGTCGGGAAGATGTCCTGGAAGCCCCTTACTTCTATGTCGTATTTACTGTCCCGGCTGAACTAAACCCCATAATCTACAGCAACCAGAAGCTCTTGTATGATGCGCTCTATCATGCTGCTTCCGGCACCCTTGACGAGTTTTGTGCAGACCCAAAATACCTGGGTGCAAAGATTGGTTACCTCTGCATCTTCCATACCTGGGGGTCTGAAATGAACTTCCACCCCCATATCCATGCCATCGTGCTGGGCGGAGGGCTTAATGCGCAGAACCACTGGAAAGGGAAAAGGGACGGTTTTTCCTCCCCATCCATGTCGTGTCCCGGAAGTTCCGCGGCAAGTACATGGCGGAATTGAAGAGGCTCTGGCAGGACGGCCGCCTTGTGTTTGGCGGGACATCCGAAAAATACCGGAACCATTACACATTCCATGAGCTGATGGATGCCTGTTACAAAAAGGAATGGATCCCCCATTGCAAAGAAACATTCAACGGGGCACAGTCGGTCATCGCCTACCTTGGGAAATACACCCACAGGATCGCAGTCAGCAACCACCGGATCCTATGTATGGATGAAAAAACGGTCACCTTTTCTGTCAAGGATTATAAAAATGGCGGAGGCTGGAAAACACTTACGGTTTCCGGGGTGGAGTTTGTCCGCCGGTTCCTGATGCATGTGCCGCCGAAGCGCTTTGTCCGTATCCGGCATTACGGAATCCTGGCTTCCCGCAATAAGAAGAAGCTCATCACCCTGTGCCAGAACTTGCTGGGCTGCAGGGTCTACCTTTCACAGCTGAAAGACAAGACCGGGCCTGAAATCATAAAGCAGCTCTGGGGCGTGGATATCTGTAAGTGCAGGCACTGCGGGGGACGTATCGTATCACACCATAAATCCATTCCGCTGCGGAACTGATTCGTCGGGCATCATATGGCTTCGAAGGCTTCCTTCTGGGAGGCTTGTTTGCCATGCAGAAAAATGGAAGCCATGCCATATGTTTGCGATATTTCTGAGAAAGCCAGATTTATACAGATGATTTTGCCTTTATACACTACCTGCCTCCCTGCTCTTTTATGCCATTACCGTATTTGGAGCATGGCTTTTACAGCCCTGCATATATTTGCAGCACTTTCCGAAGTTCAGGGCACCAATTTTACATCCAAAGAACACTCTGCTCCAGATCAGTCCGCGCACCGGCATATGGTCAACACGGTATTTCTGCTGTTCGGCACGCCGTTTTGTGTTTGTTGTCACCAGCTCCACGTTCTTTCCTGCTGCCAGCCCTTCATTGGTTTTTCCTGAGTACGCACCGTCAGCTACGACAGTTGCCTGCTCCTGGTGCGCCTCTTCCTTTTCCAGATAGTCTTTCATGAACTGGCTGTCACTGTAGGTATTCTTCTCAACCTGATATGCCGCACCATACAGCACATTGTACAGGCTCTACAGGTTCTTCTACGCGGACTCGTCCTCGTAGAACAGATCCACGAAGAGGCAGTGTGAATGGTTTATAATTCTATTTTTAATATAATTTCGTCAACATTATCCGAAATCCGCAAAAAAGCCCCGCCCCCTGCCAAAACAGCGTGACAGAGAGCGGAGCTCCTATAAAATACGATTCCTCGATTTACCAGCCATACTGCTGAGCATACTGAGCAATAGCTTCCACAGCGTCATTGTATCCGCTGTCGATAGCGCGCTGCTTCATATCAGCGAACATATCGGCCACAGGCTCCGTACCCGTGATGATCTGCCAGTACTCTGAACCGAATGCGAAGGAAGTGATATCGGTCACTACCGTGTCATCAATCAGCATGGGGCCAATCTCCGGCCATACAGGATCCTGGTTACGGATAGCACATGCCTCTGCATTCAGGGCCTTGGTCTCATCATTGTACTCATCGAAATACTCCACATTCTCATAAGCGGCAAGTTCGAATCCCCAGCTGGGCCAATGTGTCACTGTAGAGCAGGGATATTTCACTGACATTGCAGTGGAGTTGCCATTCTCATCGCGAATCAGCTTGATATTGCCGTCAGCATCGCGCTCCCAGTCCTCGCCCTCGAAGCCCATACGCATATACTTGCCTTCATCAGACAGCAAGTACTCATAGAAATTCAGGAAACGATCCATTTCCTCCTCGGTAATGTCTTCGGAGAACATGGTAGCCACCATACAGCTCGTATAGCCATCCATGCGGGGAGTGTCGCCATCCTTAAGTGCTAATGCCGGAATCAGTCCCAGACGGTCAAAAGGATTGATACCCTCGTTGGCAGCACCATAATACTTGACAGCCACGCCGTTGATCCAGTCAGCGTCGGCATTGCGCAGACACATTCCGGCCCTGTTGGAAGAAAATGTCTTCAGACCGTCTTCCCACTTGATGCCGCCGAAATCAGGATCAATGGAGCCGTCCTCATACATCTTGCGCAGCCACTCCAGGATTTCGATATTGCTGTCATCCATAGCGCCAAAGAACCAGTTGCCGTCCGCATCCCTGTTCCAGTAACGGTTGGAGATTCCCGTGCTGGAGAAGAAATAGCGCAGAGTGCCCATGCCATCGCCTGTCAGGCCAAAGGTATCGTCCACACCATTGCCGTCAGGATCATCATGGGTAAACGCATGCGCCACATTGTAGAACTCTTCCCAGGTAGTCGGAACCTCCAGATTCAGCTTCTCCAGCCAGTCAGTGCGGATGAAAATGCCCTTGCGCTCTGCCTTGTAGATATTGGGGTCCGCCGAGTCGGGCTTGGGAAGGAAATAATACCCGTCATACATTCCGCGGACAGTCTGCGACACCGCATCGTTTTCCAGCAAAGCCTTGGTCAGAGGATACTTTTCCAGCAGGCTTTCAGGAATCTCCGCTACGAATTCCTCCGGGATAAACTGCGTGATCTCCTCCGGATAATAGAGGATATCCGCCGCGAATACCTTGGGCAGCGCACCATCGGTTGCCGCCAGCTGTAGGACAGAGAAGTCATTATTATAATAGTTGGTCTCGCTCTGCTGGAAGGCAATCCCGAAATTCTCTTCAATGTACTTCGCCATCTTGTCAGAGGTAGGATCCCATGAGAAAGGGTCTCCATCGCTGTCCGCGACTATCGTGATCACATCCTCAAAGCCCCCTTTCTGTGCCGATTCTTCAGCGTCTTCGCCTTCGTCCTCTGCAGACTGGGACTCTTCCCCGCCATCATCTGCCGGGGTGCTCTCCTGGCTCTCTTCCTCGGAAGCAGAGCCATCCGCACTGTTTGACGCAGGTTCATCATTGTTGCCGCAGGCTGCCATGCCGAGCACCATGCTCATGGCCAGTAACGTAGAAATAAGTTTTCTTTTCATAAGTCCTCCTTTAAAATATGTATTTATCATTCAAGCCATTCAGCCGAACAATCTTATACTGCATAACGCTGAATACTGCCTAATGTAATCATGCGATTGAACCAGTCAGCGTTATGCAGTCTGGTTTCACGGCAAGTGAAATCGTTAGGCAGTATAAATCAATCATCAAAAGAATAGCCGTAAGCGCCCTCCATGAATTCATCGAAGTCCATGCCGTAGAGCTGCTGCGACACCGCGTTGACCTGATTGCGGAACGTATCGTTCTGCATCAGCGAGGGCAGCATGACAAAGGAATAGACGATTATGGACACCGCGGTGGTCAGGCCCACGCAGGAGAGGATGAGGCCCGTGCCGCAGGTGGAGTTCATCTTCTTCTTGGCGCGGTGGGCCAGGAAGGCGAAAAGGATGCCCAGCGCCCCCAAAGGCAGGGACAGCACGATTGTGCAGCTGGTGGTCATGGACAGGAGGCCGCATACCGCCGATGCGACGGAGAAGGCCTGCCCGTAGGGCCTGTGGGTGGGCTGGTTATAATAGCTGCTGTCGGAGGATGAGCTGTTCCACCTGTCCCGCTGTCCGTTGTGGCCGTTCCAATTGCTTCCGTTCCGATTATTGTCCATGAATCAGGTTCCTTTCCGTAAGGTCTGCCATAGAAGCCGGGATAGGATTCCATGGCCTAAAATCTATTATAGCAACTATTCCTATCTTTTTCCAGCATTTTTATCGGAAACTTGCAGTTTCTTTTCATTTCCAGTATAATAAAAAGGCTGTTGCAGACAAGAGAAAGAAAGGCAAGGTAGCTATGGACATTTTTCAGACGATCAAAGAAGAGCTAAAGGTGGAGAAGTGGCAGGTGGAAGCCGCGGTGAAGCTCATAGACGAGGGCTGCACCATCCCCTTCATTTCCCGATACAGGAAGGAGGCCACGGGCTCCCTGAACGACGAGCAGCTCCGTGACCTCCACGAGAGGCTGCTCTATCTGCGCAACCTGGAAGAGAAGAAGGAGCAGGTCCTGGGCAGCATCGAAGAGCAGGGGAAGCTCACGGAGGAGCTTCGGGAGAAGATACTGGCGGCCCAGACCCTGGTGGTGGTGGAAGACCTCTACCGGCCCTACCGTCCCAAGCGCAAGACAAAAGCCAGCGTGGCCAAGGCCAAAGGGCTGGACGGCCTGGCGGAGTACATCCTGGCCCAGGAGGCGGCGGAGCCCGTGGAGAGCGAGGCGGCGAAATACGTCACCGGGGAGGACATAGAGGAGGAAAGAAAAGTGAAGACGGTCCAGGAGGCCATCCAGGGCGCGAAGGACATCATCGCGGAGGCCATTTCCGACAATGCGGACTACCGCAGCTACATCCGGGAGGCCACCGTGGAGGAGGGCGTCATCACCAGCACGGCCAAGGACGAGAAAGCCGCCAGCGTGTATGAGATGTACTACAGCTACGAGGAGCCCGTGCGGAAGGTGGCTGGGCACAGGGTGCTGGCCCTGAACCGGGGGGAGGCGGAGAAAGTATTGACCGTGAAAGTCAACGCCCCGGAGGAGCGCATCCTGCGATACCTGGCCAAGCAGACCCTCACCCGGGAGAATCCGTATACCACGCCCCTGCTGACAGAGGCCATCGCGGACAGCTACGGGAGGCTGATCGCCCCTGCCATCGAGCGGGAGATCCGAAACGACCTGACGGAGAAGGCGGAGGACGGCGCCATCACCGTGTTCGGCAAGAACCTGGAGCAGCTCCTTCTGCAGCCTCCCATTGCCGGGAAGGTGGTGCTGGGCTGGGATCCGGCGTTCCGCACGGGATGTAAGCTTGCGGTGGTGGACCCCACCGGTAAGGTGCTGGACACGAAAGTGATTTATCCCACCGCACCCCAGAATAAGGTGGAGGAGTCCAAAAGAGAGCTGAAGAAGCTGATCGCAAAGTACCATGTGGATCTGATTTCCGTGGGGAACGGCACTGCGTCCAGGGAATCGGAGCAGATCATTGTGGACCTGATTAAGGAGCTGGACAGGCCTGTCCAGTATGTGATTGTCAGCGAGGCGGGCGCCAGCGTATATTCCGCCAGCAAGCTTGCCACGGAGGAATTCCCCAATTTTGACGTGGGACAGAGAAGCGCGGCATCCATCGCCAGAAGACTTCAGGATCCCCTGGCAGAACTGGTGAAGATCGATCCCAGATCCATCGGCGTGGGCCAGTACCAGCACGATATGAACCAGAAAAAATTAAGCGATGCCCTCAGCGGCGTGGTGGAGGACAGCGTGAACAAAGTGGGTGTGGACCTGAATACGGCATCTGCCTCCCTGCTGGAATACATATCCGGTATCAGCAAAACAGTTGCACGGAATATCGTTGATTACCGGGAGGCCAACGGCCGTTTTACCAATAGGAAGCAGCTTTTGAAGGTATCGAAATTAGGCCCCAAGGCATTTGAACAATGTGCAGGCTTCATGCGAATCCTGGACGGGGACAATCCGCTGGATGCCACCAGCGTCCATCCGGAATCCTATGATGCCGCCGGGAAACTGCTGGATAAGCTGGGACTTACCATGGAAGATGTGCGGGAAGAGCAGAAAAAGGCGGCAGCCGGAAAAAAGGCCGCCGGGGAAGGAAAGAAAAACGACAGGACGGCCGCGCCCCGTAAGAAGGGACAGAAGGAAATCCGTGTGTCCAACACCAACACGGCCATGG
>OFGX01001857.1_pt1 | contig 11861 bp, 8 predicted proteins | sample 1521831 | NCBI WGS metagenome assembly OFGX01 (sample SAMEA3504080, study PRJEB24116) | mouse gut metagenome | biome: mouse gut; feature: mouse-associated habitat; material: faeces | place: Denmark | collected 2011
GTCGGCATATATAGTATGCTGCAACTTTATGTTATCGGTATTACAATTATTATTATTTCAACAGGAGTTTCTTCACTGACAGTTATGCGCTTAAAACCACGGGAAATTTTATCCAGAATGAGCTGAAAGGGAGGTTATGAAAAAATGGCTTTATTAGAAGTGAAAGAAGTACGATATGCCTATCAGAATGGAAAACCGGTTTTATCAAATATAAACGCAGCGTTTGAAGCCGGAAAAATGTATGCTGTTCTTGGAGCGTCCGGCTCTGGAAAAACAACATTATTGTCACTGATCGGTGGGCTTGATGTTCCCCACAAAGGGGAAATTCTCTTTGAGCAGGAAAATATTTTGCAGCGGGGGCTTGCATATCACAGGCGCAGTCATGTTTCTTTGATATTTCAAAGCTATAACCTGATTGATTATATGAACGCCATTGAAAATGCAGAACTGACAGCAAAGAAAAAAGGACTGCCGATATTAGAACGGCTTGGCTTAACAGAGGAAGAAGCAAAACGCAATGTGATGAAACTGTCCGGCGGACAGCAGCAGCGGGTAGCGATTGCCCGCGCACTGGCTTCTGATACGCCCGTTATTTTAGCTGATGAACCAACGGGAAATTTGGATGAGGACACGGCAGCCGGAATTATCCGCATATTGAAAGAAAGTGCACATGAGCTGAATAAATGTGTGATCGTTGTAACCCACGCAAACGAATTGGCCGCACAGGCAGACACCATACTTAAATTAAGCCATGGTACGCTGCATGAAATTTGAATATTTCCATTTCCAAAGCAACCTGCCCCTCGCCACAGGCGACTTGGAATGGGCAGATTCCGTAACAGAGAAGCCGTCGTACAGCGGAGGTATTGACAAACAGGACAGATAGAGTAAAATAGTTCTAAAAAGAACAAAAAACAACAAAAATCAAGAGCAAAAATGAAACGAGTATTTGTTGTTCACAAGGAGAAACCATGATACCGACCAATATGTGGGAACATCAGAATGCGATCAAGACACTCTATGCGAAATGTGTCGGGGATGTCTGCGGAAAGCATGGCGTCACGCGCATCGAGCTGGATGTGCTTCTTTTTCTGGCCAATAACCGGCAGTTTGACACGGCTACCGATATTGTGGAAGTGAGATATCTGTCTAAGTCGCAGGTATCGGCGGCGGTCAGCCATATGGAACTGCGGTTATCTCAGGAAAGAATATGCGCAGGCTAACCGTAAGACAGCGCATTTGCGGATCTGTGATGCCGCGGCGCAGATTGTCGCGGACGGACAGGCTGCGCAGAAGCGGTTTTTCGACATCCTGCTGCAGGGCATGACACAGGAGGAGATGGAAGGGATGAGACGCTGCATGGATCATATTTTTGACAATATCAATCGTTATTTAAAGTGAACTGCGGGAGTATGTGAAGTGTACTTTTATGGTTTTGCTGTGCAACACGGCAGGAAGGAGTGCGATATCGTATGTTTAAATTTATCATCTGTTTTGTGGCGGGAATCGGAGCCGGTCTGGGCACCGGATTTGCGGGCATGAGTGCGGCGGCGGTGATCAGTCCGATGCTGATCACGTTTCTGGGACTGCCGGCCTATGAGGCAGTGGGCATCGCACTGGCCAGCGATGTGCTGGCCAGCGCCGTGAGCGCTTATACCTACGGCAGGAATAAGAATCTGGATATCAGGAACGGTGTTGTGATGATGGTCTCGGTTCTGTTGGTCACACTGTTCGGGAGCTGGGTGGCAAGCAAGGTGCCCAACACGACTATGGGAAACTTTTCTGTCTTTATGACGCTGCTTTTGGGCATCAAGTTTATCGTGAAGCCTGTTATGACGACCAGAGAGTCCATGAACCAGGTTGACGGCAGGAAGCGGATCGTGCAGTCGGGGGTCTGCGGTTCACTGGTAGGATTTATCTGTGGTTTTATCGGCGCAGGCGGCGGCATGATGATGCTGTTGATCTTAACGGGCGTGTTGGGATATGAATTGAAGACGGCAGTTGGCACCAGTGTGTTTATCATGGCATTTACCGCTTTTACGGGAGCGGTCAGTCACTTTATGATCGGCGGCCGTCCGGATCTGTGGTGTCTGGTATTCTGTGTGGCTTCGACACTGTTATGGGCGAGGATTGCGGCGAAATTTGCCAATAAGGCGGCGCCGGCGACGTTGAACCGGGCCACGGGAGTGGTGCTGGCGGTTCTGGGAGCGGCGATCCTTGTTGTGAATTACATCTGACGATGACACGAAACAAAAAAGTCGAGGAGAGGACGAAAAGCAATATTTGATCAATGCTTCGTTAAAAAATGAAAAGAATTTTACAGGCAGATGCCCTATACTTATGGTAAACGAAATTTCTAATGTCGTTAACTGTATCTTTATAAAAAATTGTGCCGGAGAGCACAAATTTATATGGTGAGAAAGGAGCATGGTCATAACTATGAGTGAATGGAAGCTGCCAAGACTGATCAGTAACGGTATGGTGCTGCAGCAGAAAAAGCGGGTGCGTATCTGGGGATTTGACAAGCCGGGGAGAAAGGTAATGGTCGCTTTCCTGGGGGAGGAATATGTTGCCCTTACTGATCGGGAAGGGGTTTGGGAAATATGGATGCAGGAAACGGAGGCGGGCGGTCCTTACGCGATGGATATCCGGGATGATGCCGGAAACGAGACGGTCATAAAGGATATTCTGGTCGGGGACGTGTGGATCTGTGCCGGGCAGTCTAATATGGAACTGCCCATGGAGCGGGTGAAAGACCGTTATCCGAAGGAGATCGCAGATTGTACGAATCCGGCGATCAGGACATTTAAGATTACGGAACATGCGGATTTTCATGCTCCCCTTGCGGATCATCTGACGGGGGAATGGAAGCAGGCGGGGTCTGATACGATCCTCCAGTTTTCTGCGACGGCGTACTTTTTTGCGCTGCAGATGTATCAGCTGACCGGCGTACCTGTCGGGCTGATCAATGCCAGTCTGGGCGGCTCACGGATTGAATCCTGGATGAGCCGGGAAATGCTGGAAGGCTGTCAGGAAGCGCTGGATACGGCGGACCGGTATGCGGACGATGCATTTGTGCAGGGCGTCCTTTTACAGAACCAGAAGCAGGCGGAAGCGTGGCATGCGGGACTGGATGGTCTGGATGCGGGGCTTAAGGAGCACTGGGAGAAGGAGGATACAGATCTGCGCGACTGGGAAGCGGTGAAGATTCCTTTCTTTTTCCGGGATACGGATTTAAAAGATTTTATCGGAAGCGTATGGTTTCGGCGGAGCTTTCAGGTGCCGGCGGAAATGGCCGGCAGGGAGGCGAAAGTTTGGCTGGGAACGATCGTGGACAGCGACACGGTATATATTAACGGCGTCTGGGTGGGACATACAGATTATCAGTACCCGCCCAGGAAATATCCGGTTCCGGCAGGGCTTTTGCGGGCGGGGGAGAATACCATTACCATCCGCGTGAAATGCGAAAACGGGCGCGGAAGGTTTACGCCGGATAAGACATATGCACTCTGGAATGAAGCGCACAGAATTGAACTGGAGGGGGAATGGGAGTATAAGATCGGCGCTTCCTGTGAGCAGATCCTGCCGACCGATTTCGTCAACTGGAAGCCCACCGGGCTTTTTAACGGCATGATGGCTCCCTGCCGGAAGTATACGATAGCCGGATTCCTGTGGTATCAGGGGGAATCCAATACGCATGTGCCGGATGTGTATCTGGACCGGATGCAGAGGATGATAACCGGATACCGGAAGGACTGGCAGGAGGATACGCTGCCGTTTCTGTATGTGCAGCTTCCGAATTTTGCCATTGACATTTATGACAGTGACGCGGACGAGACAGGACAGGGCTGGCCGGTGGTGCGTGAGCTGCAGAGGCAGGCGCTGGCCATACCGGATACCGGCATGGCGGTGGCCATTGACCTTGGGGAGGACAATGATCTGCATCCTTTAAATAAAAGAGAGATCGGCGGCCGGCTTGCGATGCTGGCGGCAAAGAAGCTCTACGGCATGGATGTGCAGTGTGAAGGCCCACGGATTGAAAAAATCAGGACTATGGGCGGACAGGGCAGGACGGTGGTTTTGGAATTGGGCGCCGAAGCGGTTGTGAGGGACAAAGAAAAGGGCAGCACAATTCTGGACTTTGAATTGGGAGAAAGAAGGGCGGACGGGGAAATTGTCTGGCTTCCGGCAGAGGCGGAGCTGTTCGGAGACCGGATCATGTTGAAGTGCGGGGCGCTTTCCGGTCCTCCGGCAGCGGTTCGTTACTGCTTCGCCAATACGAACCGGGGAGCTTTGCTCTACAATAGTCAGGGATATCCCATGGGTCCTTTCTGCATGGAGATTCCCGCGGACAACGGATAAACTGCTGTTAAAGGAATGCGCACATCTGTGTCAGGGATGGCAGGGGTGCAGACAGGGAGAATTGCGATGCGTACATTATGGAATGAAGGATGGTCTTTTCTGCGGCTGGAGGTGGGAACGGAGCTTTCGGATGCACTTGGCCGGGAGCAGGATTTCGTGCCGGTGGATATCCCGCATGACTGGCTGATTTACGATGCGGACCGTCTTTATGAGAATGGAACCGGATGGTATCGGAAGAACTTTACGTGGACGGGCGATGGGACGAAAAGGCTTTTTCTCGTTTTTGAGGGTATCTATATGGACAGTGCCGTCTATGTGAATGGGCATAAGGCGGCGGAATGGAAGTACGGGTATTCTACTTTTACTGTCGAGATCACGGAGCATGTCCGGAAGGGAGAGAATCAGATTCTGGTCAGCGCATGTTTTCAGGCACCCGCCCAACAGCAGATGGTATTCCGGTGCGGGGATTTACCGTAACGTGTGGATGAAGGAGACGGAGAGTATCTGTATCCCGGAAAACGGCGTTTATATCAGCACCAGAAGGCAGCGGGAGGATTTCGTGCTCCGGGTGGAAACGGCCGTTGATGTGCCGGCAGTCGTACCGGCCGGCGGGGAAGCGGATCGGGATGGCGGCGGACAGGAGGCGTATGCGGTCACGCACAGACTGTTTTATCAGAACCGGGAAGTTCCGATGCAGCTGATCAAAGACGAGCGAAGCGGCAGGGAATATCTGGTGGAAAAGCCTGTTCTGTGGGATGTGGAGGAGCCGGCGCTCTATACGCTTAGGACCTGTCTTGTGTGCGCCGGAGAAATCCGGCAGCAGGAGGAATGTTCCTTTGGGTTCCGGTATACAGCCTTTGATCCTGACAGGGGCTTTTTCCTGAATGGACGGCATGTAAAGCTGCAAGGCGTCTGCGAGCATCACGACCTTGGCGCACTGGGGGCGGCCTTTAATGAGGCGGCCATGGTGCGCAGACTGAAGAAGTTAAAAAGTATGGGCGTCAACGCCATCCGCGGTTCCCACAACATGATGGCGGTACGGTTTGTGGAGCTTGCCGACGAGATGGGTTTTCTCCTGATCTCGGAGGCCTTTGATATGTGGGAGAGATCGAAGAATACGTATGATTACGGGCGTTATTTTACTGAATGGCATGAGAGGGATGTGGAAGCGTGGGTATGCCGGGACCGCAACCATCCGAGTGTGATCCTGTGGAGCATCGGGAATGAAATATATGATACCCATGCCGGGGAGCGCGGACAGGAGCTGACCGGGGAGCTGAGAGCGCTGGTGGAGCGTTACGATCCCTGGAGAAATGCCCGCGTCACGATCGCTTCCAATTATATGCCCTGGGAAAATGCCTGTAAATGTGCGGATCTGGTGAAGATCGCCGGTTACAACTATTCGGAAAAGTACTATGAGGAGCATCACAGGAAACATCCTGACTGGGTTATTTACGGCAGTGAGACTTCTTCCATTGTACAGAGCAGGGGAATCTATCATTTTCCGCTTAAGGCGGAGATTCTGGCGGAGGATGACCGGCAGTGTTCGGCCCTTGGGAACAGTATTACCAGCTGGGGTGCAAAATCGCTGGAGAACTGTGTTACCGTTGACCGGGATACGGCATTTTCCATGGGACAGTTTCTGTGGACGGGCTTTGATTATATCGGGGAGCCGACCCCTTACCATACCAAGAACTCCTATTTCGGGCAGATTGACACGGCAGGGTTCCCCAAGGACTCTTACTATGTGTGGCAGGCGGCATGGACGGATTACCACGAGGCGCCGATGGTGCATGTGTTCCCTTACTGGGACTTCAATCCCGGACAGCTGATCGACGTGAGAGTCTGTTCCAATGCACCGGAGGTGGAACTGTTTCTGAACGGTAAGAGCCTGGGCAGACGGAAACTTTCCCATGCACCGGGAAGCGGGCGAACGATTCTGGCGGATTATCAGGTGCCCTATGAGGAGGGCGCCCTGACTGCAGTGGCGTATGATGAGGCGGGTCGTGAGATCGCAGGGAGTACAAGACGGTCCTTCGGCAATTCCCATGCCGTCAGGATCTACCCGGAAAATACGGTGATCAAAGCGGACGGGAAGGATCTTCTGTTCCTGGAGATCGGCACGGTCGATGAGCGGGGAAATCCGGTGGAAAATGCCTGTGACCGGGTGCGGGTGCAGGTGGCCGGTGCGGGAAGACTGGTGGGCCTTGACAATGGCGACAGCACCGACTATGACAGCTACAAGACAGACAGCAGAAGACTCTTTGGCGGAAAACTGCTGGCGATGATCCAGTCTGTGGGGGAACCGGGAGAAATCCGGGTGCAGGTCAGCGCGAAAGGGCTTATCGGCGCTTCCCTGCTCTGCCACAGTGAGGAGGTGTACCCTGGAACGCCGACTATACAAAAGCTGCCCTGCGATATAAGATGCAATGCGGATCTGCCGGTCCGTACCGGAAGGGCGGATGAGATCCCGGTGCGGAAGATCACGCTGCTCACGGAAGAGAACCGGGTGTTAGGGCCGGAGCGGAAGAGACTGTCGGTGGAAGCGCGGATCGACCCGCCGGAGGCGGATGATAGAGAGCTGTTCTTCCGGGCGGTGGATGACCATGGAGTGGACTCCAATCTGGTCAGGCTGATTCAGGACGGGAACCGGGCGCAGCTGGAGGCGCTTGGCGACGGGGCATTCCGCCTTCGGTGCATGTCAAAGAGCGGTACGGATGCCATCCGGTTGATCTCCCAGCTGGAATTCGAGATCAACGGACTGGGCAAAGCCTGGCTTGACCCTTACGATTTCATTTCCGGAAGCCAGTACACTTCCGTGAAGGGAGAAGCGGGAAACGGGAATGAAAGAGGCGTTGCAACCGCGCGGGATGGGGAAACGGTGGTGTCCTACAGCGGAATTGATTTTGGAAGGATCGGGTCGGATCAGATCGTGATGCCGATCTTTGCACTGGACAGCGGGGAATATCCCATCCAGATCTGGGAAGGCATTCCCGGGGAGCCGGACAGCGAACTGATCGGAGATGTGGTCTATCAGAAGCCTTCTGTCTGGAACGTTTATCAGGAGGAAACTTTCAGGCTGCAAAGGAGGGTGAAAGGAATCACCACCATCAGTTTTCTTCTGCGGCAGAAGATGCATATCAAGGGATTTTCCTTCGTGCGCTGTGAGAAGGCGTGGATGCGGTTACCGGCCGCCGGTGCGGATCACCTTTACGGGGACAGCTTCCGGATCGCCGGGGATGCGGTGGAGGAGATCGGCAATAATGTGTCGCTGGAATTTGCGGAAATGGATTTCGGGGAAAAGGGTGCAGAGAAATTAACCGTCTGGGGACGGGCGCCGAAAGGGAGCAACACCGTCCATGTCCGGTTTTTTGACGGGAACAGCGAGAGCAAACAGATCGTGGAGTTTCCCGGAGGAGATGCGTATGCCGCTTCGACGTTCACGCTGCTGCCGGTGAAAGGCAAAGTGACGGTGACGTTCGTGTTTATGCCGGGAAGCTGTTTTGATTTTCAGGCGTTTCAGTTTGCGTAAGACAATCCGGGATGCATTTCGCGTATGCAGTGTTTTCTTTTCTTTATGCGCCTGTCTACTCTTTCAGCCTGTTCAAATTCTTATATTCTGAGGGCGTGCAGTTCTTGGCCGCCTTAAAGATCCTGTTGAAAGTGGACAGGCTGTTGAACCCGGAGAGCATGGCTACCTCCGTAATGGAGATATGAGGCTCGATCAGGAGGCGCTCCGCGTGGGCAATGCGTTTCTGCATCAGATATTCATGGCAGGACATATTGGAAAACTGCTTGAACAGGCGGGCGAAGTGGAACTTGGAAAAGCCCGCCAGGTCGGCAAGTTCCTCTATCGTAATATTTTCCGTACAGTGATCGGTGATATAGTTGCACACCAGCATGAATTTTTCTACATATTCATGCTGCTTGTTGCGGGTGATACCGGGGAATCTGGTGTTGGCATTAAAATTGGTCCGCCCCAGCGCAACGAAAAAGCGGATCATCAGGGAGTAGACACAGGCCTCGGTAAAGGGCCTGGGATTGTCGTATTCCCGGACCACTTCCTCCAGATAGAACTGCAGGCGGCTGTTGAGTTCCGGGTATTCTTTCCGGGAGATCAGCGTGTAGGGGAGAAGCGTGTGGAGCAGGGTGTCCATGGCGTTTACATTGCAGATCAGACTGTAATCAAACAGCAGGATCAGCCTCTCGCCGTCGGGAGGGGCAATCAGCTCGTGAAGCGTACCGGGGGGGGTGATCCAGATGTCGCCTTCATAGAAGGTATGCGGGGTCCCGTCAGTGATCACGGTGTATTGTCCGCGTATGGGCAGGATGATCTCCACCGCGGTATGCCAGTGGACGGGATAGTTCTCCGTCTCGTGGTTGTGATAAAGTTTCAGCCCGCTTAAAGCGTCATAAGCAACTGTCTCATGGATTCCATTTAATATCTTGATCATATCGTATTACCTCTCCGGAATTGAGCGCTTCTATTGTTCTATCGTAAACGACATAACAAATTTCGCTTACTATAATAAATAGTAATTCCATTCTCTCATTTTGGCAAGCGCCAAATCAAATATTGCTAACAGGCCATTATAGTAAATCTGTACAAAATCTCCCGTAAAAAAGTATGAATGTTACAAAAGAAAAGATAGAAACATGTGAAAATCATGAAAAGCAGGAGCAGAAAATGCAGAAATGAAAAAGGGGAACTCTTTTTTGAAATCCTCACAACGAAAACTTTAGCACGATTTGACAAGTGAAGAACAAGATATAGGGAGAAAAACGTGGCAAAGTGCAATATAATTTAAACATATTTGAAAAGAAAGTGTACAAATTTCCGGATGGAGTTAAAGCGACAGGAGATTACATATGGAATTGGTAAGAAATGAAGCAAAAATAGAAGCGTACAGGGAAAGAGCCAGAGAGCTGGTAGGGCGGATGACTCTGGAGGAGAAGGCGTTTCAGACGGTAAACGGTGCGGCGGAGATTAAAAGGCTGGGAATCAAGGCATACAACTGGTGGAACGAGGCGCTCCACGGAGTAGCGAGGGCCGGTGTCGCCACGGTGTTTCCGCAGGCAATTTCCCTGGCGGCCACCTTTGACGAGGATTTTATAGAACAGGTGGCGGATGCCATTTCCACCGAGGGACGTGCGAAATTCAATATGCAGCAGAAATATGAAGATACGGATATTTATAAGGGGCTTACTTTTTGGTCTCCCAATGTAAATATTTTCAGAGATCCCAGATGGGGCAGAGGACATGAGACCTTCGGCGAGGATCCTTATCTTACGTCAAGGCTTGGGGTGCGTTTCGTGGAAGGGCTGCAGGGACACGATGAGAATTATCTGAAGGCTGCGGCATGCGCCAAGCACTTCGCGGTGCACAGCGGGCCGGAGGATCTGCGCCACAGCTTTAATGCGGTGGTAAGCAGGCAGGATCTGTACGAGACATATCTTCCGGCGTTTAAAGCCTGCGTGCAGGAAGGAAAGGTGGAGGCGGTGATGGGCGCCTACAACCGTACCAACGGGGAACCCTGCTGCGGAAGCAGGACGCTTCTTCTGGATATTCTGCGCGGGGAATGGGGCTTTCAGGGTCATGTGGTTTCGGACTGCTGGGCGATCAAGGATTTCCACGAAGGCCACTGCGTTACCGGCGGGGCGCTGGAATCCGCAGCCATGGCGATGAACAATGGCTGCGACTTAAACTGCGGACAGCTGTTTGCTTATCTGGCATCGGCAGTGGAGCAGGGCATGGTATCCGAAGAGCGGCTGGATGAAGCGCTGGTCAATCTGTTTACGGCAAGAATGAAGCTGGGCGTATTTGAGGAAAAAGGCGGCACGCCTTACGACGATATTCCCTATACGGCGGTAGATTCCGGGGAGATGAAGGAATTGAACCTGCGGGCGGCGGAGAAGTGTATCACACTGCTTAAGAATGAAGACCATTTGCTGCCGCTTGACCGATCGAAACTTAAGACCATCGGCATCATCGGCCCCAACGCTGACAACCGTAAGGCGCTTGTGGGCAATTATGAAGGAACCGCCTCCAGATACTATACGGTTTCCGAAGGCATTCAGGATTATGTGGGAGACGGGGTGAGAGTTCTTTTCTCCGAAGGATGTCATTTATATAAAGAAAAGATCAGTAATTTAAGTCAGGGAAGCGACCGGCTGGCCGAGGTAAAGGGCGTCTGCGATGCGAGCGATGTGATCGTTTTGTGTCTGGGCCTCGATCCGGGACTGGAAGGCGGCCTTGACCGCGTCTACATCCTTGCTGTCCTTCACCTGGACCAGACCGAACTCGCCGTTGTTCATGGAGATCATGCAGACATAGACCAGCATTTGCTCGGCGCTGATGCCGGACAGGCCGGGGTAGACATTGTCCAGAATGGAACTGTCGGCCAGCTCCAGGAAGCCGAACTCATACTTGCCGGTGATGGTGCTGTAGAAGGCGGACAGGTCCACATTCTTAGCGGGAGGAGTGGCGGTCTCTGTCCAGGAGCAGTTGACGCTGGCGATGGCGGACGCGCCGCCGCAGTTTACGGTGATGGTCACCTTACCGGGGGCCACGGCGGTGATCAGACCGTCGGCGGACACGGTGGCCACCTTGGGGTTGCTGGAGTAGAACTCCAGCTTCTGGCTGGACTTGGGCTCCACGGTGGCGGTCAGCTGATAGGTCTCGCCGGCGGCGGAGAGCGTGATGGAGGAGCTGTTCAGCTTGACAACGGTGCTTCCGGTGTTGGAGCCGGAGGAGCTGTTCTCCTCCTTCCAGCTGCACTCCACGGAAGCGGTGACGGACTCAGCGCCGTCGCACTTTGCCGTAATGTCCGCCTTGCCGGGGGCCACGGCGGTAATCACGCCCTTGCTGTTCACGGTTGCCACCTTCTCGTCGCTGGAGGTAAAGGTCACCTTGGCGTCAGTCTTGGGCTCGATGGTGTAGCGGAGGTTAAAGGTGGCCCCGGCCTTGGTCAGCTTCACAGAGGTCTTGTTCAGGGTGATGACAGGGCTGCCGGGCTTGGAGCTGTCCCCGGAGCTGCTGGAGCTGGGCGACGCCAAGGACCTGGCGGCCCTCTGGCGGGACATCAAGGGCAAGGACTGGTTCATGGCCCTGCTGGATCTGGAGGAGTATATCGCCGTGAAGAACCAGGCCCTGCGGGCCTACGGCGGCCGGGAGGCCTGGGCCCGAAAGATGCTGGTCAACATCGCCAAATCCGGCTACTTCTCTTCCGACCGGACCATCCGGCAGTACAACGAGGAGATCTGGCGTCTGGGCTGACCCGGCGCGCTCCCCATATGCGAACAGGACGTACCCAAAGCGGGTACGTCCTGTTTTTCTGCCAGGTCAGACGTTTGGGCGTCAGAGCAGGAAGCGCTCGATCACCTCGGCGATGCCGTCGTGGTTGTTGTCCCGCTGGGTGACGTAGTCCGCGGCCTCCTTGGCCGCCGGTATGCCGTTGCACATGGCCGCCCCCACGCCGGCGGCCCGGAGCATGGAGATG
>OFGX01001864.1_pt1 | contig 11845 bp, 8 predicted proteins | sample 1521831 | NCBI WGS metagenome assembly OFGX01 (sample SAMEA3504080, study PRJEB24116) | mouse gut metagenome | biome: mouse gut; feature: mouse-associated habitat; material: faeces | place: Denmark | collected 2011
ACAGGATCAGATGCTTTGGGTGCGGAGAATGAATAGCATTAGGGCGAGAGCAGAGGAGATTGTGAGGGAAGAAATTATATTTGTATTATAAGAAGGTAGCTGCCGGCAATGTTGCATCGGCAGCTATTTTCCGCTTTCATATTATTGTTATATTGTCATGAATTGTATTGCGTTTTCATGAAAAATCATTTATTATAGGGGTATGGGAAATATATTCTCATATTTGAGGAGTTTTATATGGAAAAATTAGTGGATTTTGAATGTTATCCCGTCAAAAAGGCATTAAAGATATTATTGCAGGATAAATCAACCAAAAAAAATATTATATGGGCAACAGATTCTTACGCTTCTTTTGGTGAGACTTATACGGATCGAAGTCAGATAACAGAGAATCAGTTAAAAAAGATGAATTATGGAATGATTCAACCGCGAATATCTAAAGATATGGAGCAGCAAACGCAGCGGACAAGAAAGAGTGCAGAAGTATTTACTCCAGCCTGGATATGCAATAAAATGAATAATTTTTGTGATGAGGAATGGTTTGGTTATAAAGATGTTTTTAATCGACAGGCTGAGCATGAATGGATTCCCACAGAGGATAAAATAAAATTTCCTGATGGAAAGTGTTGGGAGGATTATATAGATTCCAGACGATTGGAGATTACATGCGGAGAAGCGCCTTATTTGGTTTCAAGATACGATGCTTCTACAGGAAAAATGATTGATATTCACAAGCGAATCGGTATTCTTGATCGGAAGCTTCGTGTTGTGAATGAAAATGCAGCAGATGAAACGGAATGGTTGAAGTGGACGATACGGGCATTTCAGAGTGTATATGGGTATGAATATCAAGGGGATAATCTCTTGATTGCACGAATCAATCTACTTATGACTTTTGTAGATTACATGAATCATAAATGGCATAGACAGCCGGAAAAAACAGAATTGCGGAAGGTCGCAAATATTATCAGTTGGAATATTTGGCAGATGGATGGACTAAAGGGAACAGTTCCTATGGGAGTTTTGAAAGAGGAATATCATCAGATGTCGTTGTTTGAACCATTTCAAGAAGTGAAAGAAGATGAGGATGAACCAGAGGTTCGATGTAGAATATATGATTGGAGAGCGGATTGTTCCATTCCATATAATGCGTTAAAGTAAGAATTAAATGTGATGTGCTAAAAAATTTTTGGATTGCAATCAAATGAATAAAAAATGGAAAAAGCTATCCTGCAAAGGTTTTATTTGTTGGACAGAACAAGTGTTTCTTGTTCATGTGCAAAAAGGAGAAACATATGGAATATAGTATTGAAGTGTGTATTAAAGAAAATCAGACTACAACAGACAAAGGAAAAATTCTTGAAAATTTAACAAGGGACATTTTAAAACAGCAGCAATATGAGGTATATGAGACGATTCGAGTTACTGGAATGGAAATTGATGTTTGGGCAAAACATAAAATTACAGGTCAAAAAATTCTTGCTGAATGTAAAGCACAGAATGATTCTCTGTCTGGGGAAGTTATCTCTAAATTGCTTGGGAATGTTGGGCTTAGAAATGCAAGTGCGGGATGGTTGATTAGCACAGGCCCCTTATCGAAAGATGCCAAAGGAATAGTAAGCGATTGGGAAGATGAAAATAACCAGAAAAGAAGTCAGTTAGCGTTTTATACCAAAGATAGGATTATTGATTTATTAGTTGATTCCCATGTGATTGTTTCTCCTGATACAATATCAAAAAAGATAGATGAAAAATTCTCACTAAATGATAACGCCTTATTGCTGTTAATGCCTTCAAGAAAAGTATGGGTTATTCCGGTGCAAAATCACATGGAAGGAATTTCAACAAAAGTTGTGGCATTTGATGCGGAAACAGGGAATAGAATTACAAATAAAGATGTTCTTAATGAAATAAAAGCACACAAAAATAGTTATAGCTCCATGCAGTGGCTATCGATTGATAATGCAGCAGATGATAAAGAGGAAACTCTTTTAAAGGAAGAACTTAGCAGTATAGTGACAGTAATTAGTGGCGATGATTGGATTGATTATCGTCCGGCAAGACCAGAAGATTTTGTAGGTAGAAAACTATTCTTACAGATATAATAAAATTTTTAGATACGGTTAATAGTGGATTGTCTGATACAAGACTTTTCTCAATCAAAGCACCATCTGGAATGGGCAAGAGTTCTGTTGTATTAAAGCTGGCTGATTTATCAAAACGAAGAAACTATTCTAAAAAATATTTTGTATATGCAGTTGATGTGCGTACTGCGCTTTCTTCCAGATATGCAGAGATGGCATTAAGGACATGCTTTGATAAAGCCGATGAGGCGGGTTTTACTGATATCAGACAGCGAAAGGTAAATTCATCTAATGCAATTCAATATTTAAGAGATGCGTCTATTCAAAAAACTCTTTCATATTTGAAGGAGGAAAATAAGAGCATTGTTTTAGTGTTTGATCAATTTGAGGAATTGTTCTCAAAACGTGACTTGGATTTACTTTTTGATAATGTGAAGATGCTTTGCAATGAGGTTGATGCGCTTCAAGGAGCCTTAATATTGGGATTTGCATGGAAAACTGATTTGACATTGCCAGCAGAACATCCAGCATATTATATGTGGAATAATTTAAGTGATAGAAGAAAAGAATTTGAATTGATTCAATTTAAGCCATCAGAAATAAAGAGTGCAATCAAATTATTTGGCAGACAGTTAGGTGAGCAAGTTAATCCAATTCTTGCAAATTATTTAACTAAACAATGCCAGGGATACCCGTGGCTGTTAAAAAAGTTATGTATTCATGTGTTCAGGCTTATCAAGGAGGGAAGTAGTCAAGAGGCTGTAATCGGTCAGCGATTAAATATTGTTGATTTATTTGAGCGTGACATAGATGATCTTACTCCTGATCAAGATGCATGTGTAAAAGAGATTGCAAGAAATTCTCCCGCAGATTATTTTACAATTTCTGAAATTTATGGAGATGGAGTTGTGCAATCATTGATTAATAATCGTATAGTAATTCGCAGAGCCTCGAAGTTGACTTTGTATTGGGATATTTTTAGAGATTATGTTTTGAATAAATCAGTGCCGGAGCTTTTATTAGACTATATTCCGCAGATGCAGTTTACAACTGTAGTGAGGACATTACGGTGTCTTTTGGAGCAAGGAGATATGACTTCGGCTGAACTAAGCCAAAAACTTTCGCTTACTGTGTCCACAATTGATAATATTATGATTGATTCCGTAATGTTTGGAGCTGTTCAAAAGAAAAATAATATAATTCATCTACTGTCTCGCACAGAGGATGAATTATATAAGGTATTGCAGGCTTTCTTTAAAAAACATATGGTGTATGAAAAACTGAATAGATTGGGACTAGAGAAATTTGATTATCGTACTTTTATGAATGTTTTTGATGAGACTTATGCAGAGTCTAATATAAATAGTAAAACAAAAATGACTTATTGTAGCAAACTGTATAATTGGTTTATTCGTTTAGGATTACTTTCCGAAGAACAGGGGCGTATTGTACTTACAGTTTCCCCATCTTCAAAATCAATTAGGTTATCGCTGGAAAGAGCAACACATGGACGACATCAGTCGGGTATTCAAAATTTATTTTGGGGGCAAACGAGTCCAGAGAAAATGATAGAAGTGTATCAGTTAATTAAAGGCGGCAATGAGAGTTACTCATCATTGAAATCCTGTGGTTATAGAAATGCAATTGAACTGCTAATTGCAGCAAGGGCTTTGCATAGGCAAAAAGATGTGTTATTTTTGATTCTTCCAATGGCAAAGATTATAGAAAATATTTCTACAGCGGATAATATTATATTCGCAAGGAATATTTTGGCGTCTAATCCTGATATTAAAAACATAGAGATGGGACAATTGTTGAGCGAACATTATTCAAGGGATTGGACAACCTCATCAAAAGTTCGGTATGGAAATAGTATAATGAATTGGGTAAAATATCTTGATTTAAATGAGGAAAATTCAAGTTATGTTTAATGGATTATTTGTGGCAAAATATGAGATAGGAGAAATGAGACAATGAAATTCGATTTTGTAATAGGCAATCCACCATATCAAGATGAAACCATAGGCGACAATAAAGGATTTGCGCCGCCAGTATACCATAAATTTCTCGAAAATTCTTATAAGATTGGGGATGTGGTAGAGATGATACATCCGGCAAGATTTTTATTTAATGCCGGAAGTACACCAAAGCAATGGAATGAGCAGATGTTGCAAGATCCGCATCTTAAAGTGTTGTACTTTGAACAGGACAGCAGTAAGGTGTTCAGCAATACGGACATTAAAGGCGGAGTAGTTATTACCCATCATGATAATGTAAAGGACTATGGTGCGATTGGAACATTTACTGCTTATGAGGAATTAAATGCGATATGCAAAAAAGTTAGAGATAATAATACTTTTTTTAGTTTTAGTGATATGGTGGTTACAGCTTATTCGTATCGTCTAACAGATAAAATGCATACTGACCATCCAGAGGCTATTGGGCAATTAAGTAGTGGTCATGCTTATGATATGAAATCTAATATATTTGAGAGACTACCGCAAATTTTTTATAATGAAAAACCGCAGGATGGGGCAGAGTATATACAGATTTTGGGACGTGAAAATAATGAGAGAATTTATAAGTATGTCAGGCGTGACTATATTAATACGGTCAGCAATTTGGACAAATATAAGATATTTCTCCCGAAAGCTAATGGAATTGGTGTGTTGGGCGAAGTTTTGTCAGCACCGATATTGTGTGAGCCAATGATTGGGGCAACAGAAACATTTTTGAGCATTGGCGCGTTTGAACAACAGAGTGAAGCAGAAGCAGCCTTGAAGTATATTAAAACTAAGTTTGCTCGTGTTTTATTAGGAGTTTTGAAAACAACACAGGATATCACACCGGAAAAATGGAAATGTGTTCCGTTGCAAGACTTTACCACTTCATCTGATATAAACTGGTCAGCCTCAATTCCAGATATAGACAAGCAGCTTTACAAAAAGTATAACTTATCCGATGAAGAAATCAACTTCATTGAAACCAAAGTAAAGGAGATGGCGTAATGGCAGAAATAAAAATCAAGACAGCCAAGCGAGTTATTCCGATGATTTACGCATATACCACTCCTGAAATTGCACGACATAACGGCTGGACAAAAATAGGATATACGGAACAGGCGGTAGAAAAACGTTTGAAACAACAGGCGCATACAGTAGATGTTATTTACCATGAGGAATGGAAAGGAAATGCAGTCTATGATGACGGTTCCGGCGAAACTTTCAGCGATAAAGATTTCCATGTATATTTAAGGAAGTTAGGCGTTGAAAATAATCGGGCAAATGAGTGGTTTCACATAGACGGTACGGAATCTCAGAAGCGGTTTTTTGAGTTTCGTGCTAATCGCGGTATTGTAAAAGCGGAAGATACTATTATTCCTTATATTTTGCGTAATGAACAGGCAGCAGCGGTGGAACAGACGGAAAAGTATTTTCAATCCGGTATGGGAAATGAATATCTTTGGAATGCAAAACCGAGATTTGGCAAGACATTGTCTGTCTATGAATTGTGTAAGAAAATGGAGGCGCAGAATGTCTTGATTGTTACCAACCGCCCTGCAATCGCCAATTCATGGTATTCAGATTATGCGAAGTTTTTGGGAATGGAGTCAGGCTATCAGTTTGTCAGTAATACAGACTCACTAAAAGGGAAAAAGTTAGTAGTTTCGCGTGAAGACTATGTAAAGGCGAACTCAATTTCGGATAATCCATATAACTGTATTGAATTTGTCAGCTTGCAGGACTTAAAAGGCTCTCTGTATTTTGGCGGCGATTATGATAAATTAAAAGAAGTCGCAGATATGAACTGGGATTTGCTGGTTATAGATGAAGCGCACGAGGGCGTAGATACCTATAAAACGGATGTAGCATTTGAACACATCAGCAGAAAATATACTCTTCATTTATCCGGCACGCCTTTTAAAGCGCTCGCGAATGATAAATTTCCGGATAATGCGATTTATAACTGGACATATGCAGATGAACAGTCAGCAAAACGTGATTGGAATTCGCCTGAAGGTAACGAGAATCCCTATGCAACACTTCCGCAGCTCAACATGCTTACTTATCAGATGTCAGAGATTATCAAGGATGAGTTAGAACAGGGTATTGAAATTCAGGGAGAAACGGAAGAATATGCTTTTGACTTAAATCTTTTCTTTGAGACGAAAAACGGGCAGTTCATACATGAGAGTTCGGTGGATAAATTTTTGGATGCTATGACAACACAGCCTAAATTTCCTTTTTCAACAAAGGATTTGCGAAATGAGTTAAAGCATACATTTTGGCTTTTGAACCGTGTGGACAGCGCAAAAGCATTAGCAAAGAAACTTGAAAATCATCCGATATTTGGAGAATATAAAATTATTCTTGCAGTAGGAGATGGGATAATGGATGGTTCGGAATTAATTTCAGAGGAAGAAAGCAAGAAATCCTTTGATAAAGTAGTTGCTGCTGTTAAAAGCTATGAAAAAACAATCACATTATCTGTTGGTCAGTTGACGACAGGCGTTACAATTCCCGAATGGACAGCAGTAATTATGCTGAGCAACATGAAAAGCCCATCGTTATATATGCAGGCGGCGTTCAGAGCGCAAAATCCATGTCTTTTTGCGAGTGGCGGCGAATTTTACCGTAAGAAAAACGCCTATGTATTCGACTTTGATCCGGCACGCACCCTTATGATCTTTGAAGAGTTTGCAAATGATTTATCCGCTAAAACTTCGGATGGGCGTGGAGATGCGGGAACACGGAAAGAAAATGTAAAGGAACTGCTGAATTTCTTTCCGGTAATTGGCGAAGATGAAAACGGGGAAATGGTGGAACTGGATGCGGAAAAAGTATTGTCCATACCCCGAAAAATCCGCTCTCAGGAAGTAGTGAGAAGAGGATTTATGAGCGATTTTCTGTTTCAGAATATTTCCCATGTATTCCATGCACCGCAGGAAGTGATTGACATTATTACATCTTTTACGCCGGTTCAAGAGCCAAGCAAAAAAGCGGACATTACACCTGCTACGCATTCGGAACTTTCTTTAGATGATAACGGAGAAGTATCTTTAGAAGAAGGGTATATTATTGGTAGGTCGGCGGAGCTATTTGGTGAGAAGATATATGGGAATGTGACAAACAAACTAAGTGATGCTATAACAGAGATGAATGTTTTGCGGGAAGAGGCGGGCTATTCTGCCCAAAATTTGAAACAGGCATTACATACGGAGGCTGTTAAAGCTATTATTGATACGGCAAAAGAGGAGTATGCTTCAGATATGAAGGTATCTACCCGAAATCAGATAGAGCGTAAATTGAAAGATGAAACGGATTCGCTTGTTAATAAGGCGTTTGGCAATTATAAGATTGAAGCGAATACCTTAGAAAAGGAGAGGCAAGATGCTTTAGACAATTGCATAACCACAAACAGGAGTGAGGAAGAAGTCAATCAAGAGTTTGACAGGCGTCAGGAAGAAGCTGCTTCAAGATTGCAGGAGACTTTAAATTCATCAATCAGCGATTTTGTAAAGTCTGCCAGTGAGGAAGTGGTAAGAACCGTAGAGACCAGTAAAAAGGAACGTGAGAAAAAGGGAATAGAGGATTCTGTAAAAGACCATTTGAGAGGATTTTCAAGAACGATACCATCATTTCTCATGGCGTATGGAACAGAAGAAACGACTCTTGAAAATTTCGACACGATTATTCCGGATGAAGTATTTAAGGAAGTAACAAGCATTTCACTTGCACAATTTCGATTTTTAAGAGACGGAGGAGCTTATACCAACGAGCAGACAGGCGAGGAGAAAATGTTTGAGGGCAAGATGTTTGATGCGGTTGTGTTTAACGATTCTGTCAGAGAGTTCCTGAATTTAAAAAGAAAACTGGCAGATTATTTTGATGAGGACAGCACAGAGGATATTTTTGACTATATTCCGCCGCAGAAAACAAACCAGATTTTTACGCCGAAGTGGGTAGTGAAAAAGATGGTTGATATGCTGGAACAGGAAAATCCGGACTGCTTTGATATGCCGGATAAGACATTTGTTGATTTGTATATGAAGTCCGGTTTATACATGACAGAAATTATAAAGCGGCTGTATCAGAGCAATGTTTTGAAAGAACAGTTTCCGGAGAAAGAGGAACGGTTACAGCATATTTTTGAGAAACAGATATACGGTCTGGCACCTACGGAAATTATCTATAAGATTGCAACGAATTATATTCTTGGATTTGACGAGAATGTTGTGATTACGAGGCATAATTTCCGACAGGTGGATGCTTTGAAGTATGCTAAAAATGGAACTTTGGAAGAAATGTTGGATGAGATTTATAAGGAGTGAGCCATGCCAAGAGCGAAAAAAGAATCAGTGCCGATATCGGCGAGAATAGAGAAAGCAACCTTTGAACGTCTGGAAAAATTCTGCGAGGATTCAGGGCTTGGAAAGACGGTGACACTGGAGAGGGCGTTGAATATGTATATGGATGCGTATTATGGAGGGAATACATTGTCAGTTATCGGGGCAAGTAGATAAAAAATAAGTTCATTAAATATAAGTAGCGAATTATAGAAAAAGTTTTAGAGCAAACATATGATGTAGATGGGAGAACATATGGAGAAAATAGTATCAAAAGGGCTTAAAATAGATCTTCATATTCATTCGGAATATTCAAAAAATAAGGATGGTGAAAAAGTAGCAGACAATACATTAAATAATCTACCTATATTAGTTCAAGGTTTGATTAACCATCAAGTAGAAATGTGTGCCATTACAGATCATGATAATTTTAATTATGAATTGTATTCCGAACTGAAGAAAGAAGAATTAAAAGAAAATTGTATTCTTAAAGTTTTGCCGGGAATAGAATTTTCAGTAGAATTCGTAGCAGGGAAAGTAATTCATATAGTTACAATATTTGATGATAAAGATGAAGAAAAAGTGAAAAATATTGAGGAAGTCATGGTAAGGGGGAAAGGTGTAAGCTGCTATAAGAAAACTATAGCTGCATATACTAAAAGAGATTATTTTGAAATCTTGTCTGATATTAATATTGATTTTATTATGATTGCGCATCAAAAAAAGACACCTACATCACAACATAAACCCCAAGCTAATGATGTAATGTCATTAGGAAAAGAGATGTTTAATGAGCTTGTTTTTATGGATTATTTTGATGCTTATGAATTTAGAAACAAAAAGAACGAGATTTTTAATAAAGTATATTCTGTGGAAAATAATGTTGAGGAGAAGTTGCGTTTTTTAACGGGATCGGATTGCCATCGGTGGGAGCATTATCCTTACTCAGAAGAGAACGAGAAAATAGAATTTAAATTTACATACATAAAATCTTTGCCATCATTTAAGGGATTAGCGATGGCTGTGACAGATCATCATAGGATAGAACTTGAAAATTCATTTTATAATCCGAATGAAAAGTACTTCAAAGAAGTAGTTGTTGATATTGATGGGAAAGAAAATGTCATTCCTCTTTCAAAAGGATTGAATGTTATTATAGGTGATAATTCAATAGGAAAATCTCTGTTTTTATATGCTATAACAGATGATTATAAAAAGATTGATAAACATTTGCGTACAGGATATAGCAAATATATTGATAAAAATAGACTTGCATTTAGGACAACTATAAAAGAAACAGATATATTTCGGTATAATCAACAAGGAGAAATTAGAGGAATCTTTGATGACGATGGTTTAAAGCCAGATAAGTATTTATCCAATTTTTATCCAAACACAATTAATTCAGATAAGTATAGAAATATTGTAGATGTGGAATTTGAAAAGTTGTTTGATGCACTCAAAGACAAATATGCTTATGATGCGGATATAAGTAAACTTCCTGTATTTACAATACCAGCAAATGAGTCCACTGAAAAAAGTATTACTTTTATTGATAACGTAAAGAAAACTGCAACGAAGGAGATTCAAAATTTGGTGGATTTATTTGAGAAGACAGTTGCGGATTTAAATCAATTGATTACTAATAAGGAGTTATTAGAAACAGATAAAAAGCATATTGAAACATCATTAGATATGTTTAAGATGATGAGCGAAAAATATACTGGAAAGCTGGAAAAGTTAAAAAAAGAAAATGAAAAGATAAATATATTTAATTCATACTTAAGGTCTTATAAAGCAAAGTATAGTAGAAAAATTACAGATGAGCAAGCTGTCTTTTCAGAATATGTTGAGAATAAAGAACTTGCAATCGAAAGTATGGCGGAATTGATGTTAAAAAGACAAAAATTAAAAAAGTATATACCTGATGTTGCGGAAACAGAAGTTATTCCAGAAACGAATCCGGTAGATAAGTATAGATTTGTTTCAAAATTACAAATTGAGAAAATTAACAATGACTATATTAAAAGTATTTTGAAATCAGTTATTAAAAGAGGAAAAAAAATAGATACACTAATTATAACAGAATTAGAACTAAAGGATATGATAAAAAACTATCCGAGTGAAGATCAAATAACGCCTTTAGAGGTGTTGAAGGCTAAAATAAATTCGAAATTGGATAATGATTTTAAAATCCGAAATACAATTGTGGAAGAAAATATGGATGTATATGATGAGGTGTCATCAGGCTTTGATGCGCAAATGTATTTTACATTATTAAGCGGAGAAATGCGTGATAAGGGTATATACATTATAGACCAACCAGAAGATCATATTTCACAACGTGCTATAAAAGAAAAAGTATTAGATCAATTTAGAAGAATGGGACAACAGAGGCAAGTTATAATGGTAACTCATAACCCACAGTTCATTGTTAATTTAGATGTTGATAACGTAATATATCTTAGCAAGAATAATGGTAAGTTTACAATACAATCAGGTGCATTGGAATATGAAGATGATGATTATAGCATATTAAGAATTGTTGCAGATAATATTGAAGGTGGATTACAAACGATACAAGGGAGAATGAAAAGATATGAAAAAGACGTATGAATTTAAGGCAGAGACTGAAAAGTTTATTCTTGTTAATACAAATCCTAACGATAAGGGGGAGCCATTTACAATAGATAAAAAAGAAATGCAGTTTGATACGAATAAATTTTATCAGTATGTTTTTTCTGATATAATTACTGAAATGGAAATTGAGATTGTAAATAAGGCAGATAGTGATGATAAATTAGCAAAAAGGTTGTATGAAACTATTTCTGAAATTTCCAGTGGTGTGATGAAAAAATTGAATGAGAAATGTTTTTCTGAGTTGGGAAATAAAGTCATGTAGAACGTGTTGATAGAAAATTTGCGATTTATTGTTTGAAGAATAATTTGAATATTTTTTTCCAAAGAAACAATAATAAACAATGTATAATTAAATATTTTATTGTGGTTGGAAGATGGGTACGGAGGAGCAGGGGATAAAAATCAATACTTAATTGCGTGCAGTTTGAACGATGTGGGAATTGATTTTTATAAAAAGGTATGGTACTGCGCTAAACGGTATAAAACGAGTCGGAGGAGAATAGATGGATGACAAAAATGAAATAATAGAAGCGAATCAGTCTTTAGATATGTTGATTGCAGAGTCTATAGAACTAGTCCAGTATGCAAGGCAGATTACTGCAAAACAGGTTAATTTGGTGCAGTTAATGACTTATTACTCACTTGGGAAATGGATCGTTGAGGAACAGCAGGAAGGGAAAGAACGGGCCAAATATGGAAAGCATGTTTTGAAAAAATTGTCAGAAAGCCTTACAAAAGAGTTTGGCAGAGGATTTTCCGAAACAAACTTGGAGTA
>OFGX01001865.1_pt1 | contig 11843 bp, 10 predicted proteins | sample 1521831 | NCBI WGS metagenome assembly OFGX01 (sample SAMEA3504080, study PRJEB24116) | mouse gut metagenome | biome: mouse gut; feature: mouse-associated habitat; material: faeces | place: Denmark | collected 2011
GATGAGATTGCGCCGCATGGAGCGGCCGAACCGGGCCTGGATCTTGGCCTGGCGCAATACATCTTCGTCCTGGAGTCCCTGCAGTTCCTTCACCAGGTCAAAGGAGAGCTTCATCTGTTCAAACCCCGGGCAGATACCGACAAACACCACTCTGGCGTCCGGATCCATGTAGTCTGTATGCGCGGCATAGTATTCCTCGAGGCCCATGGCCGGTTCACTCTGCATCTTCAGCGGGGCCATGGTATCTTTGGTCAGTTCGGATATGGTGTCCATCACTGGTCTGTACCGGTCAAAATTCGTGCAGTCTGTCATGGTCGCTCCATTGGTGGTCTCTCCGTCTTCTGAAGAAAGTATAGTAGCGTACCGGTCCTTCTGACAGTTTCCTGCCTGCGGCCTTTGTGCAGCCAGGACCGCCTGCTGTGGTATAACGGAACCATGAACAACACACCAGACACACTCCTGGTTGCACAGGCACAGGCCCTGTGCGACACCCCTCATTCCCTGTCCGCCATCTGCAACATCCTTGCCCTGATTTACTGGTCGGCTGACTCCATCAACTGGGCCGGTCTCTACTTCACAGACCCTGACGGCTCCCTGTACCTGGGGCCCTTTGTCGGCAAACCCGCCTGCATGGAGATTGCTGCGGGCACCGGGGTGGTCGGAACCTGTGCTTCCCGAAAAGAGCCTCTGCTCGTCCCGGACGTTCATGCCTTCCCGGGTCACATCGCCTGTGACAGCGAGTCGAGATCGGAAGCCGTGTTCCCGCTGATGCAGGATGAGACTGTCATCGCGGTGCTGGACATTGACTGTCTTCAAACAGACGGGATCACACCGGAACAGTTCCGCTCGTTCCAGACCATTGCCGGACTGATTGCAGATCTGCCTGCCAAAGAGGGAAACCTCCGATCCGGGATCTCTTCAGCCGACTGACGACAGCCGGCTTTTTGATGCTCCGATCCGTCAGGAAAGCCGTATGACGGTCTGTACTTGCCGGACTGGCTTCTGCGCTTTTTGTTTTCTTTCAAACTGTGGCATACTAAAGTCATACAGCAATATATGAGGTCGACCTGCGGCTGGCTGACAATTCCAGCCACGGCTGTCCGCCCGCATAAGATATCCGCCCGCATAAGATAATGGAGGCATCCATGCAAGCCAGGGAAATCAGCAAAGCAATCTATACAGAGTTCCTGCAGCGTCATTCGCTGGACAATGTCTGGCAGACCACTATGATGGGTGATATGCAGGAGGCACGGGGCAGGCACGTCCTGTATCTGGGCATCTTCGACGATACCGATACCCTCACCGGGGCCACAAACGTTGTGCTGGAACCTTCGCACTTTGGCGCACTGCATGCCGGCAGCCCGCGCGGCCCCATCCTGGACTATACCGGATCCCAGGTCACCGCCTCCCTGCAGGCTGTCCGGGACTTCCTGAAACAGAAGCATGTGATGTACTGGACTCTGAATCCGTACGCCGTTTACGAGAAACACACCCTGGATGGCAAAGCCGTCCAAGGATCCCGCTGTCAGGGCATGTACGACCAGCTCATGGCCGCAGGCGCCCGTCACAGGGGATTCGTGCATGGTATCGACAACTCCACAGAACCCCGGTGGATGTATGTGATTCCCACAGACTTTGACAGTCCGCAGGCAATGCTCGATTCCTTTGCACACAAATGTTCCCGCAGCATTCGCCGGGCCATGGACTTTGGCGTCCGGGTCCGGGAACTCTCTGAACAAGAACTCCCCCTGATCGACGAAATGTTTTCCCATGCCGGGGACAAGCATGAGTTTTCCTGGAGAAGCGACGACTATACCCGACGCCTCTGGAATGCCTTCCATGAGTCCGGTGCAGTGAAGTTTCTCGTGGCGGAAATCAGCCTGCAGGACTATACGGGCAGGCTGCAAAAAACACTGGAAACACTCCGGCAACAGCAGGCAGAAACAGAGGACAGTATTGCCCGCATCCGTTCGAAGAAAATGCTCAACCGCTTGAAGGAAATCGAACAGAAAACCGCCTCTGTCCAGAAGCACCTGGAAGAAGCCGGAACCTTTGAAGCGGACGGCCCTGTGCTCAAGCTCGCCGCAGGGATTTTCTTCGACTACGGCCAGGAAGTCATCTGCCTGATGAGCGGCTACGACGAACGATATGCCTGGTTCTGCGGTCCCTATGCCATGCACTGGCAGATGCTGAAACACTGCCTGGAGCAGGGATATGCGAGATACAACCTGTATGGCATTTCCGGTGAATTCGGGGATGATGCCGTCGACAGCGGTGTCTACGCCTTCAAGAAAGGATTCAACGGAGAAATCTGGGAACTTCCCGGAGATTTTGAAATCCCCGTGGATCCCGTCCGATACAGCCTGCTCAGGGTGGCAAGGAAACTCAAAGGCATTCGACACCGGACATCATGACATCACAGCGAAAAGAGCCGGATCTCACACCCGGCTCTTTTCGTGTTTTTGGATCCCGCTCCTGCAAATCACGTCTTGCTGCCCTCTTCCTCTTCCTGTGCAGCCAGGGCTTTCTTCACCGCTTCCTTCTTCCCCGTCAGGTGCGGCAGGCGGGTGTCCCAGAACAGGCGGAACGTCAGCACCACAACTGCGAGCATGATGCAGACACTCATGGCCGGCGGCCAGACAAAAACACACAGCAGGAGCCCGACGATCTTGATCAGCACGTCAATGACTGTGGTCCGCGCAGGGAGCAGAAACAGGGTGCGCAGCACCGGCTGGCTGTGGTCCCGGTTGATGGAGCCAGTCAGGGCAATGTTTGAAACCGTGATGCACAGCACGACCACACCATAAAACACCTCTGCCACCACGGAATTCATGTCCTGTCCTACCAGTCCCGTCGCAAAGGGAAAAAAGGAACTGAAGAAGAGCGACACAAGCATATAAAACAGGGACCGTTCGGAGACGACTTCCACCTTTCCCCAGGCCATGTAGGAGGAAATCCACATGAGTCCCAGCCAGAAAAACGAAGCGGCGTAGCACACAAATCCCGGAATCATCCGGGCGATGTTCTGCCAGCTGTCAGGATCGGGAATGTTGAAACTCAGCACCAGGATCGTCATGACGATCGCCAGCACTGCATCGTAAAATGCCAGGAACCGGCTGGAGTTCATGGGACGGGACCTCCTTGTCGACTGCAGATGACAGTCCTCTTTCCGAAATTATAAAAAAGGGCCTGCCTGCCCGGGAACTTCCCTGCCCGGTCATGGTCAATCCCGGCAGCCACGTATCTGAATCCGGGTCCACCATCGCCAGCATTGGAACCGTGTCTGCCTCCATCAGCATGACCGGAATGCAGAAAACGGAGAGAGCCTCAAACAGGCATCTCTCCGTTTTTTTTATATCAGCTGTCTGCAGCTGTCTTTGCCTACAGTACCTGGTGGCCGCCGTATTTCCGGATCTTCAGGACGTGACAGCTGCCTTCGCCAAAGCAGCTCTCCATGAGGTCCCGGAAGGCGGGCACTTTTTCATCCGGCACAAAGGCCTGGATCGTACCGGCAAATCCGCCGCCGTGCACGCGGCTGGCGCCGGTTCCTTCCAGCGCCTGCTGGGCCAGCGCCAGGCCCAGGGCCACTTCCATCTGACGGTCGGCCCCTTTCGGGAACACATTCTGCAGGTACTCGAAGGACGAGTTTCCCGACGCATTGATCCCCGCCAGAAACGCCTCGAAATCATCGGCCTTCAGCGCATCGACAATCACCGGCACCCGTCTGTTTTCATTGAAGAAGTGAATGGCGCGCAAAACGGCCCGGTCGCCGCAGGTTTCCCGCAGCTGCGGCAGCGCCGCGTAGAAACCGGCTTCCTTCACATCCCGGAGCACTTCCTGCCCCATGGCCCTGGCCACAGTCTTCATTTCCGAGGGAATCGCCGCATACTCATCCGTCAGATCCGCATGGGAGCCCTTTGTGTCGACAATGCACAGGGAGTGGCCGTATTTTGCAAAGTCCACCGGGATGGGTTCGATCACCGGCTGTTTCGGGTCCTGGAAGTCGATCGTCACCAGCCCGCCGCAGGCACAGGCGCACTGGTCCATCAGGCCGCAGGGTTTGCCGAAGTATTCGTTCTCGGCATACTGCGCAATTTTGGCGATTTCCGGCAGCGGCACGTCGTTGCCGTTGTAGAAGCCATTGAGGATGCAGCCGATGAGCACCTCGAAGCTGGCAGAGGAGGACAGCCCCGCACCCGCCAGAACGTTGCTGGTCACAAAGGCCTTCATGCCCCCGATGTGGTATCCGTCATTCACGAATCCCTGGTACACGCCTTTGATCAGCGCCTCGCTGGTGCCTTCCTGCGCCGGGTCTTTTTCCAGATCCGAGACAGAGAGCGTCTCAATGGGGAACGCATCACTCATGACCTCGATCACATCATCAGCCCTGGCTGCCACGCCAATGGAATCCAGGTTCACGCTTGCTGCCAGGACCCGCCCATGCTGGTGATCGGTGTGGTTTCCTGACACCTCGGTCCGGCCGGCAGCGGTGAATAAAGAGACCTCCAGGTCCCCGAACCGCTGGATGAAAGACGTCAGGGCATAGATATAGCGGTCGCGCTCCATGTCCAGTATGTCTTTGTCTCCGTAGAGATCCAGCAGCAGGTCATCACAGGACCCGTTTTCAAATTTTGTCTTCAGTTCACTGGCTTTCATGATCTGTCTCGAACCGGAAGGACGTCCATTCCTTCCAGCTTTCTCCTTTCTTTACGATTGTTTTCGACTGTTCGTTCCGGATGTTGATGTCATCCGCTGGATAGGACGTTTCGATGCACACAGCTGTCTGACGGTTCATGGGCTGTCCGTCTTTTCCGGTCTCCCCCGCCAGGAAGTTGCCGGAGTAGATCTGGCAGACCGGGCAGGAACTGGACACCGTCATGGAGATGCCGGTTTTTTCGCTGTACAGCCGCACTGCATCGGTTTCCCGGTTCAGCAGGAACGGGTGGTCGAGGCCGGTGGCGGTTTCAATCTGCCCGTCGCCGCTTTCCAGCGCCTCGCCGATCCGCCGGCTTTTGCGGAAATCGAATATCGTGCCCGTCACGTCTTCGGTTTCCCCCGTAAACAGGATGTCTCCGTCCACATGGCCATAGGCGTCCGCCTGGATCTCCAGCCAGTGGTCGCCGATGTACGTGGCCCGGCCATCCAGGTTGAAATAGGTATGGTTGGTCAGGTTTATCAGCGTGGTCTCGTCGGGTGTTGCATCGTATTCGATCACCAGTGTCGATCCTTCGATGCGGTATGCCCCCGCCACATCGAGGTTCGCCGGATAGCCCTCTTCTCCGTCCGGAGAGTGCAGGGCAAAGGTCACGCTGTCCTCTGTTGTGTCTGCCACCGTGAAGGTCCGGAAGGCAAAGCCCTTCTCACCCCCGTGATTGCTGTTGGGACCGTTGTTAACCGGGAGCTGATATGTGGTGCCTTCCAGCGTGAACCGTCCCTCGCGGATGCGGTTGGCTGTGCGGCCGATGATGGCACCGAGATAGCCTTTGTAGGTTTCGTAATCCGTCAGGGATTCGTATCCAAGCACCACATCCTGCCAGTCTCCGTGTCTGTCACGGACACAAAGGGAAAGAATTGTGGCGCCCAGATCCATGAACGTTGCACGGATCTTATCACTGGCCAGCGTGACCAGGACAAATCCGTCCCGTGTTTCAGTTTTGACCATGTTTCACCTGTTCCAGGAACCGCAGTGCGCCCTGGAGTCCTTTTTCATCTGTCTTGTAGACCCCTGCATCCTCGAGGACCTTCACGAACTTGTCCGTGAGCGCCTGCTGCAGGAAATCATCCATGTCTGTGGTTCCATCCCACCGGGTCTTCAGCTCTTCGATCCAGTGTGCATGCTGAGCAAGCCGGGGATCGTCCGCGACATCCAGGGTGCCGGCCAGCACCTGTTCGATGAGCTTCATTTCCTCCTTGAGCCGGGCGGGGAGGATTGCAAGTCCCATGACTTCAATGAGGCCGATGTTCTCCTTCTTCACATGGTGGTGTTCGGCATGAGGATGGAAAATCCCCAGGGGGTATTCCTCTGTGGTGCGGTTGTTGCGCAGCACGAGATCCAGTTCGTAGATGCCGTCTTTTTTGCGGAGGATCGGTGTGATGGCATTGTGCCGCACCCCGTCTGTTTCCCGGAGAATGCCGGCTTCCGGATCCTCCCAGGCGATCCAGTCTGCGAGGATGCGGTCTGCCAGGGCAATGAGCTGTTCCCTGTTGTCGGTGCGCAGGCGCAGGGTGGTCAGCGGCCAGTTCAGAAGATCCACAGATACGCCGTCGATTTCAGTATGATGGCGGATTTCGGCATCTTCAATCGGGAAATGGTGATGTCCGCCCTGATAGTGGTCGTGTGTCAGGATCGACCCGCCGACAATGGGGATGTCCGTGTTGGATCCCAGGGAGTAGTGCGGGAACTGATCCGTAAAATCCGCCAGGTGCTCGAAAGTATCGTGGTCCACCCGCATGGGGATGTGCTGTTCGTTGAAGATGATGCAGTGTTCGTTGTAGTAGATGTACGGGGAATACTGCATGTAGTATTTGCTGCCGCCGAGATTCAGCGGAATGATGCGCAGGTTCTGTCTGGCGGGGTGACTTGCATGGCCGGCAAATCCCACATTCTCCTTGCACAGCAGACAGGCCGGATATCCCGTGGACTTCTGACTGCGGGCGGCTGCGATTTCCCTCGGATCTTTTTCCGGCTTCGACAGGTTGATGGTGATCTGCACGGGGCCGTACTTCGTGTTTCTCTCGAACTTGATGTTTTTGTCCGTCCGGTCCTTGTGGATGTAGTTGGAGCGGATGGACAGGTCGTAGAACCAGTCGGTGGCCCTGGCGGGGTCCTGTGCATACAGGGCCTGGAACCGCCGGATGACCTCCCCTGGACGGGGCATGACGATGTCCATGATCCTGGCATCCAGCAGATCCCTGGCTGTCACGGTGTCTTCCATGAGTCCGCGCTTCACTGCCTCGTCCAGCAGACGGTTCATGATCTCCGGCAGGGGGGCTGAAGCTGTCTCCAGTTTCGCAAATGACGGTTCCTGGAACAGGTCGATCAGTTTATTGGCACAGTAGTCAGTCTCTTCCGGGTCGATCATCTGATGATCCAGGGCATACTGAATCAGTTGATTGAGAGTTTCCTGCATACTTGTTTCTCCTTTTTTATCTGTTTGTATTGTAGTAAACTCTACCGTCTCCCGTCAATTCATTTTTACTAAATTCTAATAATTTTTTACTAATATTCCGGTAATCGTAACCGTTTACACGAAGGATATTCACAGTATAATCGTTTCCGTGTATGATTCTCTGGTAAAATATTACCGGTGATGCCTTTCCATGGCATTACTGATATAATCGTTAGGAAAGGCAGGTACTCCATGGCAACTCTCAAAGAAGTGGCGGCTCTGGCCGGCGTGAGCCAGGCCGCTGTATCCCGGTTTCTGAACAACGACCCCCGGCTCTCGCTTCCGGACTCCACCCGCCAGCGAATCCTGGATGCCGTGAATGAACTGGGGTATGTCAAGAAGGCCAGAAAGAACAAGGATCCCAGACGCATCGGGATCCTGCACTGGTACAGCCTGGAGCAGGAACTCGCCGATCCGTATTATCTGTCCATCCGAAGCGGGATCGAGGAATACTGTGCCAGGGAGCAGCTGCAGATCATCCGGATGTTCAAGGCGGATGCCAACATCCGGGAGGTCTTCGGCACCATTGACGGCCTGATCTGCCTGGGCAAGTTCTCCCATGATGAAATGGTCGAATTCACCAGTCAGTGTCCCAGTGTGGTCTTTGTGGACATGAGTTCCACAGATCCTTCGTTCACCACGATATCCTTCGATTTCGATGCTGCCATGAAAGACATCATGGACCGGATCGCTGAAAAAGGACACAAACGGGTGGCATTCGTGACCGGCACCGAGTCGCTGAAAGACGAGACGGAGTATCCCGATCCGCGCCTGTCGTTTTTCCGGTCCTATGCGAAACAGCTGGGATTCGAGTACGAGCCTTACCTCATGACGGGCCGCTTCAGCCGGGAATCCGGTTATGAAATGGGTCTGAAACTGGCTTTGACGGATCCGCTGCCGACCTGCATCCTGTGTGCCAGCGATCCCATAGCCATCGGGGTCTGCGCGGCTCTGGCCTCCCATGATATCCGCATTCCCAATGAGGTATCCCTGGTGGGATTCGATGACATTGAGGATGTGCGTTACACCAATCCCCCGCTTTCCAGTGTCCGGCTGGACAGCTTCACCATGGGGCAGTACGCGGCGGTCCTCATGAAAATGATGCTGGACAATCCACACCCCCTGCCGGCAGCCATCAAGCTTCCCTGTTCCTTCAGTGACCGGGGCTCCCTTGCGTGAGTCCCGGTTTTTTTCATGCCAGATTCCACGCAGACAGTGTTCCCGCATGATGTCTGTAGTTCCAGTTCAGATCTGAAGAGATGCAAAGAACACGGATGTAATGGTGCTGATGATACAGACGGCAGACAGTCAAAATCGATACAAGTGCCTCAAACAGGGATGTATTCAGGAAATTTCATCAAAAACAGGGCCTTCTGGCGAATCTGACCAACAGGAGGTACATTTTGTATGGATAAGAAACAGTCCCGCAAGGACACAGAGACAGCTGGCTGGCCCTGGTCCCACAGTCTTTACCCGGATCTGGATCCCGTCAGGGACAAAACGAAACTCACCGTTTTGAACTATCGCCTGATCGATGATCTGTTTGCACGGGTGGCACTCAAGGACATTCCGGCGGTGCAGCTGATCCTGCGCATCATTCTGAAGATGCCCGATCTACGCGTGATTTCCGTCAAGGTGCAGGAACTGCTGGAAAACGGTGTCAACCGCAGTCTTTGGCTGGATGTCCTGGCTCAGGATGACACCGGCAGGCGCTTCAATGTGGAGGTCCAGAACGGAAAAGAGGGATTCAGCCCACGGCGGATGCGGCACCATGCTTCGATGATGGACGCCACACTGCTGGAAAAAGGCGGAGACTGGCAGAAGCTGCCGGATACCTATGTTATCTTCATAATAGATAAAGATTATCCAGGCAGCGGCCTGCCTTTGTATGAATACGAAGTGCTGCCCAGGGGCCATAACGTGAAGATGGACTTTGGCCTCCATTTTCTGGTCGTAAATGGCGAATGGCGGGGAGAGGATGCACTGGGGTGGCTGATGGCTGACATGCATGAACCCAATCCCATGAAGATGCACTATCCCGTGCTGGCAAGGCGGTGCCTGGATCTGAAGACAGATGACAAGGAGGTTGTACAGATGTGTGATGCGGTGCAGAAGCTGGTGGACGAGAGTAAGGAGGAAATCGCCATCAATCTGCTGAAGGAAAAAGCAGCGCCGGAACTGGTGTCCAGGGCGACAGGTCTTTCCATGGCGCGGGTACTGGAGCTTCAGGCTGGACTCCAGGAAGGGTCAGCGGACTGACAGAAACGACAGGGGATCACGAGGCGGCAGAAGGGACACAGGTACATAAAGTGGTTGGCGGGCTGCCTGCCACCGGTATCGGATACAGGAAACAGAAAAAAGGACTGAGTGTGCACAACGCGACTCAGTCCTTCTGTTATCCTCCGGAGAATTTACCGGATAAAGTTCGTGCTCTGGCGGACTGCCTCCACCTCCGGGAGTCCCTGCTGTTCTTTTCCCAGGGCGATGGATTTCATGAGGAAAGCCATGTTGCGGCCGAGTGTCCGCATCGTCTGCTTTCCTTCTTCATCCTGCTGAGCCTCTCCCGGAGTCCGGCCGTGGATGGAGTTCCAGTACTGGCTGGATACCACCGGCATCTGGGAAATGGTGAAAAACTTGTTCAGGGCATCGAAGGTGGCAGATGCACCGCCCCGTCGGCAGCAGACCACGCAGGCACCGACTTTCATGCGCTTGTCAAAGGGTGTGGAGTAGAACAGCCGCTGGAGCAGCGCCACGAGCGTGGCATTGGGCTGTGCGTAGTAGACCGGGGTGCCGACAAGCAGCCCGTCGGCTTCTTCGAATTCAGGCGCCAGTTCATTGACGATGTCGTGAAAGACGCACTGTCCGTGGCTCTTGCAGTAGCCGCAGGCGATGCACCCGCGGATGTCCTGGTTGCCGACAGTCACCCATTCGGTTTCCATGCCCGCTGCCTGGAGTTCTTTTTCCGCTTCCCGCAGGCCGATCGCAGTGTTTCCATCCGGATGGGGGCTTCCGTTCAGGATCAGGACTTTCATGAATTCATTCCTTCTTTCTCTGTCATGTCTCTGCCTTCATCATAGCAGGGCTGTAAACTCTGGGATATCCGAAGTGTGTCCTGGTCTGCCGGCATCGGCAGGAAACGGAGTGCCTGAGGCACCCACTTGTGATATCCGGCTGGTATCATCTGTATCGACAGAAAAGCGAGGAGAATGACATGAGTTTCAAGGACAGCAAAGTGGTGATCGTGGGCTGCGGCAATGTCGGGAGCACGATTGCGTATACGATTCTGAACCAGGGTCTGTGCGAGGAGATCGTCCTGATCGACCGGAATGAGGACAAGGCCTATGCCGAGGCACTGGACATGACCCATGCGGTGTATTTCATGAACCGGAACATCGTCATCCGCAGCGGCACCTATGAGGACTGCCGGAATGCGGATCTGGTGGTCGTGACGGCGTCTGCGCCGATGGCCAAAGATGCACATGACCGGCTGGAGATGCTGGCACCGTCGATGAACATCATGAAGTCCATTACGGAAAGCGTCATGGAGGCCGGATTCAGCGGCGTTTTCCTGATTGTGTCAAATCCGGTGGACATCATGTCGTATTATGTCTGGAAGCTTTCGGGGCTGCCGCGCAATCAGGTCATCGGATCCGGTACAACGCTGGATTCCGCGAGACTCTGTGCCGAGCTGTCGGGGCTCTATGACCTGGATCCCAAGAGTGTGGAGGCCTTCATCTGCGGGGAGCACGGGGACAGCGAGGTGATTCTGTGGGATTCTGCAACGATCGGCGGCAAGGCGGTGACGGCGGTCATGGAAGACAACGCGGAGAGAACGAAGGAAGTGACGAAGGATGCCCTGCATGACAGGGTCATCAACCTGGGATGGGAGGTCTTCAACCGGAAAGGCAATACGTGTTACGGAATCGCGGCGGCTGCATGCGCGATCATCAAGTCGGTTCTCTTCAATGAAAACCGGATTTATCCTGTATCGGTGCTGCTGGATGGTGAATACGGGCAGGAGAATGTGTTCCTGTCGGTGCCTGTGATCCTGGACAAGACCGGTGCCCGGGAGATCGTGGAGATCGACCTGAGTGATGAGGAACGGCGGAAACTGGAAAAGTCCGGTGAGATCATGAAGTCGTTCCAGGATGAGCTGCATCTCTAGGAGTGCAGCCCGAAAGAAACCAGAAGAAAAATCGGCTGATGCCGCTGTCTGTCCTGATATAAGGAAGCCAGCGGCAGTCAGCCGGTTTTGTGTTGTCTGAATTTCAACGGATCTGGTGACGCACATGCTGTCGGACTGATTCGGCGACGATTCGCCATTCTGACAGGAACCTTCCTCACGACATCCCGCATCACCCTCGACACGGCCAGCCTGAATGTCACTTTCCTGAAAGCAGCAGAGCACCCTGGCGCCTCCAGGCGACAGGGTGCCTGGCTGCTACAGGATGGTCACCGAAACGTTCGGGTTCACGAAGGGGGTCACAGGGGGCAGGGCAATGCCCAGGGTCTCCCGCAGCACATCCTCCACCGTTCGGACGGGAACGATCTCCAGCTTTTCCTTCACAGATGCCGGAACCTCCGCCAGGTCCTGCCGGTTGTCCCAGGGAATCAGCACCTTTGTGATTCCCGCACGCTGCGCGCCATAAAGTTTTTCCCGCAGCCCACCGATGG
>OFGX01001866.1_pt1 | contig 11840 bp, 14 predicted proteins | sample 1521831 | NCBI WGS metagenome assembly OFGX01 (sample SAMEA3504080, study PRJEB24116) | mouse gut metagenome | biome: mouse gut; feature: mouse-associated habitat; material: faeces | place: Denmark | collected 2011
CCGTCTCATTCCGTATCCAGTTCCAAAACTTCCGCTTCATCCCTGCACCTCACTTCCCGATTTTCCAAACACTTCCCGCCGATTCTCGTAAATCGACGCATAAAAAAAGCCGCCAGATATCTCCGACTGCCAGCTTCCAAAACTCCTTTATTCTGCTTTTATGCCTTTATACCTTTATGCTTTCATGTTCCCATGCCTCACTGCCCTGTCTGGGATAACCCTGCCGGGAAATCCTCCCGTCCGGCGGCTCCTGCTCCTGCAGGTTCTTCCCCGCAAACAGCCCTGCATCTTCCAACTTGCACAGATTCCCGTTCACCAGGTACAGATCCCCGCCTTCTTCCGCCGGGATCGGGTTCATGTCCTCCATCTCCCTGATATCATTCGCAGACAGCCACCCATTCTGCCGCCCCACAGAATACCCGTTCATACGGCTCTGGTAATCCCCCCGCAGAAGCCCGTCCACGTTCAGCTTCACAAAATACTCCCGCTTCTCCTGCGGCAGCAATAAGGCTTTCTGTAAAGACTGCTCCCACCGGATCACCCATGGGTCCAGCGTATACTTCACAAACTCCAAAGATTGCTGCTCAATGTTGGAAAAACTGCTCTTGTCCAGATCCCCCACCATATGCGGCGGAATCCGGTACAGCCTGGCAATCTCGTCCACCTGGAACTTCCTGGTCTCCAGAAACTGCGCTTCCTCCGGCGGAATTCCGATCTGCTGGTACTTCATGCCCTCTTCCAGAACGGCCACCTTCCCCGCATTCTTAGAACCCCCGTAGACAGCGTGCCAGCTCTCCCGCACTTTCGCCGGGTCCTTCAACACCCCCGGATGCTCCAGCACGCCGCCCGGCGTGGCCCCGTTCTCAAAGAACCCCGCCCCGTATTCCTCACAGGCCAGCGTCATCCCCACCGCATTCTTCGCCATAGCAATGGGAGAATACCCCACCAGCCCGTCAAACCCAAGCCCGGGGATATGCAGCACATCCTCCCGCGCAAGATACACCCTACCGTACTCCCCAAAGTTCGGGTTCTCGTCACCGTACCGGTTATAGACATAATAAAGCTCCCCCTTACCGTCCCGGTCAACCTCCACCTTGTCCGGCAGCAGCGGGTACAGCCCCAGCACCCGGCCCCCGCCGTCCCGTATGATCTGCGCATAGGCATTCCCCCAGATCAAAAGATGGCTCATAAGCGTCTCCCGGAACACAAAAGAAGTCATCTCCGGATTGGGCTCATCATGGAGCAGAAAATACAGCGGATGCCCCGCCGCCTTCTCCTTCCCACCGTCCTCCGTATAACGGTAAAAATGCAGCGGCAATCCTGCCACCGCCTCCGAAAGAATCCGCACACAGGAGTACACCGCCGTCATCTGCATGGAAGAACGCTCATTCACCCGTTTCCCGCTCGTGCTGTTCCCCAGGAAGAAACTGTAAGCGCTTCCTGATGTCCTGTCCTGAGGTTCGCCCCTCGCCCGAAACAACCCTCTCAATAATCCCATTGCTACCACTTCCTTCCTACTCCTGTCAGAATACCAGCAGCCCCCTTGTGTCATAGACCGACTCCCGCGTGTCATTCCCACACCGTATTGCCCTGTCCAGCCCCATGATCATGGCAATGGCGCCGTCAATCTTCTCCGTTGACTTCTCCTTGTCCGCCTTGATATTCCCCGCCGGATCCGTCCGAATGAAAATATTGTCCATCATCCACCGCAGGACAGGGTGCCCTCCGTGGGCTATCCCCTGCTCCAGCGTCAGCTTCATCAGCTCCTTGGTCGGCGGCGACATATCCTTAAATCCCTGCCCAAAGGGAACCACCGTAAAACCCATCCCCTCCAGGTTCTGGACCATCTGCACGGCTCCCCACCGGTCAAAGGCAATCTCCCGGATGTTGAACCGCTCACCCAGCCGCTCAATGAACTTCTCAATATACCCATAATGCACCACATTCCCCTCCGTGGTCTCCAAGAATCCCTGCCTCTCCCACACATCATAGGGGACATGGTCACGCCTCACGCGAAGCTCCAGCGTCTCCTCCGGTATCCAGAAATATGGGAGCACACAGAACTTGTCTCCCTCATCCAGCGGCGGGAACACCAGCACAAAAGCCGTGATGTCCGTTGTGGAAGACAAGTCCAGTCCCCCATAACATACACGCCCTTCCAGCCCCTCCGCATCCACCGGGAATGCACAGGCATCCCACTTCGCCATCGGCATCCACCGGACAGCCTGCTTCACCCACTGGTTCAGCCTCAGCTGCCGGAAGGAATTCTCCTCCCCAGGGTTCTGCTTCGCTGACTCGCAGGCCGCCTTCACCTTGTCAAGCCCCACCGTGATGCCCAGGGACGGGTTGGCCTTCTTCCAGACCTTCGGGTCCGTCCAGTCAGCCGCCTCATCCGCGCCATAGATCACCGGATAGAAAGTAGGGTCATTCTTCCGCCCCTCCAGAATATCCACCGCTTTCTGATGCGTCTCATAGCAGATGGAATTCGTATCCGTCCCCGCAGTGGTGATCAGAAAATACAAAGGCTGCATCCTGGCATCCCCGGAACCCTTCGTCATGACGTCAAACAGCTTCCGGTTCGGCTGGGTATGCAGCTCATCAAAAACAACCCCATGGATATTGAAGCCATGCTTGCTGTAAGCCTCCGCAGACAGCACCTGATAAAAAGAATTGGTCGGCTGGTAGACGATCCGCTTCTGGGAAGCCAGTATCTTCACCCTCCTGTTCAGCGCCGGGCACATCCGCACCATGTCAGCCGCCACCTCAAACACAATAGAAGCCTGCTGCCGGTCAGCTGCACAGCCGTACACCTCCGCACGCTCCTCCCCGTCCCCGCAGGTCAAAAGCAGCGCCACCGCCGCCGCAAGCTCACTCTTTCCCTGCTTCTTCGGTATCTCGACATAAGCCGTGTTGAACTGCCTGTACCCGTTCCCCTTCACCGTCCCGAACACATCCCGGATAATCTGCTCCTGCCAGTCGATCAGCTCAAAAGGCTTCCCCGCCCAGGTTCCCTTCGTATGGCACAGACACTCAATGAAGCTGACCGCATAATCCGCGGCCGCCTTATCATAGACAGACCCTCTCGCCCGGAACTTCGTGGGCTTATACTTTTTCAGCTTCCGCATCGCCATCAGCCTCACCTCCTCCCGTCAGCACATCCGCACCTTCATTTCAGCCACTGCCGGTACACCTGCTCTGAAATCTTCGCCATCATCACTGGCGGAACACTCATGCCACAGACATACTGCACATTCTGATCCATGAAATCATAATCCTGGGGAAATGTCTGACAGCTGATGATATCCTTATCCGTCATGAGCATGCCGTCGCACATGCGGAAACAGTACCCGCCCGCTGTAATCGTCTGCACTGGCTCGTCATCATGGTTGACAGGGGAAGTGAACCCGCTGTTCTTCTTCCTGACCCTCATACTGATATCAGCCACACACCTGTCCTTTGGAATCCGGTATTTCATGAGCCTTGCAGCCAGGCTGTCCTCGGACGGCGCTTTCCCATAAGGCTCCCTGACATTTGCAAACGGGATAGGCTTTGAACTGAATGCCATCGACAGCTTCGGATAATCCAGATCCTTCCTGTGGGCGATGAAAAATACACGCTCCCTTTTCTGCGGGACACCCATGCGCGCGGCATTGAACAGAAATATCTGCACGGAATATCCCGCGGCATCAAACGCCCCCACAATCTGATTCACCCAGCCTTTTGCATTCCCCGTGATCAGCCCCTTCACATTCTCCGCAATGACCACCTTCGGTTTCAGGCGCTCCGCAACCTGAATAAAATATAGGAACAGGTCATCCAACCTCTGCTTCGCCTGCCCCTCCCGAAAAGCCTTTTCAACATTCCATCCATCCTCACGGACGCCCGCCATCGAAAACACGGAACACGGCGGGGAACCGTCCAGGACATCCAGACATTTCAACTTCTCCGGTATTTTCCCGTCCGGCAGCTCCACAAAATCACGGATATCCATGAGGAAGCTCTGCTCCGGGTGGTTGTTCTTCCGGTATATCTTCATCATGTCAGGATCAATCTCACAGTTGCCGACAACCTCATACCCCGCCAGCTTATACCCCATGGAAGAGCCGCCCCCGCAGCTGAAACAGGAAAAGACAGTGTGCCCATGCTTCGGCCGCTTATCCAAATCCTCCAGCCGCCAGTCCCACGGAAAATCAGTTGAACCGGAAACCGCACGCCGGGCACTGGTACTTGAACTCTTCATCCCCGAACACCTCCGCATCATATTCCTCCACGCCGTTGAGCTCCCTGTCCGCGCCGCTTCCTGTACCGCCCCCGTAAATGGGCAGCTCCTCCGCCATACCGAAAAAATCAAAGCCTTCCAGGTCAAGCCCCTCCAGTTCGACCTCCAGTTTCAAAAGGTCCCATGTGGCCTTTTCCCCGGTCTTGTTGTCCAGATACCGGTATTTCCTTTTCTGCTCCTCCGACAGCCCTTCACAGACCAGACACTGGACCTCTTCCACGCCAAGCGCTTTCAATGCCTTATACCTGGTATGGCCTGCAATGATGACATTCCCTTCATCCACAATGATGGGCGCAATATAAGAGCACTGCCGGATGCTCTCCGCAACGGCATTGACCGCATCATCATTCTTCCGCGGATTATTCTGGTAAGGGATGATATCCGCAAGTTTCAATATTTCCAGCTTCATACCTCAAACACCTCCCCACAGCACGGGCATGTCTTCATCACAGGGCCGCCCCCGTCCTGCTCCCCATCAGAGGGAGCAGCAGGAACAGGCTGCCCGAAATCGTACCCGCAGAAATCCACATCCGCCAGTTCCGCACTCAGCTTTCTCTGATCCCACTTCGCAAACTCCGCCGTCTTGTTGTCATAAAGACGGTATTTCCTCTTCTGGTCTTCCGTAAGGCCGGCGGCAATGACCACGTCGCACTCCTCATATCCAAGCCGGCAGAGCGCCTTATACCTCGTGTGCCCCGCCAGGATCACCCCATCCTCATCCACGATGATGGGGGCGATATACGAGCACTGCCGGATGCTCTCCACGACATCATCCACCGCCCCGTCATTGATCCTGGGATTGTTCCCATACGACCTGATCTCCGCAAGCCTCTTCTTCACATACTCCATTCCATCCCTCCTAAAAAATCCCTCTTTCCAGAAACTGCGCCCTGCTGCCTCATTCCTTCCTCCTGCGGGCAGCCAGGAGCCGTTCCATCAGGTCATCGTGTGGGTTCGCCCCGCCATACCCGGCAGAGCAGTTCTCCTTCACGATCTGGTATATCTGGAACCAGCACTGGTTGACCTGCTTCAAATAATTCTGGCTCATCGTCACATACGGGCTCGTTATGGCCGCGCCCGTGGTCGGGTGCTTCGCAAGGAACCCGTATTCCGAAATGCAGGCCTCGCACTGCACCCATCTGGACACCGACATCGCATACTGCTCAATGAGCTGGGGGTTGACAAGCTGCCCGCATCCGCGCTCCTCCAGCCATGCGTATGTGCTCCTGAACACATCCTCCGCGCAGAGGTCTATGCCGCTCTTCTGGGCGGCCTTCAGGAAGTCCTTCACCGGCGGGACATCCACGCCCTCCATGTCGGCAGGGGCCGGAAGGGCAGGAATCTCCGCCGTGCCCTGAACCACCTTGTCAGCCAGCGCTTTCGGCTTCCGCCCGGCCCCGACCCTGAGTCCGCCCCTTGCAGTCCCGTCTTTTGCCATTTTTCCTTCACCTCACTCCCGCAGGGGGGATAATACCCCCTTTGATTTCTGCTTTTTGTGCGTGTGACCCCCGCCCCGTTCCCCAGGGTAGGGGCCATGAAGATTTCCATCCCCCCTACCGGCCCCACCGGTCGCCGCGCTCCGCATGGATGCGCGAGTGACACGACTTGCACAATGAAATCAGGTTGCCTGCATCATGTGTGCCACCTTCACTCAGCGGTACCTTGTGGTGCACTTCCTCCACGGGCACGGCCGCACCCTTCTCCAGGCACTGCTCACAGAACGGATGCTGTGACACATACCTGTCACGTATCCTCTTCCACGCCCTGCCGTACCGTCTCTTCGTCTCCGGGTTCCTCCCGTATTTCTCATACCTCCGGTTCATCGCAGCCGCATGTTCCCCACAATACCTGCCATCCGTCAGTTCCGGGCATCCCGGATACCCGCATGGGTGCTTCGGCTTCCTCGGCATCTGCCTCATCTCCTTCCAGGCATAGGAAAAGCCCGGCAGGATTTTCTCCCGTCGGGCTTCCCCGTTTTTCATTTTTGCCACTTTAACATTACCACACATACCCCTTTGACATCTACTGACATCCAGTGACAACTTCAGGAATCTTGATCTCCAGCAGCGCCCTGTCATGAATCCGGTACAGGTGCCTTACGTTATATCCCATGTCCACGGCGATCTGCCCCCAGGTATGGAAGCTCAGGTACCTCTTCTCCAGAAGCGTCTGGAATTCCGGGTCATCCACCTGCCTGATCACTTTCATGATCTCTGTTTTCAGTCCCACCATCCTGTCAATGTCCGCATTGATCTCCGCCTGCAGGTCAATGATTCTTTCCACGGCATTGGCCATGGAGGACACCGCCCGGTCCGGGTTCCTGGGCATCCCGCTGATGGCACACCCGGCTTTCCTCGCCAGGTCATTCAGGGACTCCACCTGCTCAATCTTGCTGTTTATCCTCTGGTCCAGGTAATATGCCTGGGACAGATATTCCCTTGCTGTCATCCCGGCAGACCCTCTTCCGTCAAATTCCCCGCCCTTTCCCGTGCTCACCTGTCCTGACTTACCCATACGCTCCCACCTCCGCTTTCACCGCATCGATCAATGCGGACTGCATGTTATCTTTTTCTGACAACGCCTTCATGATTCGCCCGTCTATGGTGCCATCCGTGATGATGTGCTGCACCACCACGGTCTCCGATGACTGCCCCTGCCGCCACAGCCTCGCCACTGTCTGCTGATATAATTCCAGTGACCAGGTAAGGCCGAACCACACAAGGGTGGAACCACCCGCCTGCAGGTTCAGGCCGTGCCCGGCAGATGCCGGATGAATCAGCGCCACTGGGATTTCCCCTGCATTCCATTTCCGGATGGTGGCATCCACGTCCAGCCTGTCATATGGGATTTTCAGCTTTTGGAGCCGCTCTGAAATCATCTCAAAGTCATGCCGGAACCAGTAAGCCACCAATACCGGCTTGCCGTTCGCCGCCTCGATGATGTCCTCCAGCGCATCCAGCTTCCTCTCATGGACGGAAACGGTCTCCCCTGTATCCGTATATATGGCCCCGTTCGCCATCTGCGACAGCTTCCCGGAAAGGGCCGCCGCATTGGCGGCTGTGATGTCCCCGTCCGGCAGCTGCAGGACAAGGTCTTTTTTCAGTTCCTCATATCTTTCCTGCTCCTTTTCGGAGAGGTACACCGTGTACCTGGAATTTACCAGCTCCGGCATCCGCAGGTGGTCAGTGGACTTCATGGAAATGGTGATGTCGGATATCCTGCCGTAAATCTGCTTCTCCGCACCCGGCAGCGGCTTATAGGAAAATACCACCTGCCCGTTCTGCTTATCCGGCCGGAAATAGGATGTCCGGTACTGACCGATGAACCGCCCAAGCCGCTCCCCCATGTCCAGCAGCCGAAACTCCGCCCACAGGTCCATCAGCCCGTTGCTGGAAGGCGTCCCGGTCAGCCCCACGATGCGCTTCACCTTCGGCCGCACTTTCATCAGCGCCTTGAACCGTTTTGTCTGGTGGTTCTTAAAGGATGACAGCTCATCGATCACCACCATGTCAAAATCAAAGGGGATGCCGCTCTCTGAAACCAGCCACTGCACGTTCTCACGGTTGATCAGGTAAATGTCCGCCTGCCGTCTCAATGCAGAAAGCCTCTCCGCCGCCGTGCCGACTGCCACGCTGTACCTCATCCCTTTCAGATGGTCCCATTTCTCCATCTCTGCCGGCCAGCTGAATGAAGCCACCCTGATGGGCGCTATCACAAGCACCTTATGGACCTCAAAGCTGTCAAACATCAGGTCATTCACCGCCGTCAGCGTTATCCCTGTCTTGCCCTCAACCCAAGCCCATATCCAACAGAACAGCCGCTATCGGATGGCTTTCAATATATTCGATCGCAAATTTCTGATAACTGTGTGGTACGAACTTCATCAGGCATCACCTCCCTCTGCATCCAATTTTTCAAGTTCTTTTATGAACCATCTGAACTCCGCATGAAATTTTGCATGGTCGCTTTGGGATTCAAATACCCTCAGATTTTCTGGCTTATTGTTACGCTTATTGCCATCAATATGATGAACAACCTCTTCTGGCAATAATGTCCTGCCAAGAATCTGTTCTGCAACAATACGGTGTTCATGCTTTCCATAACGTTTGGCATAGGTTCTCCCTTTGCCTGTATGCAAATGGATTTTTCTTAATTTTTCTCTGACCTCTGCGGTCATTCTCGTTTTATTTGTCACCTTGTTTATCCTTGTGAACGTAGCTGCAATATTGGTAAAGTCTTTCAGCGATGCATAACCGTCTGGATTTTTAGATTTACTGCTAAAATCCGCTAAACACTGCCTACAGCAGAAATGATGCTTCTTCCCCTTTAGGAAAGCTGAATCCCTCATGAATTCCTTCCCGCACCAGTCACACCGAATTTTTAATTTCATCAATCATCCCTCCAATCTGTGACTCATCATCCAGAACATACACCTTAAACCCCAGCTTCCGTAAAAGCCTGTGCCGTGCCAGCTGCAGGGGGCGGGGCTTTTTCCCCGGTGCCTTGACCTCCACAAACGCCATCTTCCCATCCGGGAGAAGTGCCAGTCTGTCAGGCACCCCATCAAAACCGGGCGATGTGAACTTTACTGCCAAGCCCCCGGCGGCCTTGACTGCCGCCCTGAATTTCTGCTCTATGGTTTTCTCTCTCATGCAAATGCCTCCAATCCCTTTATTTTTCAAGCGTTTCAGGCTTTCGGGTGACGGTCGGTGACACCCGTACCTAAAACTCCTCTATAAGTGTTTTTTTTACTGAAAAAACTGCCCTAAAGGGGGTTTATACCAAGACCGTCACCGACCGTCACCCTTAAGCCCGTCAGTCCGCAAAATCAGTGGGTTTCAGGCGCATTTTCAAAATATACGCCCCGTCCTTTTTCTTCTGTTTCCTAAAACCTGCAGACTCCAGTGCATTATAAAAATCTGCCGTGCTTCTGGTGTACTCGCCCGTCCTCAGACAATAGCTGCGGTATTCCTGGTAGACCTCTCCGGACTTCGCCGTGTAACCCGGTGCCATTTCACAGCATTCACTCAGGAAATGCCCAAGCCAGTCATTTTCCTCCCGATAGGATTTAATGGCATCCTCCACGCAGGCAGGGCAGGGGATATGGAAGTTCCGGTCGATGGCTTTCTTTGCACCCTCAATAATCCACGCCATGACAGCCGGGGATGCCTCCGAAACGAGGAAATCCGCATAGTTCTTCACATCCCCTGCGCCTTCTATCCTGGCATGGAACGGGATTACGATTAAGCGCCGCCACGTCCCCGGATCATTCGCACCCACCCTCGGCAGGTGATTGGTGTACAGCACGAGGGTGTGGCTCGGCGTAAAGCTGAATGGGTCTTTATACTTTTTCTCCGCAAAAATCTCATCCGTGGAACACATCTGCTTTACCACGGAGGTGTTCAGGCGCATCCCTTCCTCCAGTTCTGCAGCAATAATAAGCCGTTTGCCCTTTGCCTCGGCAAGCTCCGGCTTTACGTTCCGCTTGCACCCGACCGTGAGAGTGTCGGCGGACATATTCCCGCTGTAGGTCCCAAGCACACGGGCTATCGTGTTCCAAAACGTGGATTTGCCGTTCCGTCCCTCCCCGTAGGCAATGACCAGCGATTCCATGTAGACGCGCCCCACCGCCGCCATGCCCACGATCTGCTGCACATAATCAATCAGCTCCTGGTCTTTGCAGAAAATAGTGTCCAGAGAATCCAGCCACAGTTTCTTCCCTTTATTGCCGGGAGCTGCCGCCGTTATCTTTGTGATATAGTCCTCTGGGCTGTGGTCACGCTTCCCCTCCAGCCCGTCCGGGAGGTAATAGGTGCCGTCCGGCGTGTTCAGAAGGAACCCGTCTTTATCCAGGTCTGACACGCTGATCTCCAGCATCGGCTTTGCCGCCTGCAGCGCAGACACCACGTATTTCATATCCCGCCGCTTCATCACGAATGCCTTATATGCCTGGGCGGACATATACGCAAGATAGGCATCCATCTGCCCGCCGCTTATCTTCTTTTCCAGCGACTTGCCGCCGGAGGTGATGGCATCCTCCGAAATGCCGGTATCCATGAGCGCCTGTTTCGTCCGGGCGATCTCATCCTTTGCATCCGCAAGCTGAAGGTCGAGGAATTCCTCCGCCGCGCCCACTGCCTGCTGCTTGGACTCCACCCAATACTGCCCGCAGAAACGCAGGTAATCCGTAGCCGCCGTATAGCGCAGCTCCACTCCGTACTCCCTGGTCAGCACCTTCGCCTGCCCGATGTCGGAGTAATCGCCCGGCTTTAAAGATTCCCGCCCGAACTCGTCATTGTACGCATCCGGGGCGACATACCCCTCCTGCCCCTGCACCTTTTCCGCAAAACGGCAGGCGCTCTGCCAGATCATGGCAAGCTCCGCTTCTTCAAGAGGCGGATTGCATTTTGCCGCCTCCTCCATGAAAATTTCATGCGCCTTTTCCGTTGCTCCGTACCGCTTCACCACGCGCCCCGCAAAGTGGGACATGGTGGCGTTCCTCTGCCCCTGCGGTATCTCCCTGCCGCCCTGCGGCTTCACAATACAGTCAATGGTGATCTCGCCCTCGTGCCAGAGGATGGAATCCGCCGGATGCCCGAAGATGAACCGGGCGGAGTCCAGCGCCTTGGCATCGAAGAACGGGAACTTCTGCTGTATGGCTTTCTTCAAAGATGCACACGCCTCCCCGTCTGTAATCGGATCATGCGGGAAGTACACATGAAACCTCGGCCTTGCGGACTTTCCCTCCTTCGGTTTCATGTTGTTGCGACTCGGCACCACAGCGAACGCCACGTCTTTCCCGATTTTTTCTTCCAAATCCTCCGGATGAATCCAGTCTGCCGGATTGTCGGAATGGGAATTGTCGCAGTCCATCACGTCCACATCGCAGGAGAGGAAGTTATCCCCGCTCCTGCGGCAGTTCTTGAATTCGGCGCATACATGGTCGAACGCCGCCACCTCCATGCAGTCATCCTCATTGTCAATGACGCGCCTGTTGGGATAAAGGCTGTTCTTTGCGTTCCCCCTGCAGTTCGCCGTATAAAATGTCATTTTCAAGATAATCCAACCTCCTCGCAGTTTTCTGTGAAATAGCGGATCACCATATCCCGCTTCTCCGCTTTCTCGATCTCCGCCGCCATCCCCGTGGATATGGTGCTGCCGAACACCCACAGCTGGTCGCACTTCCCCAGGAGCACCAGCCCCGCGAATATGCCGACCGCCCGCTCCGCAGGCTTCCTGTCATCCAGGAACTGCGGGAACAGCAGATGCGGCGCAACAGGGATCGCGCCGTTCCCCACCGCAAACCTGCTGTACCGCCTGGCCTTCTGCGCATTCCCCTCCATATCCCCGGCAAACGGGGAACATATATAGACAAGCGGCCTGTATGCCCGCTTCCCGGCCATCTCCTCCCTGCTAATCCCTTTCAATGCCTCATAAGTCGTGGGGTCAGGATACCCCTCGCTGTTATACCTTCCGCTCCCCATGAACCATACCTCCATTCCGCCTGCGCTGTTCTTTCCGGACCGTATCCGCAGGCTTGTAAAACGGGCAGTCCCTCCCG
>OFGX01001867.1_pt1 | contig 11837 bp, 10 predicted proteins | sample 1521831 | NCBI WGS metagenome assembly OFGX01 (sample SAMEA3504080, study PRJEB24116) | mouse gut metagenome | biome: mouse gut; feature: mouse-associated habitat; material: faeces | place: Denmark | collected 2011
CGCCTACCGTATCTTCCATAAGCCCGGAAAGCTGCATCCTGATTTTCAGGTTCTTCATATCCTCAATCCGGGTGACAGGCTGTTCTGTCGTAAAAAAATTCCGCGCTCCCTCATCCAGATAAGCAATTCCTTTCATTCCCTTTGCGCTTACCTGAATATCATCCAGAATCTCCTGCCCCAGCTCGCTTTCACACACCTTCCAAAAATGTTCCCGATCCCTGAAAATATAAGGCAGCGCCAATGCGGAAACCATGGGATTCCCGCAGTCTGCCAAGGAAGCGCTGTTGCCCCGGTACAAATCCAAAGATCCCATCTGCATGGCGCGGTAACACTGTTTGTCATCCCCCATCTGTCCGGACGGATAGATTTCCACCACAATCCGTCCCTGGCTCAGCCGCTCCACCTCATCAGCAAAGTACTGGGCGGAATCCGTCATAATATGCCCTTCCGGATTCACCTCTCCATAGCAGAGAACCAGATCCGGTTCAGCCTTTCTGCTCTCTTTATTCCCACTCCCTGACGGGCTGCATCCGGTAAGAGAACTGCCTGACAGAAGAATGCTCACTCCCCAAAAGGCAAGCAGCGTCCGGATTCCTGTTCCCTTTTGTCCTTCTCCATCCTTTTTCATTGCTTCCAGACCTCAATGGTTGAAAAATACTCCATGTGATACTTTAAATTATCACCGTTAAAATTAAGCTGGCCCAATTTTTTAAACAGGGCGTCTGCCTGGGAGGCCCTTACCCGCACTCCCGGATTCTGGTCGATCCCGCGCAGAATCGTCATCAGGCTGCGCCCAAAATTCAGCTTCACCGATACATCCTGATACATTAACCGCTGCTCCAGCTCCTCTACCAGCCTTACGAAGCTGTCATATGCCGCCTCCCTCTCCTGCCGCGCCAAGAGCCGGCTGATCTCCTCCTCCAAACCGCAAATCTGCTTCATCCCCTCCGTCATTTCCAAAAAGGCTCCTCTTATCCCTTCCCCGGAATACTCACTGATATAGGAAGCCGCTTCGTCATAAGCGCCTGCAATAAATTCTGCACATCTGCACGTTCCGCTGACGCCACATGCTACGGGAATCTGACTCTCCCCGGCCAGATAATCCCTCGCCCGGCGGATGCAGCCAGTCAGCTCCGTAAAGGCATCTTCCATAACCCCGTACAGACAAATCGCCATCTGATCCATCCAGATACTGTTGATTGCCTTTACGCCTTTCATATGAAAATAATTCTTAAGCACCTCCTGGGAAAAAGTTCCCATGGACACCAGCGCCGGACTGGAGATCAGCACTACCTTCATCCATCCCTCACCGATTCCCTGCAGCTTTAGCTGTTCTTTCAGATCTTTTGCTGATTTTCTCTGAAAAAACAGGTTCCAAAGCAGATCCTTTTCCCAATCCCGATAAAAATCAAAACCTGTTTTCTGGTCTGTCTGATGAGAGTAGGACACAAGAGCCAGTGAGTCCTCCCGCTCTCTTGCCCTTGCAATCACCTTATCCAGCGTTACCTGAAGCTCAGAATCCAAGTATGGCTTCAGCAGGTAATCTGTCACCCCCAGCTTCAAAGCCTGTTTTGCATACGCAAAATCACTGTATGCAGAAATAATAATCATCTGGATATCCGGATACTTCTTCCGGATTTCTTCTGCTGCATTCAGCCCGTCCATACGTGGCATTTTAATGTCTAAAAGTACAATATGAGGCTTGTAATCTTCCAGTTTTTCCATCAGATCCGCACCGTCTGCTGCCTTATAAACTATCTCAAGAAGACTCGGATAGCTCTCTTTAATGATTTTTTCCAAATATTCCCGTTCATATTGCTCATCATCCGCCAATATAAGCCGCAGCATACTCTCATCCTCCTGTCAACCGTCAATTTTGTAAAGCTTCAGAATTATTTTTGTGATTCCATCCGTGCGCTCAATCCTCAGCACATCCTTTTGCCGGTAAAAAAATTCCAGTCTCTCTCTCACGTTGTTTAAACCAATCGAAGTCTTTGAAGATGCCGGGTGCGCCTTGCTTTCCGGCTCCCTCTCTCCGGCCGGAAACCCAACTCCGTTATCTGCCACAACCACCTCCATATGATCCGGCTTCTCCGTAATCAGAATATCTACCTTACCCCCGCTGACCCGGTCTTTTAGTCCATGCTGAATACTGTTCTCCACCAAAGGCTGCAGCGTAAGGGGAGGTATCATAAAAGGATCATCCGAAAATGATTTCCGCACGTCCAGGCAAAACCGGATCCTGCCCTTTAAATGCAGCTTTTGAATATACAGATAAGCCTGCAAAAGCTCGATTTCCTCATCCAGAGGAATGGCTTTTGTCTTGATCTCTATACTGCTGCGCAGGATCTGAGAAATAGACTTTACCAGCTGAATGGCTGTATCCTGCTCTCCCATCTGAACGCTGCGGATCACCAGGCTTAAGGTATTAAACAGGAAGTGAGGATTCATCTGCATCTGCAGCTCCCGGATCTTGGCCTCTGCTAAGCGTTCCTTCATTTGGTATGTCTCGTTTAGTTCTGTGATCATATTGCGGATGGTATGCTTCATCTGATCAAATGTGCCGGAAACCTGGTTCAATTCCTCAAAAGCCGTTTCCTCAATATCCTGCACCTGAAAATTCTTGTTTGCGATCTCCCTGGCTGCACAGGTAAGACGGCTGATGGACTTTAACATATTCCGGCTCACGCAGTAATTCACCGACAAAGTAAAAATACACCCTGCAATCAAAACCAGGTTCATCAGAATGTTGATCACCTTCAACTGCCTGCTGTAATCCTCAAAGGCTGTGTTTAAATACTCAAGATAGCGGCTCACCAACTGATTTAAACACCGTTCAATCTCCAGATCCACCTCATCCAAAATACTCACATCTCCCGGGCTGTACAGACTGTCCGGCTGAATATAGGAATCAGCCAAAGCCTGATGATGCATTACCACCTGACAGACGATCCGATACATCATTTTACACTGCCGATCACTCTTCATCTTTCCCGAAAGCTCCGAAAGATGTGTATTGAGACGTTCACAATTTTCGTAATATTTTTCCAAAACCGTGTATTCACGGCTTTTCATATATAACTTAAAACTGTTTTTTCGATCATTATTCATCACAGAAAGCTCATTTACCTGCCGGTAATCCTGCAGCAGCCCGTTGTATCTGCTGGATGCTCCTGCATTCACTAAAACATTTGCCAAAATAAATACGCAGGTAAAGGTTATCAGCACAAAATAGCTGCGGCGTATTGCACTGCGAATGGATTTCATACACATATTTTCCCCCGGAGATTCTCTGTCAAAACTATTCTACACTATTTCCGGCAATTTTTAAAGCACATATATATACGTTTACACAAAATCTTGAAAATCAAAAAAGCCGCCTATCTCTTTCAGATAAACGGCTCGTATTCAATCTGTTTTCCTCATCACTAACGGATACAATTCTCTATAAACTCATCTGTTGTGGCAAACTCCCGGCCAGGTCCTCCTAAAAAGATCACCATACGCATATCCTTATCTGTGAAATTGGTATAAAAATCAATGGAAACCTTTTCCTGCTTTACTGTTCCCTGATATAGATAATAGTTCCAGGCACCTGTCGAAAACGTCTTCGTTGAGGAGGAAACCAATGTTATCATATCCGAATATTCTGACATAATCCCTGTCACTGCCAGATCGCTTATCTCCTTCAGATATTGCTCGCCCAGGACAGACTTTACATAGGAAATATCCTCCTCCTGCATGGAAATAATCAGAATGCCCTGAACAGAATCCTTGTTTTCAGAAAGTTCAATGGTTCCGTCTTCATCATTCCGGACACAATCATACCCATTGGGAACGATTACCTTAGTGCCAGGCAATACTTCCTCTGTGGCCTTTTCCTGCACCACTCCGTCTACCGTCCAGGCTCCGCTTTCATCAACCGTATAGCCGTCCGGCGTTGTAGCTGAGGTCAGGCAATATCCCTGAGAGTTGAAATAATAACTTCTGCCTCCTACCCAATACCATCCATCAGACAGATAGCTTCCGTCTGTATTCTGGTAAAACCAGCCTTTAGCATCCTGCTTCCACTCCCCTGCAAAGCTGCAAAAAGAAGCTGACAAGGCCAGACCTGCCGCCAATACCATAGTTACGATGTTTCTTCTCCTCATGATACATACCCTCCTGACTGTTTTAAGTATTTCTTCTCATACCATGTCCACAAATCTCCTGCTACGCCTTTGGCTTGTATTCACCAGGTGTACAGGCATTGCTCCCGCTAAGCTCGTGAAATACCTTGCTAAGTATTCTTATTATACCATACATTTCATAAATAAAAACCCCCTTTTTTCATTTTAAAGCCTTATAATCTTCATCCGTATAATCCTTCTTTGGATCCCAGTTAGAAAACTCAAATACCCCATAATCCATTCCAACTGCTTCACTGGCCCTTTTCCACTCCTCTGTAGATGCATCTGCCAGCTTCTTTAACTCATTTTTATAATCCGCAATACTCTGCGCCATGACTCCCTGAACAATTGCCCCTAAACTTGGCTGCACATCCTTTACCTCTGCATAAAAATCATAAGCCTTCTCATCCCTGGTTGTGGCAGTGGGAACAATCTTTGTGGTCTCATTGGCAATCGTATAATACTGCTTCATAATCTCATTAGTCATATATTTCTCATTAATGACAGGAATCACCGACACAAAGGTTCCATCCTCCACACACCCGGACTGATAGCCGAATTCCTCGCTGTACAGAGCCATCAGATATTCTGCTGCCTCCTTGGGATGCTTCGATTGGCTATAAAGCCCCATCCATGGAGACAACTCCCCCTGCTGCACATAGGTATCCTTCATCCCATCCGGAACAGGAACTGCCATAACCCCATAATTTAAATCTGGATAGCTCTCCCCCCACTGGGCAATACACCACATTCCCTGACAGAGAAATCCTGCCTGTCCCTGGGCAAACATCTCTCTTGCCTCCGGAGCGCTGATATTGACTGTATCCGGATGAATGCTTCCGTCCTGTACAAGCTGGGAAATCAGTCCCATAGCCTTTATCATGGCCTCACTGTCATAGGGCGCTCTTCCCCCATCCGTCAAAACCTTAGTGGTGGCAGCTATCTTTCCTCCTGCGGCAGCCGCTAAGGAGCGGGCCATAACGTCCAGACGGTTAATCTGCTTTCCTCCGTCAATCAGACCGTATACGCTTCCCTTTCCATACTCTGTTATCTTTTTGCAGGCTTCGGCAAATTCCGAATATGTCTCCGGCGTTTTCTCCACCCCTGCCTGTTTTAACACATCTTTATTGTAGAAAAACAGACATTGAATCGTGGGCATAACTTCTGTGATTGTATACCAGTCCTCTCCTTTGTGAGTAACCCCTTCCCCAAAAGACATGGGATCAAATGTTTTCTCAAAATCCTCTGTCACATAGGGATTCAGCGGCTGAAACCATTTTTCCTCCAAAGCGGTATTTAATGTCCACTGGAATGGGGAACAGATCCGGCCCTTCTCCTGACTTTATCATGGTCACAATGGTATTTTTAAACTGATCTACCGTCAGCATGGTATACTCAATATTAATGTCAGGATGAGCCTCCATATATTTTTTATGAAATTCTTCCCGGCGCTGGACCGACCCGTCGCTCCAATCCACTACCCGAATGGTAACTTTCCCGTCAGGACCGCTTTCTGCCGCCCCGGCCCCTGCCTTTGCCTCTCCTGCGCCCAAAACCTGATTCCCGGCCGGTTCTCCCTCAGAACGTATGCCCGGCATGGCACATCCTCCCAATACAGACACTGCCATGATTCCTGCCAATACTGCTGCCGTTAAACCTTTCCGCTTCATAAATATCCTCCTGCTTGCATGTCATTTATTTCTGTATTCTCTCCGTTTTTCGTCTCAAATCTCTTTCATCCTCAGCTCTTTACAGCCCCTGCAATTCCCTCCACAAAATACTTCTGAAGAAAAATAAACAAAAGAATCACCGGCACCACCGCAATGGTTCCTCCTGCCGCAATCCCTGTCCAGTCAACCGTATTTTCCCCCTTAAAAGCATACAAGCCTACGGCAAGGGTTCTGGAAGCCGGATTGTTCAAGGTCAAAACAAGGGGAAGCATAAATGCATTCCATGTCCAGATCGTTTCCATGATCACCACTGTAGTGGCAATTGGCTTGGAAAGCGGCATCATAATACTGAAAAATGTCCGAAAGTAATTGCATCCGTCTACCCTGGCCGCCTCCTCCAGCTCCTTGGGCACGGACTGAAAAAAGCTGGTAAACAAAAGGAGAAAAATCACGTGCGCCCCTCCTGCCTGGGCCAATACCAGTCCTGTCTTCGTTCCCACCAGATTCATACTCTTTACCACCTCATAAGTGGGAATAATAGTGCTTACCAAAGGGATGGCAATGCTTCCTAAAAAGATTCCCATAATCGCCTTTTTCCCCACAAAATGATACCGTCCCATGGCATATCCTGCCTGCATGGTCATAATCAGCACAATAATCACTGCAAAGACTGTAACAATCACTGTGTTAATAAAATAAACGCTGAAATTAGCCTTTTCCCATATCCGCAGAACATTGTCCAGTGTCGCTTCCCGAGGCCAAAGCCCCAGACGATTGCGGAAAAATTCCGGCTGGCTTTTAAAAGACGCTGACACCATCCATAAAAACGGATAAATCCAAATAATCCCCAACAAAGCCAACAGACCATGAGTACACAGTGCCTTTATCCTTCTAACAGTTCTTTCTTGATTCATTCTTACACCTCCATAGCCTTTATTCATGCATCCTGCCAAGACGGCTCTTGACCATATTCATAACTGTTCCTGCACCAATCACCACTGCACCGAAGAACAATGCCGCCGCACTGGCATACCCTAATCTTGGCATTCCGATCTCACTGGAAAATGCACTTCGATAGACATAAGTGGCAATCACATCTGTGGCATAAAACGGCCCTCCCTCTGTCATGGTCTTCACAATGTCAAAGACCTTTAAAGAGTTAATTGCGCAGAGAATTGCAATAATCCCTCCAACCGGCGCAATCAGGGGCAGAACAATGTGAAAAAAGGTCTGTCTCCGGTTAGCCCCAGTCGCTGCCTCATACACATCCTTTGATACGCCCTGCAGTCCTGCCAGCCAGTATATCATATAGGTCCCGCAGTCCTTCCACAGAGAAATCAACACCAGGGTGGGCATTGCATATTTGGCATTTCCCAGGAAATTAATGGGTGCATCAATCAAATGTAGAGTCATCAGCACATGGTTTACCGGCCCCTGAACTCCAAGAATAAAAATCATAATAATTCCTACTACAGAAGCAGTCGTTACTACAGGAATAAAATACATGGTCCGATAAGCAGATCTGCCTTTCATCTTCTCATCATTCAGCATATAGGCCAGAAAGAGAGAGACAGCCAGCTCTAACGGCACAATCATCAGCGTATATCGAAAGCTGTTGACAAATGCATTCCAAAACAACTCGTCATGAAGCAGTTCCCGATAATTCTTCAGCCCCACAAACACAGCATTGCTGGTCAGTCCTGACCAATCTAACAATGAGTACTGGATACTGCACAAAATCGGATATCCCTGAAACAGAATGTAAAAGATTACTGCCGGCGCCATAAAGAGCCAGCACCATCCGTTTAAGACAAGCCACTCTTTTCTCCTGTTTCTCTTTGTGATTGCCAATACCTCCTGATTCATCATAAGCCATCTCCTTTCCTGATCTGCTTATCTTTCCTTATTTCTTTCTCCTGACAGCACTTTCCATGGGAAGTCCTGTATCATAATCCAACTGACGCGGCTCCCATCCGTCTTCCTCCTTCTGTCTTGTAAACCCTTCATTGTCCCAATTTTCCGCCATATCCTTTCTCCATGGCCGTACCTTCCACTGATAACCCCGATACAGATCCCGGGTTTTATTCATATGATCAAGAAGTTTGTCGTGAAGCTGGTTGCGAATTTCTCCATATTCTTTGTCCTCAATCCGGTTGCAGAGTTCATACGGATCCTGTTTCCCGTCATACAGCTCATCTTTATCCAACAAATGCACCACCAGCTTATATTGATCTGTAATAATTGCCCTCATGATCTGAAGGCCGCCAAACCCATCATGATCCACTTCATATCGGGTAAACTCTGTATACACTTCATCATTAATTCTTACTGATGGATCCCGGATCTGAGTCAGCATACTTTTTCCTTCCAGATTTTTCGGAATAGGAAGACCGAAATATTCCAGAATCGTAGGCGCTAAGTCAATATGAGAAGCCGGAAAATCCACTATACTTCCCACAGCCCCGCCCCGAATGATCAAAGGTACATTAGCCACTTCCCGGTATGCTGCGGCATTTTTAGAAAACATTTTGTGAGAACCCAGCATATCTCCATGATCCGAAGTATAAATCACCAGGGCGTCCGGAAATTGTCTTTCAACTTTTTCCAGAACCCGTCCAATCTCATAGTCCACAAAGGAGTTGCATCCAAGAAAAAGTGACAACTCCTTTGACGGCCCCCGAAGCTTCTCCTGGTCACTGTTTCGGTTCTCTCCTGCCCAAAGCTGCTGCATCTTAGGCTTGTCTCCTAAATCATCATGAAATCCTGGATGATCTTCAAAAGAAAATCCATCATACATGCTGCGGTACGGTTCCGGACAAAGGGATGGGCCATGAGGCTCATCATAAGACACTGTTAAAAAGAAATCCTGATCCTGGTACTGTTCCAAAAACCGCAGCGCCCGGTCAGAACAACGGTGGGCATAGGTAAATCCCTGGTCAAAATCCGGCTCATAAGCAGTTGTCGGATTTCTGGATCGAATCCGGTCTTTTGGGCTCAATTCTTCCAGATAGCATTTCATATCATACCAATACTCAGGTTCCCACCCCTCCGGGCAAATCCCAAAACCAAAATAGTCCCCTCCATCCAAATGCCATTTTCCAATATACCCACATGGAATCTGATGTCGGTTCAAATGCTGTCCAATCGTCTTTGCATTTGCTCCCATGGCAACACTGTTGCTTACCATTCCGTTGGTGTGAGGAAAAGTGCCTGTAAAGATTGCACTCCTTGCCGGGCCGCAGACCGGCTGACAAGTGTACGCATTTTCATACCGGATACCGCCGGCTGCCAGACGATCCAGGTTCGGCGTGTACATGTCAGAATTGCCGTAGCATCCTAACATATCCTTCCTGGTAGTGTCTGTCATCAATAGAATCACTTGTTTTTTCATCTCTCTCCCTTCTAATATTTTACCAATTTCTGCTATTTGGTCTTCCGTTCAATTTTTCCGGTTTTGATGATTTTTATTGATTTACAAGAATTATTATAGTAAAATTAATTGAGAAAACCATATCATATCACGTTATTCATATGGATAATTCTGTTTTTTAAGAAGGGAGGATAAATTGTGATTGATGTATCCGGACATCTCAGAGCCACTCGGAGGGCCATTGGCTTTGAGGACACAGAACATGCTGTGATCGTAAACTGCTGCGGCTGGCAGCGGTTTATCAGCCGTGACTATAGCCAGCAGCGGATAAAAGGACGATTGGACTATCAGATTATTTATGTGTTTAAGGGAGTGGGACATTATCAGCTTGACGGATCCTGGATTTCTGTCAATGCCGGAAATATACTTCTTTTTCGCCCCGGTGATCCCCAGGTTTATTCATACCATTCCCAGGAAAAGCCAGAGATCTACTGGATTCATTTTACAGGATCCAAAATTCAGAGCCTTTTAGATTATTATCAGATCGAAAACAGCTACATAGGGGAATCCCTTTCCCTGAAAAATCTATTTCAGGAGATCATTTTAGAGCTGCAGCTAAAAAAGCCGTTTTATGAGGAGCTGACCATCAGCAGCTTGTACAAAATACTGGCTTTAATTCGCCGCACCCGCTTACAGCAGCTTTCTCCCTCAGAGAATAATTTTTCTATCGAGCGCCTGGTTATGCAGCTCAACCAGCGCTATATGGATACCTGGACCATTGCCTCCATGGCTAAGTACTGCAATTTCAGCGAAGATTATTTTTCCCATATGTTCCGCAAACGGATGGGGGTGTCTCCTGCCCGCTTCCTTACAGATCTGCGGATTGAAAAAGCAAAGGAGCTTCTACTGACAGACAGCATGAATATTTCTGCCATCGCGTCCCTGACAGGCTTTAAGGATCCCTTGTACTTCAGTCGGGTATTCAAAAAGAGAACAGGTGTTCCGCCGAAGAAATTTCAGCAGAGCACACTGCTCTCTCAAAATCCTTTTTAAAGAATCGCTTCGAACATGCAGACAGCTTGCGCTTTCCCCTTAATATCCATAAAAGATCTGTGCCATAGGAGAACTTTTGTCCAGAATCAACGTGTTGTTCCCATTCTTCAAAGCGGTCTTCGCCGCATCCAAAGACCGGACAAAATTATAGAAATCCGCCTTGCTGGCATCATTATATGCATTGGACAAGATCTGCATATACTGGGCCTCACCCTCTGCTTTTATCTTCTCTGCTTCTGCCAAGGCTCCGGATTTCATCACGGACACCTCTTTTGTCGTATCATTTTTGATCTTCTGAGCCGATGAATTGCCCTGGGCCGTAAAAGAAGCCGCTATATTATTCCTCTCTGAGATCATTCGGTCATAGACTGCCTGCTTGTTGTCATCCGGCATATCCAGAGACTTGGTTTCCACTGCCAAAACCTGTATCCCATATCCATCCAGAGAATTACCGATATGTCCGTGGATGTCCAAAGCCAGCTTTCCATTCCGGTTCTCAATGATCTCCGCCTGATCCATATTGGAGATCACGGACTTCATGGATGAAAACACAGAGGCAGAGATCCGGGACTGCGCCTGAGCCACCTGTCCGTTTAAATGCCGTGTAAACAATGTTGGATCCGATATCCGCCACAGCACAAAAGCATCTGCAATCATGCTTTTCTTATCCTTGGTAATCACATCAGACCTGGGAATATCATAGATCTGCAGCTCTTTTGGGAGAGACGCGCTTGTCTGGATAAAGGGGATTTTAAAAGAAACCCCTGGTACATCCACCACCCGGACGATCTCTCCAAACTGGCGGATTAGTTTATATTCATTGGGATAGGTAACTACCATGGAAGAACCAAGTACTACCAATACCAGCGCTAACAGCAGCATAACGGTTGCCTTACCTGCCTTCTTCATTATAAAACCTCGCTTCCTTCCTGTACTCTTTCTCTTAAAGCCTGCATTTGCAGCTATCATGGCTCCTGCAGTCATGAAAATGCCTGCCTGTCAGCCGTTTTCATACATCTTTTTCTTCTGCTGTTCTCACCGGGCTGCCTCGCTTTCCCTGTCAGAAAAAGTCTGTCCGTTTTCTTCTGAAGAAGGCAGCGCCCCCTGTGCTCCTTCTGAACCGGCATTCTGTTCCAAACCATGATTATTGGCCGCAGATCCTTGTGACGGCGACATAAAATTATCTAAAGGCAGCAGCTTCTGAGTACCGCTCTCATCTACAAGATAAACCTTCATCCCAGGCAGCAGCTCCTCCATGGTTTCATAAAACATCCTTTGTTTGGTGATCAGAGGATACTTGCTGTACTCTGCATACATCTGCTCAAACCGGGACACCTGTCCCTGGGCCTCATTGATTCTGGCCTCTTTTTCCGCTTCTGCATTCTTGATAATCTGATCACACTCTGCTTCTGCCTGAGGAATCTTCTCATTTCGATCTTTGTTGGCATTGTTGATGGCTGTCTCTTTTCCCTGTTTGGCATTTTCCACATTCTTAAAGGCATTCATCACTTCTGTGGTAGGAGGAAAAGCATCCTGTATGGTAATATTGACCACAGACAGTCCGATATCCTCCTC
>OFGX01001870.1_pt1 | contig 11831 bp, 14 predicted proteins | sample 1521831 | NCBI WGS metagenome assembly OFGX01 (sample SAMEA3504080, study PRJEB24116) | mouse gut metagenome | biome: mouse gut; feature: mouse-associated habitat; material: faeces | place: Denmark | collected 2011
TGGGGCATACCGGGTATAGTGCCAAGGAGAATGTGAATAATATCAAGATTGTGCACCTGCATTGGGGGCTGCAGTTGATTTTTGATGAGTCTCAGAAAGAGGGGAATAATGAGATCTGGATTGATGTGTACCCGTTGACAAGATTTCTGGCGAAGCATACCCAGGCGGCTGCCAAGGTAGAGGGGACGAAGGAGTGGAGGAGGACGGTGGATATTGTGGATCCCAAGGTGGAGGAGTATGAGGCAGGGCATCTTGAAGAAATAAGAGCACCGATGAGGGAGGAGGATCTGGAAGGTGATGAACTATCGAAAGTACAACCGGAAGGTTCGGAGGAGCAGAAAGTGACACAGTGAACTGTGGAGATAATGGCAAGCAACATTTTGCGGTATAAAAATCAGATAAAAAAGGAAAAGAGGAGTATTGTGCCACAAACCGTGAAAAAGTCAGGGTTTGTGGCATTATATTACAGATAATCAGGGGTCTTGCAATGCTTGTTAACTTGGATTTTTCCGGTCCAGCAGTAAATCAGAGATCATGGACATTATTAAGAAATACGGAAGGGGTATTAGAAGCTTTAACAAATTTTGCCCGTTTTTATGATATTACTCAAAATAGTCCCACAAAAACAACAATTTTTATAAGGTTGCAGACATAGTTTGCGGTATGATATACTAAAGTCAATGGATAAAGTGAGATAGATAATTGCTTAACAGTTTCTCTGCTTGAGTAGCTGATGAGCCTGGTTTATGCATATACGATAGATAGGGGAATCAAAGGAAAATGGGTGTAAAATATACGAAATTATCAGAATACGAAGAGCTGAAGGAGACTTCCCTGCAAGTATGTAATAGTGAGAGCGAACATTTTAGTGTTTTGCAGTATAAAGCGCAGGGAATCTTGCTTTATTCCCATGAAAGGGGAATGTATTCTGAAAATGTCGAGGAACAAAAAGGGCAGGTAGAGGCCTTTCTGAAGCTTGCACGGAAAAAAGGCGTTGATTTGGCGATTTCACCGGAGGCATCTGTCCCGTGGGAGATTGCGGAAAAAATTCTGGAAGGAAATTTGAAGCCGCCAAGAAAAGGAAAGCTTTGGTTTCTGGGGATGGAAGGGATTTCTTTGGATGATTTCGAAGAGACTTTGGAGGAATGGAAGAAAAAGGATAATATTGTAATCATCAACTCTCAGATGGGAAATTTGAGCAAGCATATAAATGCCGCAATCTACTTCTTTATAACAGAAGCTGATAAGCTGGCGGTTATAATTCAGGCCAAAATAGGCGGTATGAAAGATGTTTCCTTTGAGCATGAACAAAATGATTTGTCTGCCGGAAGTGAAATATTCCTTTTGGATTTGAACGGAACAGAAACGGCGCAGAATGTAATAGGCGGTATGATATGTGCAGATATTTTTCACATCAATAGGACAGATTTTTGCAGGAATTTTCACGGAAAAACACCGCTGATTCTGCATATTCAAATGAATCCGAAACCATATTATAAAGAGATGGCAAGTTTTCGAGATACTTTTTTCCGTGATTCAGAAATCAGAGAATCTCAGGTTATAACTGCAAATTGGGGAAGGTATACTTCTATCGTACAGGAAGGAAGTCCGGCTGATGAAAAACGAAAAGGATATGCGGATTCGGGAAGCACGGTGTATATGGATTTGCGGCTTAATCATGGAACCTATGATTTTCATGACATTTTAAAAGACCGTTTTATAAAACATATGGGTGAAGTGCAGCAAAGCGGATTCGAGTATTTTTTAACGGAGAAGTACGAAATATGGAAGCTTCAGGAGGCGATTGATGTCGTAATTTATAGGATGAAGAAAGGGTTCTGTCTAACCGGACCGGGAATTACAATGAGACAACAGATGCCGTTTGTTGTGGAACGATACAGATATGACGATAAAGATGAGTTAATGGCAAGTTCGGAAAAGGACTGTGATTGCACTGAGATGCAGGAGGTATTTGAAATCTTTGATAATAAATGTGAGGATATGGGACTCTGTGCAGATAAAAGATGCACGGAATGCAGAAGATTTTATGTGGATTCATTGATTAGCCTGTGTTTGGGCGAGGAAGTATATGAGGAATACAGGGCGCCCGGAGAAAAGTCCAAAAGAGCTGTCCAGACCTTATATCAGGACTGCAAGGACGCAAATAAGAAATTATTGCTGAAAGAGCTTGTAGAAGAATTGCTGAAAGGATGTCTGCCGGAACGCTTTGGAGATTTCAATCAAAAGAACTCATTTGTATTTGCCATCAATGATGACTGTGCAAGAAACGGGAGCAATTATAGGTATAATCTGAGCCTGAAAAGCAAAGGGCATAGCATTAGAAGGCTGTTGGTGGCCTATATAGGGCATACGGATTTGGCAACCGTACGGAAGCGCTTTTCCGATTTGCAGAGGAGCGTTCATGAAGATATGCAGGATAAGGTTTTGCTATATTATTCGGACAGTCGGGGAATCAGAGCCTATGACGAGCCATATATAGAGGAAAGCATACTGAAAGACAATAGCGATTATAGCAAGGATATCGAATCCTTTACATAGGGGGAAGACAATGACAGAAATCAGGAGTTTACTGGAAAAGTATAATATAGCCGTACAGAGGGATGAGGAATTGGAAATCCCTCATATTTTGTATGAGCGCAGGGGGCTTGACGGTAAAGTTGTCATTTCTAAAAATTTCATAGTGGAATATGAAATGCTCCTGCAGAAGGAATATATCAGACCGGAACAATTAGAGGAAAGCTTTTATCAATTTGAAAAAAGGTTCTTCTCAAAATATTTTTTTCGGGAAGATACGGATTTAAAATGGAATTATTATCTCATCTTAATTATAGGGGAAAATGCGGAAGAGGATGCTGTGTGCCAGTTAGAGAACGATGACAAGTTCCTGCGCAAACTGGTAATGACGACGGAAGAATTCGACATTTATCTGGGACATGGCGGCACAAGGCTGGGGGACGGGAAAGAAGATATCATGGGGATAGACACCTACGGGGAATGGCAGAGAAATCTGAGTTCCTTAGAGCTGGAAGGAATATTGACGTATTCCTATGCGAGCAGTAAAGTGGAGGATTATATAGACAAGAAAATCGGTATCAGGCTTCCGGGAAAACCGATTTCAAATTGGAATAATACAAGGAGCAAAAGCTCTAAATATCTTGTGAAACAAATAGATTGCCTTAGTTTGAAAAAGTTCAGGGAGCATTGCCTGCAGGATAATACCGAGCTGTCACTGTCCAGGGTGAATCTGTTCTCGGGAGGGAATGGTTCCGGTAAAAGCAGTCTGTGTTCGGCTATTGAGTATGCCATGACCGGAGAAATTTCTGGAAAATCGGAGGAAGGGACCGCCGCTGTCAAAATTAAGAATAGAGAAGGAAAGTAGGAACTATTAAAATCGGAAGTACCCTCAAAAGAAAAGCACCAACTGGACCGTCTATGGTACGGAACGACTACAACAGCACGCAATAGCCTTTTAAACAGACACTTTCATGTGTTCAATTATCTGGGATTAGAAGCATCAAAGGAATACATATCGGAACTGGAAATCAATGAGTTGGTCAAGAATGTGTTGTTCGGCACGGAAGTAACGGAAGCAGAAAAAAAGATGCAGCGGTACGGGAAGGAATTTGCAGACAGGAAAAAGACATATGACAAACAGGTAAAAGAGATTGTTGTAGAAATAGGAAAGTATACAGAAAGGGCTGGGGGAACAGAGGAACTGCCCAAGACACAAATACTGAGTTCGCTTCAGCGTCTGGGATATAAAAAATATAGAGAAGCTGATGCAGCAATGAAAGATGATGCATTCCTGGAGAAATACTTGGAGTTGTGTGCGCAATACCAAAAATCAGCACAACAGCTGTTACAATTATGTAATGAAAAAGAGAATGGGATGCGGATGGCCGAGGAGAAAGCCGCATGGCAGACGAAACGGGTAAAGTATCAACTATACAGAGAAAACGAGGAGAAATGCAGTAATCTTCGTCAAAAACTGGAAAAAGCCAAAAGATTGAAAAAGGAATATAGCGAAAAATTATCGAAAGTGGACAGCCTGTATCAGCGTGGAGAAGGGATGGAGGGATACTTCTCCAACCCATGGAGCTTTCGGGAATTGGACAATACATACAGGCAAAACGGCATGAGAAAAGACGAATTATTGCGGTGGTTCGAAAATTATCAAAATATTTCGTATGTACAGGAGGACATTGCGCAATTAGAGGGAAAAATAGAAGTACAGGAGACAGAAATCAGAAAAATCCGTCAGAGCATTGATGGGATATCCAAAGAGATTGAGGTACAGAAGGGATTGAGGGACAGTCTGGATGTGGTAATGCAGGAGATATATTCCATATCGGAGCGTTATAGCGATCTTCAGCCCGATGCTTCCCGGTGCCCCATGTGCGGTGCGGATTATAAGGATAGGACGGCTCTGGCAGAGGCTTTGAAAAAGCATAAAGAATATGAGGAAGCGGACAATAGAGCATTCCGGCTATTGCTAGATTCCCGGGCAGAAAAAGAGCAGGCGCTGAAAGACCAAACGAATGCATTGCAGGAAATGAAAGGGAGAATGGAAAGGGCCAGGAAAAAGCAGCGTGCGATTGTATGTGTAAGGGATATGCTCGGCATAGACCAGAATATAGGCAGCGAGGAAATTGAGAAGATTGCCAGGGACGAACTGAAGAGACTGCAGACTTGGATGGAGCAGCGTGCAAGGGCATGGGACTATGGGAAAGTAGTGTTGGGCAGTGCTGAATTTGCAGAATATGATGAAAATCTGGAATGGATGGAGTATCTCCGCAAAACAGCCCGGGAGCTGATAGGAAAAATAGAAAACGAAACCGTACAGATAAAACAGTGGGAAATGCAGGAACGGGAACTAAACCGGCAATTGACAGAGGAAGACAGCGTTTTCCCCACAGACAGATGGAAAGAGTTTCAGGTGAAGATGTCCGCATATGAAGATTTGACATTAGAGTGGGATATTGCGATAGATATGCCCTTGCTGCAATGGGCAAAAGAGTTCGGGCGTTTTGAGCAGAATGTTGAATACGCACGGGACATTCATAGAAAACAGAAAGAATATACAGAGGGGAGAGTATATATTGAAAAACTGCAGAAAGATAAGGAACAGTTGGAGAAAAAAAGCAAAAGATGTGAAGAAGCCTATAGCCTGATCAGCAGCCAGAAAAAACTGGAAGATTTCATGATGGACTTTTTGCGGGAAAACGAAAAGCAGATAGAATTGTTTTTCAAAATACTCCACAGGCCTAAAGAATTCGGCACATTGAACATAAATGACGGCAAAATCAGTATTGTCAGAAACAGTAATGGAAGCGTGGTGGAAAGTACGCAGATGAGTACCGGACAGAGAATGGCGCTTGCGTTTTCTATTATGATAACACTGCATAAAAATGCGCCGAATGCGCCGGGATTCCTTATGCTGGACGAACCGGTGGCAAATCTGGATGACATGCATGTGCTGAATCTAATTGATTTGCTGAGAGAGCTTGCCATAAATGGAACACAGATTATCATAACTACAGCCGACAGGCAGATGGCAAAGTATTTGCGGCGGAAATTCAGTTTCTTTCAGAATGAATATACTCATTATGAGCTGATCAGAAAGGGAAGCGAGAAGACGGTTATCAAGGAGAACCATTATAGTTTTGACAAGAAAAACGCAATGGAGTGATGGCAGCGAGGGCAATCGGCGGGACTCCGATAGTCTGGCAAATCTGGTTGGTCAGCGCCGTCCAGTTGAAAATGATGTCCATCCGAGTCCCGGAGACCTCCACCTCAGACTGGTCGCCGGCAGTCCTGATTAGGAGGGTGCCGCCTCTAACGTTTCTGTCCATTCTTAATACCAACCTTTCTTCAGCTCCCGGAGGTCGGCGATCCAGTCCAGAATCGTCCGCTTGCCGGTGTAGTACATGGCGGGGAGGAGCAGTAGAAGGTCCTCCCCGCCGATGGCCGTGTAGCCCCGCTCAGCCAGGGCGGCCTGATTGCCCCACACAAAGGCGAGGGCTGTCACCAGGAGCACGACGGCCAGCTCAAGCGCCACCGACGCAAAGCTCCGTTTTGGTTTCATATGTAAAACTCCTTTCTGTTATCGGGCGGCTCGAGGCTCATTCTTTGTCCTTGTACAGTCCATAGAGTCTTACGTCCTTCATCGTGATTGGAAGATTCCCGCAATCCACCTCCAGATACGGCTGACCGGCGCGGAAATAGTAGATCGCCATATGGTGCTTCCTCTCACCATCCCGCCAGCGCAGCACGAAGGTCGGCTTGTAAGCGCGAATGCGGCAGCGATGCCCCAAGACCAAATCCCGCACATGAGGCACGTCCACCCCCTTCTGAAGAAGCATCCTCCGCAGACTGGTACGGGTCGCATGCGGTATCATGTCCATCAGCATACATCCTCCAGTTCCCGGATATCCAGGGTGGCGTCCTCCCGCACCACGGCCACCGCGATACGTCCATCGGTCAGAAAAGCCCGGAAGATGTGCTCGCTCAGCCGCTCCACCTGCCACACCAGGCTGGCCCCGAACCACTCGACCAGCTGATCGACGACCTTTTCTCTGTCAACCAGGGACGTGGCCTTGATTTTATACATAGCTTCTCCTCCTATCCTAAGTACACAGCCAGCGCCAGCAGAAACGCTCACGCATGGGCTTCATCTTCTTCGTCAATTGGGACAACTCTTGCAGTCTCTTCCAATCTAAACCCCATCCGCTCCGCTTCCGCGCGGCGGAGGATAAGCCAAGCCCTCGCAAGAGCATTCGCGGCCTCAAGCGGCGTAGCATTTGAATGTACTTCAGGTGTCATAAAAACCGCCTCCTTACCCTCCATGTCTATGCTGGACCGGTTGTCCAATTTGTGACTGATTGCACCTGCGGGTACCTGCTCAGCAGCTCTTACGCCGAATCCTGCTCCGCTCGGGCGAAAAGCGAAGTTGGGTCAAAATCAGGGAAAAAGCAAGTGTTTATTGCCATTACTTCTTCCCAAGTAAACGACACAGACCCAGACAGCTTGTTGTACAATGCTCGCTCAGAGATTACAATGCGCTTGGCGATTGCACTTTTCTTAATTCCGCTTGTCCAATTTGTGACTGATTGCACCTGTCTGAACCCATCTGCTATCAGCATCACTCATAGCTTTCCAATCAACTCCGCCTCCGTTTGTTGCATTACGCAACTAACTGACAAAAAAATATTCGCCAAACTGGCTATCATCCAAGCCAAGCAAGGTTGCAAGTTTTTCTGCCTCATCAAGGTCCATCGGGCGCACTCGATTTAATTTTTGAGAGGCTGTAGGTACTGCAATACCCAGAGCAGAAGCGACATCTTTTTGTGTAAGCCGCATTTCTGCCATTCTTCCTCTAACCTTGTCCACGTTTAGCATATTATCACCTCCGTATCGTCGTTGCGTTATGCAACACCATATTACCATCGGATTCCCGTCTTGTCAATAGCGTAGCGCAAAAAAATCAAGAATTTTCGAACTTCGTATTGCATTGCGCAAATTATTATGGTATCATAAATCGCAAAGAGGGTGGAAAAATGGGAAATGCAATAATCGGCCAGCGAATCGAGCAAAGAAGAAAAAGTCTTGGTCTAACATTAGATGATGTAGCCCAGGAAATTGGACTTGCAAAATCAACCGTCCAAAGATATGAAAAAGGGACTATCGAAACCATCAAACTTCCTGTAATAGAAGCTATCGCAAAAATATTAAAGGTAAACCCGTCTTGGCTCTGTGGAAAAACAGAAGATATGGAGTTGGAGGAACAAAAAACTAATAACTGGCCACTTCCTTCCAACATCACCCCCCTCCCCCAAATGCGAGAATGGCAAGTGCTGGGCGCTACCGCCTGCGGGAAGCCCCTCCACCGGGAACTGCTGGATGAAACCGTAATGGCCCCAGATGATATCAAGGCCGATGTGGTTTTTCGCTGTGTGGGCGACAGCATGATAAACGCCCGCATCTTCGATGGAGACGCTGTGTTCGTCCGGTTGCAGCCGGAGGTGGAAAATGGGCAGATCGCCGTGGTGCGGGTCGATGATGAATATACCTTAAAGAGAGTCTACTACCACGAGGATTATATAGAACTGAGGCCAGAAAATCCCGTGCATAAGGCCATCATTTTACGGGGACACCAGCTTGAACCGGAATATTTTGAGGTCGTGGGTCTCGCTGCGGCTTTTATGAGTGTTGTGATGTAAACTACCCGCTAGGGCGGAGGAATAGAGAGGAGAAAGAAAAATGATTAAAAAAATTTGCTCAATTTCACTTGTTTCTGTACTTTTATTGAACCTAGTATCCTGCGCCGGAGGTACAAACTCTTCTTCTGGTCAGAAATCAGAAGCACCGTCATTCCCACCAGCTTTAATCGGAGAGTGGAAGCAAACAAACAGCAATTCAGATGATAGTTGGCAAAGTGCTACCATCGGTGAAGATGCAATCGAGGTATATTGGGTCACCGACAACGGGGATACTAAATCGCTTTATTGGGCCGGAACATTTAAAGCTCCCGAAACAGCAGACGAATCATATTCCTGGGATTCGGAAAATGATCACGAAAAAACTGATTACGCTATGCTAGCCTCTGGAGATGACATTAAAACATTCACGTATAAGGACGGAGAGCTAAGTTATTCTGTTTCTGCGCTTGGGACGACTACTACAGTAAAGCTGGAAAAGGAGGGATAATATACCATGGGAACAGCACTAGGCGCAATAGGTATGTTGGGCTTTGCCGGGTGTTTTATTTGGTTTCTTATTTTACTGATTGCGCGAAAATCAACAGGACTGGCAAAGACTGGAATGATGGTGTGTGCTATCCTATTTTTTGTTGGGATTCTAACATATGTGGTTGTTGAACATGAACCAACCAAAAAGGAAACAGACAGCACCAGCCAGAGCAGCAGTAAACAAGATATTTCAAGTCAATTGGACACATCAAACGACAACGCAAATAAAGATGAAAGCGAACCTGATAGAAGTGAAGAGGTGACCAAACCAGGACCATGTACACTCCCCAGTGGGTTTGAAATCACACTTTTTTATAGTTCTGTTCGCAATGATGTAACCGGCAATTGGAGACTTTCGGCCGGTGCGTCCAGCATTCCTATTTCTGATTGCGCACTTGAATATTACGACGCTATGTTTACATCTGATGATGAAATTCACGCTGTTTGGAATGCAACACTCAAAACTACAACCAGCTTAAAAGTAATGTCTGGACTGTTGTTTGTTGATACATTTGAATATGTCGAGGGGGAGGAGCATGACGCAAAGTTGCTTTTTTCCGGTCTGCTCCTGGACAGTCAAATTATTGATATTGCAACAGGTGATCCATTTGAATCATAAAGAGAGAAAGAAGGGCTTTTAATGTCGAAACTACCAGATGACGACAGCGGCGGAGCCCTGATGCCGATTTTAGTATCCCTTCTTGTTGTGGTCGGCATCGGAACGGCTGGACTGTTTGGATATATTGGCATACGCTTGACAGCCAATCCGCCGGAAGAAGTTCCTGCATCTAGTGTTGCACAACCTCATAAGCAGCCGCAGACAAGCGGAAAGGCATCTTCATCTTCTGGCGGCGTAATGTCCATAGACGGAGTGAGGGCGACCTCGGAAAACAACGATACAGATGGGCAGACGCAGGTGAGCAATGGGCCCAGCGATAATCAAGGGGCCGGCGGAACCGTGCAAAAGGACAGCGGGTCTAGTATGGGAACCCAAGCCGGGGGAGACATTTCTGGTAAATTCGCTGCCGGAAAGGCATTGATAACAACAGCTTCGGATAACAATAAGGACCCAGTATATCACACTAAATATTGTCGTTCAGCTCAAAAAATAGACCAAAATGATATGTATTGGTATGATTCAGCGGAAGCAGCAGTTGCGACCGGAAGACGTCTGTGCGGAAATTGCAGTAAATAAAAACCGCCCCCGGCAGACGGAGAGATAGAGAGGAGATTATTATTGGCAACCGCAAAAGTTGAAGGTATGATCCATGCCAACGGTGTGGATATTTCCGTTGTAACTATGGTAGGGAGCGAGGACGATTATATATCGTTGACGGATATTGCAAGACATAAAAACCCTGAATTTCCTGCTGACGTTGTAAAAAATTGGCTCCGAATCAGAAGCACAATCGAATTTTTAGGCCTTTGGGAGCAGTTGAACAACCCAGAGTTTAAACTGGTCGAATTCGACCAGTTTAAAACTGACGCCGGTTCAAATGCGTTTGTACTATCCCCTCAGAAGTGGATAAAAGAGACGGGCGCGATTGGACTGATCTCAAAATCAGGTCGATACGGCGGAGGTACTTTTGCGCATAAGGACATCGCTTTTGAATTTGCCTCCTGGATTTCCCCGGAATTCAAGCTCTATATCATCAAAGACTACCAGCGGCTTAAAGGAGAAGAAAGCCATCGACTTGCGCTGGATTGGAATGTTAAGCGAATTCTTACAAGCGCAAATTACCGTATCCATACCGACGCTATCAAGGATAATTTGATTCCCCCAGAACTGCCAAAACGGCAACAGGGATTTGTATATGCAGATGAAGCAGACGTTTTGAATGTTGCTTTGTTTGGGAAAACAGCAAAGCAGTGGAGATCGGAAAATCCAGGTGTCAAGGGGAATATGAGAGACTACGCAACAATTGAGCAACTTCTTGTTTTGACCAATCTGGAAAACATAAATGCTCTGCTGATCAAACAAGGTTTGCCACAACAAGAGAGATTGCAAAAGCTACGGGACACCGTGGTATACCAGATTCGTACATTGTCCGAAAGTAAAGGGGCAAAAGAGTTGAATTATATCCATAATCATCCGAAACTTGCAATAGATGAATAAAAAACCGCCCCCGGTGCTTGCGACACTGGGGGCAGATATGGAGATTTTAAAAAGTCACCTTTTCGCTTTGTATATATCGCAATTTGTTTCTAATCGTTTAAAATCGCAACATATTTTTCTGTAAAATGGGTTTTTGCCATTTGTCGCCTTTTCATAAGTCGCTTGGGCTCTCGCATAAATAATCTTTCGGTTCTTCTCGCAATAGGAAAGCTGCTTTAGCAAAAGCACTTTATAATGTTCGTCCTTCTCTGATAAAATATCGAAGTCCAAAAGCTGATACTTGCGAACCGGAATCATATTGTTGAAGCCCATGATTCCCAATTTCCCATCATCCAATTTCAAAACAGGCCCACCCGCTTTGATCTTGGCGTGGTTTGGTTTAGGTGATTCAAGCGGAACATAATAATCGTAGTCTCCAATCCTTAGTACGATGCCAACATATGGGCGTCGCTGGCCTTTATTCATCTGAACTCTATTATCCAGCGTATGTAAAAATTCAATATATCCGTCCCGAATATGGTAAAACCTCAATTTTCCCATATTGCCTCCTCTGTAAAAGATGCGGGACAGCATGGGCCATCCCGCATCTTTTTTGGCTCCCCACTTCCGGTAGGGGTTCACCGCTTTTTTCGTTCTCTAATTACGGATAGAACTCACCGCTTTTTTCGTTCCCCACTCTTTCAGGCAGGTAGGGGTTCATCCATGTGGGGTTCACCTCTTTAGGGTCGGTCAGATGGTGAGGATGACACAGTCATTCACTTATCTGATAGTTGAGCATACCTCAACTACACTTAATATTATACGGATTTTTGGAAAAAAAACTACTATCAAACTATATGATTTTTTCTCAAAAATTTTGTTGAACTTTTTACAACAATAAGCCGCCCTTGGCGCTCACAACACCAGCGGCGGCTATGGGGGAAGTAAGTTTTCACGGGCCTACTTCC
>OFGX01001871.1_pt1 | contig 11826 bp, 12 predicted proteins | sample 1521831 | NCBI WGS metagenome assembly OFGX01 (sample SAMEA3504080, study PRJEB24116) | mouse gut metagenome | biome: mouse gut; feature: mouse-associated habitat; material: faeces | place: Denmark | collected 2011
AACGATATACAAGAGAATTTGTAGATAACAGTGATTATTTTAGTTTGACTTTTTTTGAAGGGTATAAAAAAGAGTTAGGTATTTTAGGTTCTAAATCAGGACGGGATTGTGATAAAATCAAAGAAACTAATTTTGATCTTGAAATGCTTGATGGACAACCTTCATTTAAACAAGGAAAAATGACATTTATTTGTAAAAAATTATATCGAGGGAAAATTAATCCTGATGGATTTATTGATGAAAGTCTTGATACTAAAAATTATCCTAATCATGACTATCATTATGTATATATTGGTGAAATTGTAAATGCATATGTAAACGAAAAAGAATAATTCTTTTTCGTTTATTTTTATTCATAAAGACCATACTATTAGCGGTGAGATTATGCAAATATTAGAATATATAATTATTCCTATTATTTCTTTGGTTGTATTATTTATTATTACGAAAATGATGGGATATAGGCAAGTTAGTCAATTAAATATGTATGATTATATAAATGGAATTACGATTGGTAGTATTGCTAGTGAATTAGTAATGGGAGGTTTTGATAATATTTTACAGCCTTTAATTGCTATGATAGTCTATGCAATTGTGATTATTTTCTTATCTAAAGCAGCTACTTCTTCTTTAAAGCTAAGAAAACTGATTGATGGTCAAGCAGTAGTTTTGTATGAAAATAACCAAATTTATAATGAAGAATTAGAAAAAGCTAAATTAGATTTAGATGAGTTTTTAATGCAGTGTCGAATAGCTGGATATTTTAATCTAAATGAATTACAAACAGTAGTGTTAGAAACTAATGGTAGTTTTAGTTTTTTTCCTAAAGAAAAGTATCGTCCAGCAGTAGTAAATGATTTAAATATTACAATTAATAAAGTTAAATTACCAACTGTTTTAATTAAACAAGGAATTATTTTTTATGATAATTTGAATATAATTGGTCAAGATGAAACATGGCTTGAAAATGAATTAAATGTTAGAGGAATACCTCTTAGTGATGTTATTTTAATGTTTCAAGAAGATAATAGTAATCTTGCAGTATATTCAGTTAATGAAGTGGAAAAAGTTTTTGATTAAATATTTTAAAAGTCCTATTTTATGGGGACTTTTTTGTGTACTAAACTTCAGATTGGTTAAGGTAGCTGTTGTAAAAATGAAAAGATATATAAATTTATGTTTAAATGTAGTATATTATAAATATATGAAAATTATAAAATGTATTATAATCAAAGCAATATCTATAAATTCGAATTAAAAAATAAAGGAGAAAATGAATATGAATACAGAAATAAAAATGTTGATAGCTGCTGCAGATAAAGCAATAAAGGAAGAGAGATTTGATGATTTAATGGATTTTTATACTGATGATGCAGTATTGGTTGTAAGACCTGGTTTAGAAGCAAAAGGGAAAGAAGCAATTAAAGAAGCTTTTATTAAAATTGCTGCTTATTTTAAAAATAGTGTTGTTCCAACACAAGGAAAAATGTTAATGATTGAAGCAGGTGATACAGTATTAGTTTTATCTCAAACTTTATTAGATGCTGATAATAAAGAAACATCTGAATATAGTATGGATCGTAGAGCAACTTATGTATATCGAAAAGTTGATGGTAAATGGCTTTGTGCTATTGATAATTCTTATGGAACAACATTACTTGATTAAATTCAAGTAATGTAAGATAAGATGGAAAAATTGAAATTTACTGAAAGGGGCAGACAACTATGAAAATGCCAAAAGAAAAAATTGATATAAGTATGTTTGCTCCATGTGGAATGAATTGCAAAGTTTGTTATAAGCACTGTTACCATAAAAAGTCTTGTGCTGGGTGCTTAAATAGTGATAAAGGGAAACCAGAACATTGTCGTAAATGCAAAATAAAGGACTGTATCAAAGAAAAATCGTTATCCTATTGTTTTGAATGTGCTGAATATCCATGTAAGTTGCTTAAAAATCTTGAAAAAAGCTATAACAAAAGGTATCAAGCAAGTCTTATAGAAAATAGCCGTTTTGTTCAAGGACATGGTTTTGAACATTTTATGGAACAGCAGAAAATAAAATATACTTGTCTTAAATGCGGTGGCATTATTTCTATTCACGATAAAGAATGTAGCGAGTGTCAAGAGAAAATGAAATAACAAAATTCTAGTTTACGAAGATGTTTAGTTAGTGTACAAAAAAAGTGGTATTGGTTAATTCTAACACCACTTTTAATTATATCTGCAAACTTTTTTTGTATTTATCATAAATTATTTTTAATCCTTTAAATGTTAGATCAGGATCATAAATATCTATTAAATCAGTCTCATTATAAATTATTCGACCTAAACCACCAGTTGAAATAACAGTTAAATTTTGTCCGTATTCTTTTTTTATTTCAGTAATAATATTTTCGGTTAAACCTACATATCCATGAATAATTCCAGCCTGCATACTAGTGACAGTGTTTTTAGCAATAATAGATTTAGGTTTTTTTATTTCAATTTCTGGTAATTTTGCTGCTTGACTTGATAAAGCATTAATACTTATTCCAATTCCTGGAGCAGTTGCTCCACCAAGAAAATCACCATTTTCATTAACAACATCAAATGTAGTGGCAGTTCCAAAATCAATTACTAAACATGGCCCTCCATGAATATAATAGGCTCCAGCTGCATCAACAAGGCGATCTGCACCTAATTCTTTGGGATTATCAATTTTTATTCTAATTCCTGTTTTAATTCCTGGTCCTACAATAATTGGTTCTTGATTAAAATATTTTTTAATAGAATTTGTAAATGAATACATAATTTTAGGTACTACAGAAGCAATAATAATATCTTCAATTTCATCAATAAGAATATTTGAAGCGTTTAAGAAACTTAATAACATAAATCCATATTCATCAGAAGTACGTTCTAATTTTGTTGTTAAACGATAATTATCAATTATTTGATTTTTATCAACTAAACCCATTGTAATATTTGTATTACCTATATCAATTACTATTAACATGTTTTTCCTCCTTAATTTTGATTAGTTCTTTTAAAATCAGATCACTTAAATTATTTTTTGTCATTAATTCAATTTGTTGGATTTTATCTTTTGTAATAAAAGTAACTTTATTAGTATCATTTTTAAAACCAGCTCCAGGTTCTTTTAAATTATTAGCTACTAATAAATCACAATTCTTTTTAATAAATTTTTCTTTTGCCTTATTTACTTCTCTTACATAATTTTCCATATACGGAATATCACTTAATGCACCTATTGCTGCTTGCTGTGCAAAAGTTGTAATGTTTTTAGGATTACGAATATTTGAAATATATGCAATATTATTTTGTGATGCAATTAAATAGCCAAAACGAAAATTAGCCAAAGCAAATGCTTTTGACATTGTTCTAGAAATTAAAATATTCTCATATTGTGTCACCAGTTTCTTCGCAGAAATGCCCGAAAACTCTGCGTATGCTTCATCAATTAAAAATAGACATTGTGGAAATGTCTCTAATAGCTCCTGAATAAAGCTGATTTGATGCAAAGTTCCTGTTGGATTATTAGGATTGCATATATATACCAATGATGGTTCAATTTCATTAATTCTTTTCATAAATTCTTTTGGATTAAATTCAAATGATTCTTTTATGTTATAAAAAAAGATATCAGCTCCACATACCTCCGCAGTCAGACGGAAATTATCATATGTTGGACCAAGCAACAAAACAGGATCTCCTACCGTAATATATAGTTTGGCTATATATTCATGTAAACTATCAGAGCTTGCAAAATACTGAATATTTTTCTTAGGAAGTCCTATATATGCAGAAATTAATTGCAGTAATTCTTCATTATAGGTCGAAGGATATAGATGATAAAATGAGTCTCCATCTATTAATGCTTTGATTCTTTCCGCAACCTTTGGTGAAGGAGGAATTGTGGATTCATTCCAGTCTAATTTTAAAATACATTTACGCTCATTTTCACTTGCAGTCCAAATCCTATGCGAAGCAAGTTTATAAGGAGTAAAATTACGCAGATATTTATTGACAAATTTCATTGATAAACTATCCCTTCGAATTAAATGAAAAATTTTTAACTTTTTGAAAATTGTTTTAGATAGAAACCATTTATATAATTACAGATCTTTTCAGACGATTCTCCTGTTTCCTTTATATCAAAAAATTCTCTGATTTTTTTATTGTTATCCATATACTCTTTATCTGTTGTATTGCGAATTAAATCTTCTAGTTCTGACTGATTCCACGCAATTAAAAAACCGGTTTCACGTGGATCCACTGCCAGACTTCTTTCTATGGACGCATAGTAATTTAAATCAAAAATAGCCAAAATCACTTTTCTTTCAATAACAGCCAGGTCAAAAGCACAAGAAGAATAATCAGTAATAAGCATATCTGCAACACATAACAAATCCCTCATATCTGGGTATGAAGACATATCAAAAAAGTTAATATTATCACAATGAAACCCCAGTTTCTCATGCCCAATTCCTGGATGGGATCTTAAAAAACATATCCACCGTTCATTTTTTTCATTTAAGATATCTAATACTTTTTTTATATTGACTTGTATTCTAGGATATTTATTACTGTACTCCCTGAATGTAGGAGCATATAATAATATATTACAGTTTTGTTCCACATTAAAAATGTTTTTGAGCTTTATCTTTTCATCTTCTGTCAATTTTAATAATTTATCATTTCTTGGTGTTCCAACACACATTATTTTTCCTGAATAATTAAATGCCGAATGATATTGCTTGATTCCAAATACAGAACCTGCTATACACAAATCCGTTACTCTCTTTTCCACCATTGGAAGGAATGGTTCTGCATCTAATAATACTTTTTTAAAAATACGATCTGCATGCCATGTTTGTATAAATAGCTGGTTTCTTCGCTTATAAATTTTTCTTTTAAATTGAAAATTATTTACAAAACATATAGATGTCGCCAGATATTTGAAAAATTCAATTCCGGATCTAGTTATGGTTATATAATCTGGCACACTTTTTACTTCATCATCATTTTCTAAAAACCAAACAAGTTTATAATCGGGATATAATTCATGCATGGTTTCAGATATTGCTCTGGGATTATCAGAATAATGCGTACCTTCAAAACTAGAAAATAAAATCTGTTTTTCTATCGGATGATTATATGCATATATTTTTGTAAATACTTTGGCTGTATATCCTAAAATATTCCCTTTTATGCTCATATGCTATTTTCAAATTTCCTCACTTTAATTTTTTTACTATTTTTGCCGGAACACCTGCTACAATTACATAATCCTCACTAATATCGTGAGTTACAACTGCTCCTGCTGCTACAATAACGCCTTTTCCTGAAATACTAACTCCAGGTAAAACAATAGAATTAACACACAGCCAAGTTCCCTCTCCTAAAAAAACAGGTTTCTCTATATGTTCTGTCCGTTTGAAACCATCATTTGCCCAACAGCTCGTGTCCAATTCGCCTGCTGTTATCTGTGATCCTCGACTCATTACTACGTAATCGCCTATTGTAACTTTTCCACGAGAGGCAATCGTCACTCCATTGTTAATCGTTACATGATTTCCTATAAATATTTTTTCCGGCTGAAAGATAAGAGGACGACCATTTATGATGAAATCTTCTCCCACCCCCCCCAATATTAATTTATAGTAATTTGCTCTTACTTGTCCTATTTTACAATATAATTTATATGATATTAGTGAAAAAAACTTAGCTAGTATTCTCATTTAAAAAATCTCTTTTCCTTTAAAATATTTATGATGTTTTTTTTGTTAACAAAATAAAACAATATTAAATAGCTTAATAATATAATGAATTTACATATAAAACTCAGCGCAGAACTGCAACTAACTTTTTTTAGATAAGATAAAAGAACTCCTATAATTATGAATACAATGGGAAATATAGATAATCCAATAATTTTAATTTGCGAATAATAATTTTTAATTTCATCTCGAACAAGAAAAATTAAGGCATACGTTCGTAATACCATGGAAACAAAATCCGCCAGAATAGATCCCCAAATTCCCCAAATAGGAACAGCGGCAATTGTTATTGCAATATTGGCAATGCTTCCTATAACTGTTGGATAAAAAATATATTTTGTCTTATTAATATCATAATATAGAAAATTCATGTAAAAATAAGATGGCGCTTTAAGAGCAATGACAACCACAATGGCAGATACATATCTCCACGCATTTTGATAACCATCATTTACCATAAACAGAATAACTTCTTTTGAAAAAAGCGCAATACTGATAAAAAAAACTCCATATAACCATAAAAGCAGATAAGTAACATTAGCCAATGCTGATTTTGCACTATTTTGTTTCTCTTTTAAAATATTAAACATCCAAGGCTGGAATGCAGACTGAATAGAATTTAACACAACATCAGCAACATTTCCAAATTGTGCCGATAAACTGTAAACGCCTAAAACAGATAAGGTAAGATGCTCACTTATGACAACTTTTGTTACATAATCAGATACATTATAAGCTATGGTATGAGGCATTAATGGAAAGGAGTATTTTAATATAGTTTTCAATATATTAATATCAATTCCTATTTTTAACATATTACGTTTTGACAAGTCCCAAAACATAGTTATTGTCATTATAAAATTTACAAAGAATATTGAAACTAATACTCCAAATGCACCTAAATGCAATTTAACAACTGTCAAAACATTACTGGCTAGAAGTAAAAAAAAGTAAAGATAGCTTAATAAAATGGAAAACTTTGCTTCCTGCATTCCTCTCAAAATTTCTTGGTAAAATATATAGATACCAGAAACCACAGCTATTAGACTTGAAAGTAATGCAATAGGGAAAAAAGGCAAACCCGGAAAAAATATTGGGGTCACAATTTTTCTCATAATAGAAAATCCGGTTATAAAAATAAAGCTTACAACAAAAACAAACGTAATTGATGTTCCAAATAAAAGTTTGACTCTTTCATTGTCATCTTTAAAATCTACATAATAGCGCACAAGCGCTTTTTGTGTATTGAATGTAATTGCATATGCCAAAACCGTATAAAATCCGCTTGCAAGATTTGTTATTCCATATTCTTCTGTAGTAAGGCATCGTGTATATAACGGAATTAGAAAAAAAGAAAAGGATTTCAACAACAGATTTCCTATTGTATACATTATTGAATTGAAAAAAACGCCTGTTTTGTTTTTCATAATTGCATATTTTATATATGTTATTTATTTTTAAAATAAACTAATCTTCATTTTATAAATTGACCAAATTGTTTTAACAGGTATCTCCGGATAATAAATAAATGCTTTTGCTAAAGGGAAAAGAAATCTAATATCTCTCGTTTTAAAATCTTTAATTGCATGATCCATTTCTCTTCTTGACAATATATAAAAATAATTCTTTTTAAGCGTAATTTTTTTCTTGCAAAGATATGCTTTTAAATTACCCTCAGAAAAAGAATCCTTACCTGAGCGCAAGCGTTCTTTATAAAGCTTTTTCTGATATTCACTGATATAATATTGCTCTAATTTGTTTTTTTCTGAGATCCCATTTTTTCTTACTCTATATTTAAGTAAAATATCTTCAAGAACACCAATATCATATCCTGAAGCTATCATGCGAAGCCACAAATCATAATCCTGCGACATATAAAAATTCCGATACCCGTGTAAAGCTTTTATCACTTTTGTCCTAACCATAACACCAGGATGTACGATAAAATTGGAATACGGTAACTCCTTATTTGGATTATCTGATAAATGCATTACCACGTCCATTTCGGTTCCGTCTTCGAAAATGTTGATTCTCTGACATGAAACCAAATCTTTACCAGTTTTCTCCAAATATTCAATTTCCCTTTGGAAACGTTCTGGCATAGATATATCATCTGCATCCATACGTGCAATGTAATTACCAGATGCATATTTTAAGCCTTTGTTCAAGCTCATGGCAAGTCCCAAATTTATCTCATTAAAATAAATTTTAATTCTTAAATCATTTACAACGATACAATCCAAATATAATTTTAATTCTTTTGGTAAATTTGGATTGTCAACTATAATAATAATTTCAAAGTCCTGATAAGTCTGATTTAATATTGAGCTTATAGCATCCTTTACCCATATTTGCTTTTCATTATATATACACATAAGCACTGATATCATAATTTAATGTGCCTGCCTCTATTATTATTTTTATAAAATATTTTAACATTATCGTTTACTGCACTTAACAACAGTGCAAAGTAAACTCCCGAAATTCGATAGAAAACTTCTCCCTTTAGCTCAAAAATAAAAAGTATTAGTAAAGAAATACAGCCAAATAATATACCTATTTTATGGTACTCTTTTTTTAGAGCTATTGTCATACTAATAATTAGAAAAACACATATAAGATAACCAAAAAGCTGATTAATCACACCATAAAAAAGCAACGGCCTCATATATCCAATATCTGTTGCCATAAAATATCGTTGTGTTTCTGGATCTGTATAGTATCCTGTACCTAATAATATGGTTTCCAAATTCGGTACAAAATACATATTATGAAACATGGCATCGCTGCTTGTTGTCCCAATCTTTCCGGATTCAAGAAAATTAGTTATTGGTTTAAGCGACCAATTATAATAAACGTAAAGCTGCTCATTATAATTTTTGCCAATTAAAACAAATAAAAATAAAAGAATAAAGATTATATTTAATTTTAAAATAAGTCTAATCTGCTTATATTTAAAACAAAACACTGAAAAACCAATTCCCATGCAAAATAAAGAAATCATCATGCCTGAACGACCATAAAATGTGTTTCCTAACAACAAGATAATCATGGAAACAAAATAGTATAAGTTTTTATTCTCTTTCAAACTAATATTTTTAAAAAACAGAAGCAGAGAAAAAGACACCAATATTGTAAAAAAAATAGTCTGGTCAAAACCAGAAAAACCTACTAATCCAAATCTTGTAAAGTAATTTGTTTCATAAGATGCTGCAAGATCTGTTGCTGGAATATATATAGTGTTTCTCCAGAAATCTTTTAAATGCGGAAAGCAGATCATTAAAACGGTGACTGCTACATAGCAAAGACCGCTTCCTATATTTATCTGCATATATTTTATGGTTAGTTTTTGAGGCTTTATCCAATTATCGATTAAAACCAGTAAAAAACAGTGTTGAACAATCTGGCGAGCAATGCTTAAAACAACATTTATATAAGAAAAGTCAAATGTTCCATGAACTATTGGAAAAATAATTGCATTGGTTAAAATAAAAATCCAAAACATCAGAGAAAAAAAACTAATAGAAACATTTTTTAAAGCTAATTTTACCCAATGTAATACTTTTTTCAGATGGAATAATAAATATAACCCCAAAATCCCATAGTAACATATATATTGAAACAAAGGATATGTTTTATAAACAAATGTAAAGTTTACATAGACTGAAATTATTAGAACTAATATGCAGTTTAAAGATTCTCTTTTTATCATTTATAAGTCCTTTATATCCTATAAATTTTATTAGGAATGATTTTGAAGCAATTCGAATATTCTTTTAGAGTTATCCTTGTCATAGAACTTAAAATATTCTTTGTGCGCCAGTAAATAATAATCAGAAACTTTATAATTATCTTCTACAATATGACCTAATTCTTTAAGAACCTCTGGTAAAGTATTAAATGATTTCCCAAACGGATTCTGATGGTAATCAAAATATCCCTGTTCATATTGAAATTCTCTAAATTTTGTTTCATCAAATTGATAAAACAAAATGGGTTTTTTCATATAAATCATATCAAAAAAAACACTTGAATAATCTGTAATAAGCATTTCTGAAGATTTAAGTAAATCCTGCACATCGTATTCTTCCCATGAAGCAATAATTACCTTTGTGCAAATGTTTTTGAACTCATTAAGATAACTTTGCATATTTCTATGAGGATAAAAAATAATTTCCAGATTAAACTGGTTAATAAGTTTGTTAAGCACTTCGCTTTCTAAAAGCTCTTTCCACTTATATAAATACTCCGAAATTTCAAATATGTTATCTGTTATCGTGTTCTGTTTTGATTTTAGGCAAAACCATGAACGCCATGTTGGCATAATTAAAATCCTATTTTTTTTAATATTAACATCATGAAGATTATCAAATCTTGACAGACCTGTTAATTTAATAGAATTTATATTGTATCCAAAATTTTCTTTTATGTAATCATCTTCAGGTTTCGTTGATGTTATAAATATATCAATTTTAGACCTATCTGCATAAAGCCACTTTAAATTATTAATTATAATACCATGCTGCAGAAAAATATTATGTGGATTCCATAAATCATTCAACTCCATAAAAGCACATAAGGCTGCATTCGGTTTTCCTCCCTTTTGTGAGCTGATATTGTACCTGGCTAGAAAATAATACAGCCAATGCAAAATTCCTCCAAACTCAATAACTGTCCCCAACGGTTTTACCCTTTGGTAATCAACAGATTTTCTCTTTATTGCATAAACACATTTCTGTTGTGGTTGATAGGTACACATATATTTAAAAAAAAAGAAACCATTGTCTCTTGCTTCCATACTTTCTTCGCAAATGAGCCATGTTTTAGAATACGACTTTCTAAAAAAAGGAATAAGTACCGCTGCACATAACATAGGTACAACTGCAAATATATCTGTTATTTTTAAATCTTTTATCTTATTAAAAAAGTATTCCCGACTAACCATTTAATTTTATTCCTTATATATTGATACAATATCTGTTCGTACATGCTTCTGATTAATAGGCGCTATCAATTCAAAAGAAAAATTACTTTCATTGATTTTTTCGAATAGTCCACTTTCCATTAATACGGTTTGCATAAGTTTATTTTTCTCAGTTTTTTTACAATATAATTTCAGATTTTGATATCCCTTTTCATAATATTGATCAATCATGTATTCAAAAAATGATTGTTCCAGCCTTTTTCGCGCAGCACGGCAAGAAAACACAAAATGTTTAAGCTCAACCAAGTGCTTTTTATCAATATTAAAAGCAGCAAATCCAACAATACCATAATTCCCATAGCGATCTTCCACTTTAATTCTATAGCAGTCAAAACATGGATTGGATAAAATATCTGATAACTCCTCTTTTGTCAATCGTTCTGCTGAAATATTTAATTGATTAGTTCTTTGAAGTAATTCATAGCATCTTTCCTGTTCGTCTATTGTAGGATGATCAATATACATAACCATTTTGCAGTTGAGTAAAAATTTCGTAATATCATCCTTATATTGAAGTGCATCTGCATTTCGTATACTCATCTCTTTATATGACTTTCTTCGATGTTTGCTTTCCTCTGTTACAGGTACATTAAATACATCTTCTCTAACAAAAGATAATATATTATTCACATCACATACACGAACCGCTGGGCAGTTATCATGAACTTCTTGCAGTTCATTAGAAGTATCATCCACAAAAACAAAGGTATCCATACCTAAATCCAGATTTTTTGCAATGGCTTTAATATTTTCACTTTTGGGATTTCCATTAATCATCGGAGCAACAAAATACTCATCTATTTTAAAATGCTCTAATACTTTTAAAGCGTCTTCTCTTTCATTTTTACTTGCTATACTGTTTATGATACCTCTACTATCCAACTCCTTTATAATCTCCACAATCGGAATGTTTAATTCAATTCCTTCTATCCCATCTTCACTGAGAATCCCCTTCCATAAAGTATTATCTAAATCCCAAATAACAAGCTTTACCTTTTTATTGGAGTTAGAAAAGTATTTTTTTATATACTCTGCCTTTATATCTAAAATTTCCAAACTAAT
>OFGX01001872.1_pt1 | contig 11819 bp, 15 predicted proteins | sample 1521831 | NCBI WGS metagenome assembly OFGX01 (sample SAMEA3504080, study PRJEB24116) | mouse gut metagenome | biome: mouse gut; feature: mouse-associated habitat; material: faeces | place: Denmark | collected 2011
AGATGACGAAGTACATGATCATCAGCTGCACCACCGCGGGGGTGCCCCGGATGACCGTCAGGTATACCCTGGCCAGGGCGTTTAGGAAGCCCAGGACGGGTTTGATGGGGCCGTGCATCTCTGTGTGGTTCTTGTCCCAGGAGACTCGAATCAGGGATATGACGATTCCCAAGGCCACTCCGATGAGCAGCGCCAGGAAGGTCAGGAGCAGGGTGTTGCCCAGGCCTTTCAGGTACATCTGGTACCGGTCGTCGAAGATGAAGCTTTTATAGACATCATAGCCGAAGTCGTTCAGCCACTCAGGGCCGTTCTGGATCCAATCCGGCGCCACCAGGGGCCAGCTTTGGGAGGCGGAGGGTCTCATGTGCAATTCTCCTTCTTATAGTTTGGCATCTGCCCCGCCCGGCATCCGGACATGGGCCGGTGCCGTGGGGAGCAGACGTTTTAAATTAGCTATTGACATCGGAAGAGCCGTTCAGGGCATGCGCCGTCCGCGGCAGGGCGGAATCAGTCGGCGTTGATGTATTTGTCGACGATTCCCTGTATGGTGCCGTCCGCGATCAGTTCCTGCAGAGCGGTATTCACGGCTTCGTACAGCGCCGTATTGTCCTTGCTCATGCACGCGGCATAGTCCTCTACGGCATACTCGGTATCAAGAATCTTCAGGCCCTCTGCCTCGGCCACGAAAGCCTTGGCGGGCTCATTGTCTATGATGACGCAGTCTACCTTGCCGGTGACCAGCGCCTGTACGGCATCGGCCCCCTTGCTGTAGCGGTCCACAGTGCCTTTTCCCGCCTCCTCGATATCTCCGCTTGCGTAGATGTCGCCTGTGGTGTTGCGCTGGACGCCTATGGCATGATTCGCGCCGTCCTTGGTCAGGTCGTCTGCGCTGGTGATGTCGCTGTCTTCTTTGACGATGACTACCTGGATGCCGGTGGCGTAGCTGACAGTGAAGGCAACTTCCTCCTCGCGGTCAGGGGTGATGGTCATGCCCGCCAGGCCGATGTCAGCCTTGCCGGTGGAGACGGCTTCTGTAATGTAATCGAACTCCATGTCGTCAATCTGCAGCTCCAGGCCCAGCTTTTCGGCGATGGCCGCTGCGATTTCGGCATCGATGCCTGTGACCTTGCCGCCCTCTATGTATTCATAGGGCGGGAAAGTGGAATTGGTGGCCATGGTGAGCTTGCCCTGTACGGCGGTGGTGAAGCCGCCCTCTGAGTCGCCGCTGCCGCTGTCTGCAGGCGTGCCGCCGCAGGCTGCCAGGGACAGGGCCATGGCGGAAGTCAATAGCAATGCAATCAGTTTCTTCATAAATAATGTATCCTCCCGTGATAGATTCATCAGCCTTTCATTTAGTAAAGCCAATGGACAGATACTAGCATTTAATGCATAAAATGTCAATGGATTCTGCGAAAAATAGGAGAAAAATTAATGGAATGAATATTTTTCCGGAATATGCATGAAATTTTGCATAAAAGGCGGGAGGCGGAAGGAGTGGATTAAGATGGCTGTGCCCAGAGGCTTGGTCCTTTCTTGATCCCGCGGCTTGCTGCGGGGAGTTTTGGGGGTTGCTGACATCAATGGACAGAATTCGGTTTGTGAGGGGTTCTCTCCTCATCGCGCCCGAGGAGAGTTATTTATATTTGGGCTGGCCGCAGGTTTGGAGCATAGTTGTATTGAAAAAAGTGTGAGGTGGAAAAGGGCGGGGGCCTCTGATAAGATGAGGAAGACCAAAGCGGCGGAGAGGTTTCTCCGGCACATAGGGAGAAGAGGGGCCGCTGCCCTGAGACAGGATTGGATATAGAGAGGAGTTTGTTCTTATGATGACACCCAAGCAGTTTGCATAGCAGAGGCTATTGCAAATAAAAATCGAGGAGTACTGTGATGGCCTTTGCATATTCCGTGAAAGAAACGATCAGGGAGATGCAAAATGTGCTATTTTGAAAAAACTGAATACAGAATCCGCCCGGTGTCCGGGTATAAAATCCTGCGCTTCTGCCCCGGCTGCGGGGGCAGGAGCGTCTACGGCAGCACCGGGAACTTCCGCGTCAATGCCAACGGGAGACAGGTTGACGTATGGCTGATCTACCAGTGCGAAAAGTGCGGGCATACGTATAATCTTGCTATATATGAGAGAGTACGTCCGAAAGAGATTCCGGGGGAGGAATATCGCAGCTTCCTGGAGAATGACGGCCAGGCCGCCCTGCGGTGGGGCATTGACAAAGGCGTCTTTGCCAGGAACAGGGCGGAGATAGACTGGGAGGATATTTCCTATGAGGTGATTCCGGTGGACGGGGCGATTCCTGCGAAAGACCGAAGGTCGGGATGCCGGGGAGATGAGAACCAGGAATGCCAGAACCGGGAAATGGAATGCCAGGGGAACAGCGCTATAGATGGAAAGGCGGAAAGATGCCGCAAAAAGCTGCTGATTATCTTCAATCCCTATGAGCTGAAAATCAGGGCGGACAAAGTGGCAGCGGAAGTCTGCCATATCACCAGGAGCAAGGCCAGACAGTTGGCAAAAGAAGGGAAGATATCACTGCCCCGGAACTATATCGGGAGAAGGGCGGAGATAGAGATTGCGGAAAGCCCTTGGGAAACCTTGGACATCCGGGAAACCGAGAGAAACGGGAAAGCAGATTAAAATGGACGAATTAGCGAAAATAAAGAAATGGCTTGAGGATACGGCGGAGGAGCCGCTGGAGGAGATGGGCAGCTTTTTCGCGGCCCGGGTGGAGGGATATGAAGAGCATATGTCCGTCTGGAAAGACTGCTATAAGTGGATGGCTCAGATGATTCCGGAAAGGACGCAGACCCTCCTGGACATCGGCTGCGGCACCGGCCTGGAGCTGGACGAAATCTTCCGGCTCCGGCCGGATCTGGCGGTCACAGGGATTGATTTAGAGCAGGCTATGCTGGACCGGCTTCGGAAAAAGCATGGCCGCAGGAATCTCCGGTGCATCCGGGGGGACTATTTCCAGGTCCCCTTCGGAGAGGCCTGCTTTGACACAGCGGTTTCTTTTGAGACTTTACATCATTTTAAGTCAGAGGATAAGCTCATTGTATTCAAAAAACTGTATGACAGCCTGAAGCCCGGCGGCTGCTATCTGGAAGTGGACTATATAGCGGAATCGGAGGAGATGGAGGAGTATCTGTTCGCGGAATGTGCCCGCAGGCGAAAGAAATGCGGGATTCCCGAGGACACCTTCGTGCACTTTGACACGCCGCTGACCCTGGAGCATGAGATGGAGCTTTTGAGGGAAGCGGGATTTGGCAAAGTGGAATGCCTGGGGTATTCCGGCGAGAGCGACACGCCGTTATTGCGGTCGGTGAAATGAAGTCAGAATCCGAGGAGGTGAAGTATTTTGCTTATAAAAACAGACAGGCTGATTATCCGGGATTTAGAAACGGCAGACGGGCAGATTTTTTCCGCCATGGCATCTGACGGCAGCCTCGACGATGTCGGCTTTGACATAGAGTGCGGCAGCTGGATGGATGAATGGGTGGCTGAAGCGCGCCAGCTGGCCGCCGAAGATGATCCCACTGCCGATTATCTGGCTTATACCGTGGAACTGAAAGATACGCATGAAGTGATTGGTTCGGTTGGATGCTCCTATTATAAAGATATGGAAAAAGTCGGCATTGTGTATTTCGTGGGAAGGGAATACAGAAATCATGGATATGCGGCGGAGGCGGCAAAGGCATATGTCCGGTATTTCCTGCAGCAGTATGAGCAGGACGAAATCATCGCGACCATCAGGGAAGACAATGTTCCATCCTGGAGGACTATAGAAAAAGCCGGATTTAGGCTGACAGAGAAAAAACTGTATCAGGATATTGACGATGAGACAGAGCAAATGTATCGGTTTTACAGTTATAGAAAATAAGGCGGAATTTCATCCGCATCACCGTAAATAATTCACCGATAAAATGGCTATCCCCAGAACGGTGAGCACAACGCCTGTGGCCCGGTTCAGGGTCGCCGCGCTGGCCTTGTTGGCGAACTTGGCGGCAATCCTGGCCCACAGCAGCGTGGACGCCACGCAGAAGACCAGGCACCCTATATCGGGCATGCCGCCGATGGCGAAGTGGCTGGCCGCTCCCGTGAAAGCGGTGAATGCCATGATGAACACGCTGGTTCCCACAGCCGTCTTCAATTCGTAGCCCAGTACGCTGGTCAGCAGCAGAAGCATCATCATGCCGCCGCCCGCGCCTACGAAACCGCAGATGAAGCCTACGATGGTGCCGCTGACTGCGGACTGGAGGATGCGTTTCCTGGCGCTGACCGAGGCCATGGATTCCTTTGTGGTCATGACCGGCTTTACGATGAACTTGATGCCCAGCAGCAGCGTCATGAACATGGAGAAGCTCCCCATGGTGGTATTGGGCACCACACTCGCCACAAAGCTGCCCACCAGCGTGAAAACCAGGACAGCCCCCATCATGACCACGCCGCTTCGGATGTCCAGGTTCTTGTTCTTGCCATAAGTGTACGCGCTGACCGCGCTTGCCAGGACATCGCTGGCCAGGGCGATGCCCACGGCTTCATAGGCCGGAAGGCCCAGGAAGGTGATCAGCATGGGGCTGATAACGGCGGCAGCGCTCATGCCCGCGAAGCCGGTGCCAAGACCGGCGCCTATTCCAGCGATAAAACAGATCAGAAATTTAAACATAGCAAGTCTCCTGTTCCAGTTCTGCGGATTCCCGTGCCGCTATCTTACCGAATATCTCCAGTCAGCACAGGCGTCATTGAGATAAAAGGGAATGGATGTTTCCCAAAATACGCTCATTATATTGCTTCATGACATGGATTTCGCTCTGGGAAAAGCCGTCCAGCAGGGCCGCGGCGAAAGCTTCCTGAGCGGCTTTTCCGTCACGGATGATGTCCCCGGCGCTTTGGCAGAGCTTCAGGTGCGCCGTCTTCCGGTTGCCGTCCGCGTATTCTTTCCGAAGATATCCTTTTTCCTCCAGGAGCTTTACGGCGGCAGATACCTGAGATTTGGATAGATACCGGATTTCGATGATGTCAGTGGCTGTGTCAAAACAGGGATTGTTGGCCAGGAAGAGGAGGATGTCCAATTCTATCCGGGCCATTCCATGCTTTGCGCAGACCCCGCCTACAAATTTTCCATAAAGCGTTTTGACTGCGTTCTGATGTTCCCATGGATTCAGCGGTATCATTTTGCCCAGGCTCCCTTTTGTTCTTTTTAGAACTATTTTAATACAGAAATGCCATTTGTCAAATAAAATATTTATAAAGAGGAACCTGTGGACCGATACTTGCACAGAAGCGTGAAATGAGGTAGAGTATAAATGCGGAGAAATGAATGGGTTGAAAGGAATGAGGAGGACAGAGCGATGCTGAAAATCATATTTGGAGATGTGGAAAACGCGGTTTATCATCCCCCCACATATTTTGACAATCGGTACGAAGACGAGTGGATCACTGCTCCCTTGTCGGTGGCCATGATCAAGGATATCGACAAATCAGATGTCGTCGGCACACATTTGATACAAAGTCCGGTGCTGGGCCCCATATCCACAAAGGAAATCTCCGGTGGCGTCAAGACATTGATTCTGATGGCGTTTGACCAGAGCGGCAGGATTTTTAATGCATCCGCCTGAGGGGACAATTGCGTGAAATGGATTGTGGAAATCAGCAGGGAGAAGGACTTGACCATTAATCTCCACCATGTGATGGATTTCAGCTCCGTACAGATGTTCGAAGCCGTAATGCTGAATACCGGCGCAGTCGTCCACAGTTATGGGGAGTATCTGGAAGAAGCAATCAGAATAAAGGAGCGCTGATGGATGAAAGGGAAATATCATATTGTCATACAAAATAATAAACTCCGCTATGAATTGGACATTCGGAGAAATATTACCATCATTCGGGGGGACAGTGCCACGGGTAAGACGAAGCTGATTCAGCTTTTGGAGCAGGCGGCCGCTCTTGGGGAGAGTTCGGGCGTGGATGTCTTTTGTGAGCGTCCGTGCAGGACGCTGGGCGGAAAGGACTGGAATCTTGTTCTGCCCAATATCCATGGGCAGATTCTCTTTCTGGATGAGGAAAACCGATTCGTGAAGTCTCAGGAATTTGCCGCTGCGGTGAAAGGTTCAGATAATTATTTTGTGATTGTCACAAGAGAGAATCTGCCGAATCTGCCCTATTCGGTGGAAGAGATTTACGGCATTCATGCTTCTGGCCGGTACCATGATTTGAAAAGAACCTATAACGAATTGTACCATATTTACAGCCCGGAAGCGCTTTCCGGCAAAGTGGAGCCGGAGGTTGTGGTGGTGGAGGACTCAAATGCTGGCTAACAAGAGCAGGCTGAACAAAGCTTATTTACATGAGAAAATGAAACAGGCTATTTTGGATGTGATAGATGGCGTAAGTCTGCAGAGATAAGAAAACAAGGGATGCTTCTGGCCCCAGGGGCAGGAAGGAAGAGGAAATATGATTGTATACCGAAGCTTAAAGGAAGAAGAGATATGCAGGGAACTGTTCGCCGGATTCATCCGCCGCCAGGTCGTGACGAAGTGCTGGCGGCGGGAGGAGGGCGAGTGGGTGATCCGGGATGCACCATTTATTGACGACTGGACGGAAGAAGAGTATCGGATATTAGTCAAGTGCCTGAAGAATACCGCGTCCACAGGGGGCTTTGTATTCGCGGCTTTCTGCGATGGCACCCTGAAAGGCTTTGCCTCGGTGGAGCCCGCGCTGTTCGGCGGAGAGCAGGGATACCTGGATCTGTCCTGTATCCATGTGTCGGAGGACGCGCGGGGGAAAGGTATCGGAAAGGCCCTTTTCCTGGCTGCAGAGGACTGGGCCAGGGCCCGCGGCGGGCGGAAGCTTTACATATCCGCCCATTCCGCCGTGGAGAGCCAGGCTTTCTACAAGGCCATGGGCTGCGTGGAAGCGGAGAAGTACCATCAGGGGCATGTGGAGGCGGAACCCTATGACTGCCAGCTGGAGTGTGAGCTGTGACACTCTATTCTATCAACCCATGCCTTTTCAGCCTGGAGCGGATGTCGTCCGGGGTACTGCCGTGTATCCTGGCGATTTCCGCTATTTTGATACCGGACAGATATTCTTCTTTCAGCTTCCCGTCCTCTTCACGCCCTGGCCCGGCCAGATAGTCCACTATCATTTTCTGGACACTCGGCGGATACTTGATCAATTGGTAGGGAACGCCCGAGGGAGTCACCTTGTCCTCCAGCAGGATTCCATATTCCGTCCCTTTTGCGGTGGGCTTTTTGACGAAAACCCCGTTGACGCCTTCCTCATGGGTCAGGCCCTGGGATACGAGATATTCCCAGATGATGCCGATGGTGACTTTCTTCACGCCGTCTACGGTGCAGATGCGGTTCAGCTCATTCTTGATGTCGCTGATGTAGTACAAATCCTGGTAGACGAATTGCGCCGCGTCCTTCTCGCCGAGACGGAAATCGGCCTTTTTCCCTTTCCTGTTCCTTGCAGGCTTTGCGGCGGCAGCGGCTGTCCCTGTACCGTTGTCCGTATCGGCGGCCTCCGTCTCCATGCTGATCACCGCATGCGGGTGGGCCTCCACGAAGGAGGCGATTGCCGTCAGGAATTTCCCGCCGTATTTCGCCAGCTTATTTTCGCCCACGCCGGAGACGTTCAGCATGTCATCCGCCGTCCTGGGCAGCTTCACGCACATGTCGATCAGGGTCTTATCGTTAAAGATAATGTAAGGCGGCAGCGATTCCGCCCTGGCGATTTCCAGCCGGAGCTCCCGCAGCTCCTCGAACAGGTCGTACCCCGCGGCCGTGAGGGAATCGGTGCTTTTCCGGCGGGCAGCCTTCTTACGGTCAGGCTCCTTCTCCTCATAAAGCCGCATGATGACCCGGGTGCCTTCCTCTTTCAGCGGCGCGATATTCCCCATCTTCAGCACGCTGTACTGATCCTCTGTCTGATAGAGATAGCCCTCCTCCACCAGCTGGCTGATCAGGCTCCGTATCAGGGCTTCATTGCGATCCTTCAACGCCCCGTAGGATTTATAATGAATCGTGCCCAGCTCCCGCAGCCTGGCCCGGTCAGCGCCCAGCAGAGTTCCGGTGACGATGGTCAGGCCGTAGCGCCCCCTTGTCTCCGCCACACAGTTGATGATCTGCTTTGCTTCCGCAGTCATGTCCGTCTCCTTATAATCCCTGTGGCAATTGCCGCAGTTGTCGCAGGGCAGGCGGGGCTTCTCGCCGAAGTAGTTCAGGATATAGTTCCGAAGACAACCGGTAGTCCGGCAGTACCCCTCCATGATCTGGAGACGGCGCAGGTCCCGCTGTTTGATCAGCTCCGCGTCCTCATATTCCAGTCCGGAGAAATCCTTTTTTTCCAGCAGAAATTTATTGATGATGATATCCTGTGCCGAGAACAGCAGAATGCACTGGGAAGGCTCCCCGTCCCGCCCGGCGCGCCCGGCCTCCTGGTAGTAGTTTTCCATGCTCTGGGGCATGTTGTAGTGGATCACATACCGGACGTTGGACTTGTCGATGCCCATGCCGAACGCGTTGGTGGCCACGATGACGGGGGCGCGGTCATAGATGAAGTCCTCCTGGTTTTGCTTCCTGGTGTCATTGTCAAGGCCCGCGTGGTACCTGGTGACGGGGACGCCCCTGTTTCGCAGCGTCTCACAGAGCTTGTCCACGTTTTTCCTGGTGGCGCAGTAAATAATCCCGCTTTCCGTGGGATGCTTTTCTATGTAGCCTGTTACGAAATCGTCTTTCCGTTGTATGCTCTCCACGCTGTAGTAGAGATTCTCTCTGTCGAAGCCGGTCACTGTCACATTGGGATTCATGAGATTCAGGATGCAAAGAATGTCTTCTTTCACCTCTTCCGTGGCGGTGGCGGTAAAGGCGCTGACGATGGGACGTTTGGGAAGATTCTTGATGAAGTCTACGATTTTCAGGTAGCTTTGGCGGAAATCCTGGCCCCACTGGGAGATGCAGTGGGCTTCGTCCACCGTCACCATGGAAATGTCCGCCCGGCCTGCGAAGTCCGTAAAACCGTAAGTTTCCAATCGCTCAGGCGCAACATAGATGATTTTGTAGATGCCCTCCGCCGCCCGGCTTAAGGCTATGCCTATCTGGGTCTCCGTCAGGGAGGAGTTGATGAAGGCGGCGTGGATGCCGGCTTCGTTCAGGGCCTTCACCTGATCCTGCATCAGAGAGATCAGCGGCGATATCACCAAAGTGATGCCCGGCAGCATCAGCGCCGGAATCTGATAGCATATGGACTTGCCCGCGCCGGTGGGCATGATGGCCAGCGCGTCCCGGCCCGCCATGATGGATGATATGATAGTTTCCTGTCCCTCCCGGAAGGAGTCGTATCCGAAGTAGTGTTTTAACGTTTCCCTGGCAGTCACTTCCTGTTGTTTCCTCCTGAAATTGTTTTTTGGGCCCTATGCGGTGCCTGGACACTATTATACATGATAATAGAATCCTCTCTTGGATTTTATTATATATCACATTGCGTCTTTTTGGAATAGGGATTTTGGGCGAATTATTTTTATTGTACAGAAAGGCATATGATGATAAAATGTGTTTATGGAAAAGGATGGCTGATGTCCTGGAAATCGGGGGAGAGGGGGAGTTCCGGATGAAAGCGGAAATCAATAAGAGAGTAGAACTTGTGCAGATCCAAGGACGATTCGCACAGGCTTAATCTATGGGCGAAAGAAACCGTGCAGTTTGCCGGGGAAAGCGGTTTTGATGATTTTTACCGCATGCAGAAGGATTATTATGCGGAAATACTTGCCTATGTAAGTTCCTGCGATTTTGATACATGGATATCCTACATTGAAAGCTATTTTATGGAAGTTTTTCCTTGAAGACGTATACGAATCAGGATATAATATGTCTATAAGGTAAACAGAACAATAAGACCATAGCGACACGGTTTCGTAGCCTATGAACAATATAAGCGAATGAAAGCAAGGAGTGAATTGCTTGAAATGCTGTCCGAAGCGGAAGATGATGTAAGAAACGGCAGGCTTGCGCCAGCCGGTGAGACCTTTGATGATCTGAGGAAAATGCTGTAGGAGGGCATATGATGATGTCGGACGGAAAAATCAAAAACTCCGGAGAGCTGGAGTTTGCCGTATTCTGCATTGAGAATGTTGCGGCAAAACTGGACGTAGATACAAAGCGGGTCTATCAGGCATTTACCGAAAAAGCTGATATTCTGCACGGCTACATCGTGCCGTAGGAGAAAGCCCGAAAAGGCAAGGAAAACGACTATAAACTCGCATCAGTTATTTGCAGACAATACCTTAAAAAGGAGAAAAGCATGGAAGCAAAATCAAAAAAACAACCGAATATCCTACTGATTATGACAGACCAAATGCGGGGAGACTGTCTGGGGATAGCGGGCCACCCTGATGTCAAGACGCCCTACCTGGACCAGCTGGCGTCCCAGGGGGCATGGTTCCCCAACGCCTACACAGCGGTGCCCTCCTGCATTGCCGCCCGGTGCGGGCTCATGACCGGCCTTAGTCCTGCGCACCATGGCCGGGTAGGGTACCAGGACAGGGTTCCCTGGGAATATCCGGTGACCATGCCCGGAGAGCTGGCGAAGGCCGGGTACTACACCAAATGCGTGGGAAAGATGCACGTCCATCCCTTGCGGAACCTCCTGGGATTCCACCACATCGAGCTCCATGACGGCTATCTGGGCAACTACCGGCGGTGGAATACGCCCTTTTACGAGCACCAGGCAGTGGCGGACGATTATTTCCACTGGCTCAGGTGCGAATTGGGGATGGACAGGGATGTGACGGACACCGGGATAGAGGCGAATTCCTGGGTGGCGCGCCCCTGGCCCTATGAGGAGAAATACCATCCCACCAACTGGGTGACCGACCGCAGCCTGGACTTTCTCCGCAGCAGGGACCGCTCGAAGCCCTTTTTCCTGATGACGTCTTTTGTGCGGCCCCATCCGCCTTTTGACGCGCCCCAGTGCTTTTTCGACCTGTACCGGGACAAGGAGCTGACGCCGCCTCCCGTGGGCGACTGGGCCGATGAGGGGAGGCTTAAGCGGGGCGGCCGGGTGGTGGATTCCGACACCGGCCCCATCGACCCGGAACTGCTGCGGCAGGCCCAGGCAGGATATTACGCCTGCATTTCCCATGTGGACAATCAGGTGGGGCGGATTCTGATAGAATTGGCCGGTGAGGGAATCTTGCAGGATACGGTCATCCTGTTCTGCTCCGACCACGGGGAGCTGCTGGGAGACCACCATACCTACCGGAAGATTCGGCCTTATCAGGGAAGCATCCGGGTGCCCATGATTCTTTTCAATGGAGGACTGCGGGGGCAGCAGGACAATCTGGTGGAGCTGCGGGATCTGCTGCCTACGTTCCTGGAACTGGCAGGGGAGACTGTCCCCGAATGCCTGGACGGCATCTCCATGCTTCGCCCCAATGGCCGGGAATATCTCCACGGCGAACACAGCGGCGGCGACATCGGCAACCAGGTAATTGTGACCAAAACAGACAAGTATTGCTGGTTTACCGAGAGCGGCAGGGAGCAGTATTTCGACCTGGCAGGGGATCCCAGGGAGATGCACGATGGAATCCGGGATGCCGCCAACCAGGAGCGGATTTCCGTTTTGCGCGGGCATCTGATTCGGGAGCTGGCAGAACGCGAGGAGGGGTATTCCGACGGCACCCGGCTGATTCCGGGGCGGCCCCAGAGGGCGGTTTTGCAGAGGACTTTACGCTGACAGGCGCTCGTTCCTCCAACGAAAAAATTTCCACCTGTGCGGTTGGATGCTCATTCGAGCATCCAACCCACTTCCG